>AERA01008225.1_pt1 | contig 11137 bp, 12 predicted proteins | sample 267968 | NCBI WGS metagenome assembly AERA01 (sample SAMN02954363, study PRJNA61401) | activated sludge metagenome | biome: terrestrial; feature: wastewater treatment plant; material: activated biomass; isolation source: activated biomass of an industrial wastewater treatment plant | reverse complement strand
ACGGGATCTGGGTGCATCGGTGGGTTTGAATATCGCCGCCACAAGCGTGCTGACAGCGGGTGTCGTGATGGGCGTCATGATCGTTCCGTTCGTCTCCTCGCTATCCGATGACATTATAACGGCCGTGCCGCAGTCGCTGCGTGAAGGTTCTTACGGGCTTGGTGCTACGCGCTCTGAAACGATCAAACGGGTTGTCATTCCAGCAGCGCTGCCGGGTATCGTCGGTGCTGTGCTTCTTGCTGCTTCGCGGGCGATCGGTGAGACGATGATCGTGGTACTGGCGGCGGGCATCGCAGCCAAGCTGACACTCAATCCGTTCGAACCCGTGACGACGATCACGGTTAAGATCGTAAGCCAGTTGACGGGCGATCTCGAGTTCGACAGCCCGCAGACACTGGTAGCGTTTGCACTGGGATTAACGTTGTTCGTGATCACGCTGGCGCTCAACATCTATGCGCTCTACATCGTGCGGAAATACCGGGAGCAATACGAATGACAATTGATGCTCCAATTTCCGGTCAGCGACCGTTGCCTCGCTTGAATGATCCAGCGCGCTTGAAGGCGCGGTATGCGGCGGAAGCCCGGTTCAGACGGTATGGTGTGGTGGCGCTCACGATAGCATTGGCGTTCCTGATAGGATTGTTTGCTTCGATCGTGTCGAACGGTTGGTCGGCGTTTTTACAATCGAACTATCATCTCGATATCTATCTCGACCCTGCGGAAATCGATCCGGATGGCAAGCGTGATACGTCGCGGTTCGGGCTTGCTGATTATACGAAGTTGGCGCGTATGGCCTTGTCGAAGGCGATTGGCCTGCCTGAACAGCAAGACAAATCAATGAAGCGCGACCTCAAGGATCTTCTGTCACGAGCGGTTGACGTGCAGATACGCGACAAGGTTGTTGCCGATCCGGGCCTCATTGGAAAAACGGTGCCGATATGGCTGCTGGCGAGTGGCAATGTCGATTCCCTGCTGAAAGGCGCTATTGATCGTTCAATCCCAGAGGCGCGCCGGCAACTCAATGATCGGCAGCTGCAATGGATCGATAAGCTTGTGGCCGATGGTGTGCTGCAGAAGCGCTTCAATACGGGGCTGTTCACATTCGGTGCATCGAGCCAACCGGAAAGTTCGGGGCTTGCGGTTGCACTGATCGGGTCGTTCTTCATGATGCTTACAGTTGCATTGCTTGCAGTTCCGATTGGCGTAGCGGCGGCGGCTTATCTTGAGGAATTCGCGCCCAAGAATTTCTGGACTGACGTCATCGAGGTGAACATCAACAATCTGGCTGCAGTACCCTCGATCGTGTTCGGCCTTCTGGGTTTGGCGGTGTTCATTAATTTCTTTGGGTTGCCGCGTTCAGCAGCGATCGTAGGTGGCCTCGTGTTGTCGCTGCAGGCGCTGCCTATCGTCATTATAGCGACGCGAGCGGCTATTCGGGCGGTGCCCCCATCGATCCGCGAGGCGGCACTTGGTGTGGGCGCGTCAAAGATGCAAACATTGTTTCATCATACGCTGCCCCTGGCGCTGCCCGGCATCATGACTGGCACCATCATCGCGTTGGTGCATGCGCTGGGTGAATCAGCGCCACTGTTGATGATCGGCATGGTGGCATTCGTCGTCGATATTCCGACCAATGTGATGGAGCCGTCGACGGCGCTGCCGGTGCAAATCTATATGTGGGCGACATCGGCGGAGCGCGGCTTCGTCGAACGGACGGCGGGCGCTACAATTGTCCTGCTGATGTTCTTGTTCGTGATGAACGCGGTAGCCGTTTATGTGCGCCGGAAATTCGAGAGGAAGTGGTGAACAGGACCGATACCATGGACCATCAGGTTATCACGGAACAGTCAATCACCGTTCCGGAGCTTTCGCCGACGATCGTTGCGCGCAATGTGAATGTTCACTACGGAGCGAAGCAGGCGCTGTTCGATGTCGACGTTGATGTGCCGCGTCACGCGATCACGGCGTTCATCGGGCCGTCGGGCTGCGGCAAGTCGACGTTCCTGCGGTGCATGAACCGTATGAACGATACCATTCCGATTTGCAAAGTGACTGGGCACATCACGCTCGATGGTCAGGATATCTATGATCCTGATCTCGATGTCGTGGAGCTTCGCGCGCGTGTCGGAATGGTGTTTCAGAAGCCCAATCCATTCCCCAAGTCGATCTACGAGAACATTGCCTACGGGCCACGTATTCACGGGTTGACACGCTCGAAGGGCGAACTCGATGATCTCGTCGAGGAGTGCCTCGAGAAGGCCGGCCTCTTGAAAGAGGTGCACGATCGCCTTCAGGAACCTGGAACGGGGTTGTCGGGTGGTCAGCAGCAGCGCCTTTGCATCGCCCGCGCGATTGCTACCAAACCTGATGTGATCTTGATGGACGAGCCGTGCTCAGCACTTGACCCGATCGCGACGGCTCGGGTTGAAGAACTGATGGAAGAGCTGAAGTCGAACTACACGATCATCATCGTTACGCACTCGATGCAGCAGGCCGCGCGCGTTTCGGAGCGCACTGCATTCTTTCACTTGGGTAAACTCGTTGAGCTTGGGGATACACGTCAGATTTTCACAAACCCTAAAGATCGGCGAACGCAAGACTACATCACGGGACGCTTCGGTTAGCGCGTCATGAAGCGCAGCTAATCCACTCAACGCGCGATTGAACTATTCGGAGACGGCTCGATGCCTCTACACACCGTCAAATCTTATGAAGACGAACTACGGCGACTTGACGCGAAGATTGCCAGAATGGGCGGCCTTGCCGAGCATAATCTCGGTCAGGCGTTCGATGCTTTACAGCGCCGCGATTCACGACAGGCGGACATGGTGATTGCTGCTGATCGCGCAATCGATGTACTGGAGAGGGATGTCGAGAACCAGGTGATCGAGATGATCGCGCGCCGCCAGCCGCTGGCAAATGACCTCCGGCACGTTATGGCTGCATTGCGCATCACGGGCGATCTGGAACGCATCGGTGATCTTGCAAAGAACATCGCCAAGCGTGCGAGCGCCATTGCGGAAGTCTCACATCCCAAGCCGGTTATCCTGGGCCTTGAGCGCATGGTGGAGCTGGCGCTGGAGCAGTTGAAGATGGTGCTGGACGCCTATGCTGAGCGCGATGCCGATCGCGCAATCCAAGTTTGGCGTGACGACCAACAGATAGACGCGATGTACAACTCGCTCTTTCGTGAGCTTTTGACCTATATGATGGAGGATCCGCGCAACATAGGAATTTCAACGCATCTCCTGTTTGGCGCGAAGAACTTGGAGCGCGTCGGCGACCACACGACGAACATCGCTGAGACCGTGCATTATCTGGTGCGCGGACAGCCCATTACGGATGATCGACCGAAGGTTGATGAGACGAGTTCGATATTGGTGGAAAGCGATGATTGACGCGCGGACCGACGTCATTCCTGGAGCGTTGGCGGCGAAGGTTCTCGTGGTCGAGGATGAGGAGCCGTTAGCGGACCTGCTGCGCTATAATCTTGAGGCGGCAGGATATAACGTCGTGCATGCCGCGTCAGGTGAAGACGCGGAGGTGCTTGTTACAGAAGAAGCGCCTGATCTGGTGATCCTCGACTGGATGTTGCCATCTGCATCGGGTATCGAGATCTGCCGGCGGTTACGAGCGCGCTCTGATACGCGGCAGGTTCCCATCATCATGCTGACGGCGCGTAGTGAGGAATCGGATCGTGTCCGGGGTCTCTCTACAGGTGCTGATGACTATGTGGTGAAGCCGTTCTCGCTGCCCGAACTAATGGCGCGGGTGAAAGCTCTGCTGCGGCGAGCCTCTCCGTCTCGTATCGCGGAGGAGCTGATGGTCGGCGACATAACGCTCGATCGCGCTGCACACCGGGCGATGCGGGGCAAACGTGAATTGCGTCTTGGTCCAACTGAATTCCGGCTGCTTGAGTATTTTATGCAGAGCCCTGGGCGCGTGCTGTCGCGGGAGCAACTCCTTGACGGCGTGTGGGGGCGGAATGCCTACGTCGACGAGCGTACCGTTGATGTTCACATCGGGCGGCTGAGAAAGTCGCTGATCCGCGGCCGGGAAAGCGACCCGATCCGCACGGTGCGCGGTTCGGGGTACGTGTTTGGAGAGCGTCCCGTGTAAGGCGTGCTATGTTGTGCCGATTGTAGTGATGCAGCTGAGCAAATCACGCAGCTACAAGAAGCGCTCGATGATGCTCGGTCTCCGCCAGCTCTCGAAATTGCTCTTGTCATGCTAGGTCGTATTCATGTTTTATGGAACCATGAACCCGATCTCGTCTGGTGTATTCAGCGTGCTTCTCACGCTAAACAGCTACAAACTTCAGCCAAACTCGTTCTAGGGCGACTTTCCAGCACTGTACGCATGCCTGCCAACTCTCCAAACACGCGCCTGCGGATTCGGATTTATTTTTCGAACGGTTCCATGTTTGGACCGGGCAAGGCGGACCTTCTTATGCTGATTTCCGAAACGGGTTCGATCGCTGCAGCCGGGCGGCGGCTTGGTATGAGTTACAAGCGTGCCTGGGGCCTCGTCGAAACGATGAACGCCATGTTTGCGGAACCAATTGTTGAAAGCTCGCGTGGTGGGGCCACGCACGGTGGGGCAACGGTCACCGCCGCGGGAGTGCGGGTTCTGGCGCTTTATCGAGCACTCGAGAACAAATCGATTTCGAGCTCAGCGACGGAGATTGAGAGCCTGCAAAGCATGACTGCGCCAAGCCAGGTGCGAAATTCCGATATGTCCGGCCGAAATTAACGGTTGCGTCGCAGCATGAACTGTGTCGTTATTTCCGCGAAAACATAACGGGCGGAAGGACGTTCATGATGATCGTATCGGGTAATTTGCGGCGCCTCGCGACGGTGTTGGCGGTGACGCTCGGCGTATTTGCAGGAACGCTATCCAAACAAGCGAATGCGGCTGAGGAAATCGTGGTTTTTGCGGCTGCCAGCCTCAAGAACGCGCTTGATGATATTTCGACAGCCTGGAGCAAGAAGACCGGAAACAAGGTTAGTGTTTCCTATGGCGGAAGCTCAAATCTGGCGAAGCAGATCCAGCAGGGTGCACCTGCCGATCTCTTCATCTCAGCAAACATCAACTGGATGGACACGCTGCAGAAGGACAATCTCGTCGATACGGCCACGCGCAAGGCTCTTTTGCGCAATCGGCTCGTACTGATTGCTTATGGCAAGAGCGCTGAAAAAGTTGACCTGAAGAAGGGCTTCGATCTTTCGGGCCTCATCAAGGACGGCAAGCTGGCGATGGCAATGGTGGATTCAGTTCCAGCAGGTGTCTACGGCAAGGCTGCGCTTACCTCACTGGGGATCTGGGATAGCGTGTCGTCGAAAGTTGCTCAATCCGACAACGTGCGTGCAGCGCTTGCTCTTGTTGCGCGGGGTGAGGCTCCCTACGGTATTGTCTATGCGACGGACGCGGCTGCTTCCGACAACGTGTCGGTGATCGGCACTTTCCCTGAAAATTCTCATGCGCCGATCATCTATCCAGCGGCAGTTTTGTCGAGCAGCAAAAATGAGGCCGTTGCGACTAACTTCCTCGACTACCTTTCGTCAAACGAAGCCAAGGCTGTGTTCGAGCATGATGGTTTCTCGGTCATTGAGCCCGCAGTTGCCAACTGAACTGAAATTCGAACTGAAATACGCATCTAGCCGATGATGACTGAGTGGTTATCGCCAGAGGAATGGACGGCGGTTGCGCTTTCTTTGCGAGTTTCGTTTTTCGCGACGCTTCTTTCGTTGCCGTTTGGCATTGTTGTTGCGCTTTTGCTTGCCCGTGGAAAGTTCCCGGGCAAGCAACTTCTGAATGGTCTTGTCCATCTGCCGTTGATCATGCCGCCCGTCGTAACTGGGTATATGTTGCTCATCCTTTTCGGTACGCGCGGACCTATTGGCAGCATCCTGGACTCTTGGTTCGGGATCGTATTGGCCTTCAAGTGGACAGGGGCGGTGCTGGCGGCGGCCGTGATGGCCTTCCCGCTGATGGTTCGCGCAATTCGATTAGCGATCGAGGCGGTTGATCCAAAACTCGAACAAGCAGCTGCTACTCTCGGAGCCAATCGCTTCTGGACGTTTAGCTTTGTGACACTGCCGTTGATCCTGCCGGGGATCATTGCGGGCAGTATATTGGCGTTCGCCAAGGCGATGGGAGAGTTTGGCGCGACGATTACGTTTGTGTCGAACATTCCTGGGCAGACGCAGACACTGCCTTCCGCAATCTACGCATTCCTGCAGGTTCCAGGCGGTGATGAATCTGCACTTCGGCTGGTTGCTGTCTCGGTTTTCGTGGCTATCAGCGCGCTCCTCGTATCGGAAGTGGTGGCGACGCGCGTTGCACGTAGGATCAGCGGACGATGACGCTCGATCTCTCGATCTACCACCAATTCAGAAACTTCACGATCGATGCGACTTTCCAAGCGCCCAACGGCATTACTGCGTTGTTTGGTCGTTCGGGTTCAGGCAAAACAACGGTGGTCAACGCCGTGGCAGGTTTGCTGCGACCTCAACAGGGCTACATTCGGGTCAACGGCGACGTTCTGCTCGATACGAAACAGGCCATCAATATTCCCATTCATAAACGACGAGTGGGATACGTGTTTCAGGATGCACGGCTGTTTCCTCACCTCACGGTTCGACAGAACTTGCAAGTTTGGGGTGCGCTTCAATCCGAAGGACAGGGCCAGAAGCAGCCTTGAAAGTGTGGTCAATCTGCTGGGTATTTCCAAGTTATTGGAGCGGCGGCCGGAAACGCTTTCGGGTGGTGAGAAGCAGCGCGTTGCGATCGGGAGAGCTTTGCTGAGCAATCCGCGTATCCTTTTGATGGACGAGCCGCTGGCTGCCCTCGATGAAGCTCGTAAGGCTGAAATTCTGCCCTATCTGGAGCGAATGAGAGACGAACTCGACATCCCAATTCTGTACGTCAGCCATGCGGTGCCCGAGGTGGCGCGGCTTGCTACAACACTCGTTGCGATTTCGGCGGGCCGTGTGGTGCGTGCTGGTCCGGCGGCAGAAGTGCTGGCGGATCCCAATACGTTTCCCGTGCTGGGGCGGCAAGAGGCGGGATCTTTCATCGTCGCAACCGTGGTTGGGCACGATCATAACGACGGTATAACGGAGCTTAGCTTTAGTGGCGGCCGCATCTACACGCCCTACTTTGAAGCTGACAGCGGGACAAAACTGCGCGTGAGAATTCGTGCGCGCGATATTATTCTGGCATTGAAACCGCCTGAGGATACCAGCGCGCTGAACATTCTGCCTGCCACGATCCGCGCTGTCGGTGACCAGCAAGGAACGATTGTCGACGTCTCTGTGCGGTGTGGAGATACGGATCTCTTGGTGCGCATCACTCGTCGGTCGCTGACGCGGCTTGGGCTCTGCCAGGGCACTCCCTGCTATGCGATATTAAAGTCTGTAGCTGTTACCCGGCGCGATATTGGTGTCTTTCAAGAGCGCCATGCCTAAGCTGCATGCACTTGTGCATGTCGTCGCCGTGAGACGATCTCGCGTGCTGTCAATTTAAAGCCCACAGATAGGCCAGCGTTGCCAAAATCCCGAGCGTGGTTCGCACGCCGTGCAATCGTCCCCATGTCTTAAGCAGTGCGCGAGAATGTGGTCCAGCATCATTCTCGGCAATGGCATTCAGCTTATGGTTTGTCGGCATGATAGCGATAAGCGTGTATGGCCAGTTCGAAATCATAAGGACCGCGCCAATTATCCAGCGCCAATCGCCGGTCAGCCAAGCGGCAAGCAGCCCACAGGCGCCTGACGCGACGGCTAATGTTGCCTGCATCATATAGCCGGCTGCGTAGCTCGGCTTCCATTGCTTGAGCAGGTTCTTATCATCAAGTCCGAGGCGCGCTGGATGCTCGGCGAAATTGATGTAGAAGGCGGCGCCGGAAAAGACAGCCGCAAGGATCATGGCGATGTAGCCGGCAAGCATGAGAGTATCCCTCTGCAAAAATGGGGTGCGCCTGCCCCCTTGTTGCATATTTCGTGACTCAAAGCGGCTACAATGAGCGCGACTGTCAGTGGGGTTATTCTTGGAGGATCTCAGGATCGTCTGCGCTCCTTCCCGTCGCTTCAATGTTCCGGATATTCTGAAGTATTCACGGCGCAATTTCTGTCTCACACGTGGTGAGGTCAGACAGGCGTCATGCGAGATCGGCTCACCGCGCAGATCCGCATAACGTATCTCGCGCCCGACATTGTGCATGCGCTGACGACAGGACGCCCGCCTCAAGGGTTGACGCCGGCGCGCATGCTCTCAGTTTGCAGAGAGTTGCAGCACGACTGGCAGCAACAGCGAACAGTCTTCGGATTCGAGACACGATAGCGTCGCGCACGGCCTCTCAAAACGATGCTGATCTGACCAGCTTAAAAGGGCTGGCAAAGATATCCTTGGCAAAGACCCGGCTTGCGCGACCGAGAGACGGGAAAGTTCCGTCGAGGGGTTAGACACGTCTCGCTAACGCGCGGAAACAACAAAATATAAAGCAATATCAATAGATTATTTCGTGACGCACCGCGGCGGGTGAAGATGACAACTAGGTTTGTGCTGTAGCCCTATAAAATCGGCATCAAAAAAGGGCAGAATCCCCATCAAAAGACGGGATCAATGAGTGTGCCTGCAATGCGATATCGGTCGTGACGGAGTTGAGATATTCGCTATGCAGGTGGCACGCCTTGTTTGTTGGGACGGGGGCGGTCTAAATTGCCATGAGTGCCGATAATCATCCATTGGTCTGCGCGGCTTTTGCTAAGGGCGTTTTTTCGACATTCCGCATTTGCCGACGCCAATCCGTGTGAATCCGGCTGGTGATGGGGCGTCCGAACCTCACGTCCATTTTCCCATAGGCCGGCACGACGACCAGCTGGGAGAGCATGAGTGTTGTCAGGATCTCCACAGACAGGGTGCCTCATGCCCAACGGCGGGAATATGTCGAGGAACACTTCGCCGCCATAAGACGGATATCAATCGATTTCGATGAGGCTCATCCCATTTCTTTCGGCATGGCATTGCGTGTCCTGCCAGGCATCAAACTGGCGGAAACGTCGTTTTCGCCTTTTCGCTCCTCGGGCCGCAGTCCCAATGATGGTGAATTGGGAACGGTCGCATTTTTTGCTCTGGCACTGAACGGCGCACCATGTCTTTCGCAGAATGGCTGCAGAAGTGACCTCTCGCGCTATTGCGCCCGACTCGAAGAGCCAGATCAACCATACGTTGCCAGCATGTCCAAATCTGGATCAATTCTCGGCATCTCGATACCAAGACATGAGTTGGCGGCAAGGGTGAAGAGCCTGGATGCTTCCTTTAGCCAGGTAATCATCGCCAACGCCGCCACACGATTGCTGGCGTCATACGCTTCGGCAATTCTTCACGACACAATGAACGATGATGCTCCTCATGAAGAGGCGGTTTTTGCGGCCCATATTTGCGATCTCATACTGCTTGCGCTTCCAGGAGCACATCCAGATGAAACCGAGATCGCAAGCGAGCGTGGACTGCGTGCGGCGTTTTTTGCCAGGCTCAAAGCCGACATACGCGCCAATCTGGCCCACCCGGACTTCTCACTCGAATGGCTTGCCGGACGGCATGTCGTGCGACCGCGCTTTGTTCAGAACCTGTTCTATGCGGCCGGCGAAAGCTTCAGCCAGTACGTCCGCGACAGGCGGCTGGACGAGGCGCATACAGCACTCACCCGTCCCGAGAATGCCGGACGCAGCATCGCCGAAATTGCCTTCTCATCTGGTTTCGGCGACATTTCGTGGTTCAACAACAGCTTCAGGAAGCGTTTTGGCATGACGCCGTCCGACGTCCGCGCGTCAGCGACTGTGAACCGAAATCTCGCTTCGTAAATGAACCCAACGTCTCTCCCCAAGACCCCGTCACCGTGACGATCTAATGTCCTTCCCCGAAGGGCATCGGGTTGACGACACCGACAGTTCGGTCGGCAAATGATCGCGCAGATGGCTGCCAACAAGATCCAGTGACGGACGAAGCAGCGCACGCGTAGGAGGAGCCCGTACGATGAAGGACCTGTCGACAGCAAATACCGCTTTGCAAGTGATGGCGGTACTTTCCAATTTCACGAAGGTGGCCATTTTCAAGCTGCTGGTTACAGGGCCCGGCGTAGCAGCCGAGGCTCTCGCTTTTTGCGGTCAGTCGTGCTCCAGCGACGAAACCAAGACCTCGGGCATTCATTGCGAGAAATGGATTCCTGCGCCGGGCACGGGGCAATGCCAGGCAAAGGCGTTCTGCTCGAGCAGCACACCGAGCGGCAACTGCGATGTGGTGCTGGGCAAGGCAGCCATGGCGCTCCAAAGTGCTGGCTGGCGGCAGCCCGCAAAAATTCAGGCGCGCGCAAACCAACCCGCCCGCGCGTCCGGCCTGCGCCCATTCCATTTTCGTCCGTCGGACAAGTAGCGAGAGCTACCCTCCACCCCAAACACTCCACGAACTGCAAGTGAAGGAGCCCGCGCAATGACCGATATGGCAAAGCGGCGCAGCCGCATGAATTGGATTTCTTCAGGTGCGCTTGTACTCGGCACCGCCGTCGGGAGCGTCACCCCCGCACATGCGCTTGAAGTCGACAAGGTGCAACTCGCGCTCAAAGATAGTGGCGACGCGGCCTGTCCACGCAATGCCACAGCGACCGTATGGGCACACACCGATGGACCAGGGCCGGTGAAAGTCCTCATTCGCAACCGGAGCGGCGGAGCAATCGGCATCAAGACTGCCCAGGCAGTGAAGGGATCGGGCGGCAACTACCTCGCCACGGTCAAGAACCAGTTCACAATCACCACAGGCGTAAAGATCCATTACCGGGCAGAGATTGTCGGGCAGAACAAGGCTTCCAACTGGGTTTCCTTCAATGCGACCTGCGGCCCGCAGGTGCGCACCACGACAACGACAACCAAATCGTCTTCCGGTCCACGGGTCACGAAGGTGGCAGACAATGAAAAGCCTAGCGTGCGCAAGAAAATTTCGGGAACAACGAAGTCTGGTTCCGGTCCGNGGATGAAAAAGGCGAAAGATGTGCCACCCGCCACGAAGCCCGCTCCCTACAAAGGGGAAGACGTCTGCCACATCACACAAATCCCCGGGCATTATGCCAGCGCCGCTCGATTGT
>AERA01001818.1_pt1 | contig 11250 bp, 4 predicted proteins | sample 267968 | NCBI WGS metagenome assembly AERA01 (sample SAMN02954363, study PRJNA61401) | activated sludge metagenome | biome: terrestrial; feature: wastewater treatment plant; material: activated biomass; isolation source: activated biomass of an industrial wastewater treatment plant | reverse complement strand
CCGGTCGCGCAGTACCCGATATTGCTCCACCAACCATCAACGTGACCGGGGCAAATATCCCCGGTGCGAGCGCTGATGTTATTGCTGCGACGGTCGTCGCGCCGCTTGAGCAGCAAATCAACGGCGTGGAGCGCATGCTCTACATCACATCGAATTCGTCCGGTGATGGCTCATTCTCAATCGAAGTCACATTTGATCTGGGCACAGATCTCGACGTAGCGCAGGTGCAGGTCCAAAACCGTGTTTCTGTCGCGCAACCGCGATTACCCGTTGACGTGCGCAACATCGGCGTGACCGTGTCGAAGGCATCGCCTGACCTTATGATGGTCGTGCATCTCTATTCGCCCGATAAATCTCGCGATTCTTTGTTCATCTCGAATTATGCGAACGTGCAGGTCACCGACGTCTTGAGCCGCATCGAAGGCGTAGGCTCGATCACGGTGTTCGGCAGCCGCGACTACTCCATGCGCATTTGGCTTGATCCCGACATTCTACAGTCGCTGGATTTGACGGCAGCCGATGTCGTCGCAGCACTTCAAGGTCAAAACGTTCAAGTTGCTTCTGGCGTTCTGAACCAACCACCAGTTCCACAACCTGGCGCGTTTCAGCTTTCTGTTCGAACCCAAGGCCGCCTGACCGACCCGTCGGAATTCGCTCAAATCGTCGTCAAGCAGACGGACAATGCTGTTGTTCGCTTGAAGGACGTTGGCCGCGTTGAACTGGCAGCACAAGATTACGGACGTAATTCCTATCTTGATCGTGACCCTGCGATCGGGCTTGGAATTTTCCAGCGTCCAGGGTCCAATGCCTTGGCTACCGCGGATGCCGTCAAGGCTCAGATGGCAGTTCTATCGAAGGACTTCCCCGCGGGATTGAAATATACGATCGTCTATAATCCCACCGACTTCATCAAGCAGTCAGTTGACGCTGTCGTCGACACAATCGGCGAAGCGGTAATCCTCGTCGTACTCGTCGTCGTTCTATTCTTGCAGACGTGGCGAGCCGCAATCATTCCCATTCTTGCCATCCCGATTTCGCTCATCGGAACATTCTTTTTCATGGCGATGTTTGGGTTCTCGCTGAACAATCTTTCGCTGTTTGGTCTTGTGCTGGCGATCGGCATCGTTGTCGACGACGCAATCGTCGTCGTTGAGAACGTTGAACGCAATATCGCTAAAGGCTTGTCTCCGCGCGAAGCGTCCAAGCAGACGATGGACGAGGTCGGATCGGCGCTAATTGCGATCTCGCTCGTGCTGTGCGCGGTCTTTGTACCCTCGGCATTTATCACCGGCATCTCTGGGCAATTCTATCAGCAGTTCGCGCTAACGATTGCGGGTGCCACTGTCATCTCGCTTCTTGTTTCACTCACTCTCTCGCCTGCCATGTGCGCAATCCTTTTAAAGCCGCACACCAATCACGAGAGCACGGCGTGGTGGATGCGGCCGATCAGTGGCTTCTTCAAAGCCTTTAACTGGTCGTTTGACAAGTTGGGCTCGGGCTATGGCTGGTTGACGGCCAAGCTCGTCCGGTTTGCAATGCTGATGCTGGTTCTATACGTGGGCATACTCGCATTCGGTATGAACGAGTTTCGAAAGACGCCAATCGGATTTATTCCCCAGGTGGATGCGGGCTACCTGATTGTCGTCACCCAGTTGCCGGGCGGCGCTTCACTGGCGCGAACTGATGCCGTCAACAAGAAGATCGTTGATGAAGCACTGACGGTTCCTGGTGTCGAACACGCGGTGAATATCGTTGGGTTCTCGGGTGCCACGCGCACCACTGCTCCCAATGCAGGCGCGGTTTTCGTCGTGCTTGAAGGTTTTGAGAAACGAGCCGGTGATCCCACCAAGTCGGCGGATGCAATCCTTGGTCAGCTTCAGAAGAAGGTGATGAGCATCAAAGAAGGCATGATCTTCGTCGTCAGTCCTCCTCCAGTGCGCGGTATTGGTACTGCTGGCGGGTTCCGAATGATGCTGGAAGATCGCAACGGGCTCGGTTCAGATGCGCTGCAGGCAGCCGTTGGCGCGATGATGGGGCGGGCAGCTCAAACGCCCGGTGTCCAGCGCGTATTCTCGCTGTTCGAGACATCGACCCCGCAGCTTTATGTCGACATCGATCGGACGAAGGCGCAGTTGCTCGGCATCCGTGTACCCGACGTCTTCAATACGCTTCAGACGTATCTTGGTTCCGCTTACGTCAATGACTTCAATCTGCTGGGGCGCACGTTCCGCGTTACCGCGCAGGCTGATAGCGAATTCCGCCTTGATCCGGAAGACGTCTTGAAGTTGCGCGTTCGAAACATGAGCGGCGAGACGGTACCTATCGGTAGCTTTGCGACCATAGCGTATCAGTCCGGTCCGTATCGCGTGCCGCGCTATAATCTTTATCCTGCGGCAGAGCTCGATGGTTCCCCCGCGCCGGGATACTCGCAGGGCCAAGCGATCGACATTATGCAGAAGCTAGCCGCAGAGACGCTGCCACCGGGTATCGCCTATGAATGGACGACGCTCGCATTCCAGCAACTGCGTGCAGGCGATACAGCCGTCTTCGTCTTTGCTCTTGCTGTGGTGTTTGTCTTCCTGGTGCTCGCCGCCCAATATGAGAGCCTGACGTTGCCACTTGCCGTCATCTTGATCGTGCCGATGTGTCTCATCGCATCGATCGTCGGTGTCGTGATGCGAGGACAGGACAACAACATTCTCACTCAGGTGGGCTTCATCGTTCTCATCGGTTTGGCGGCAAAGAACGCAATTTTGATCGTTGAATTTGCCAAGCAACTCGAAGAGGAAGGGCACGAACGGGTGGAAGCCGCTGTGACGGCGGCCAAGCTGCGGCTGCGTCCAATCTTGATGACGTCGCTCGCGTTCATTCTTGGTGTTGTGCCGCTCGTTATCGCGACGGGTGCCGGCGCAGAACTACGTCAGGTCTTGGGTACGGCGGTGTTCTCCGGCATGATCGGGGTCACGATCTTCGGTCTCATCTTCACGCCCGTGTTTTATGTGGTGAGCCAAAATCTGGGCCGAAAATCAAAAGGTCCTACCGCCGTACCATCAGCACAGCCTGGAGAGTGATGCGCCGACGCGAACCTTGGCTGCAGTGGCGAAGCGAGTTCCCTGGTTTATCTTCAACTTTGGAATCTCGTCGCCGCGGCTGCGCTTGGCTGCGCAAGGGCCGCGTCCAATTTCATACGCGGTTTTAAGAAGCAATGAATTTTTGTTCGCGCCACGTATCGCTCGTCGCCGAATCATCCGGATAAATCCGGCACCTTTTCACTGTATGACTGTTGCCCATATTCTGTAGAATTTGAAGTTGCAATTATCGTAGATGAGCACTTCTGTTTAAGTGGTTTTCTGGTTTTTGTTTTTTGGAATCTGAGTAATTCTTTTTGAGTAGCTTTGCACTTTGGCAAAGAGTATTCGGCCGTGGCCGAAGTCACTCAGCAACTCGATTGGACTTACCGTTTTAGGATGTTGGTCTGCACGTTTTTTATACAATTCATACAAGTTGCTGGACACGGGTCGATTGACTCATGGCGCTGATCCGATGTATGCAGACTTATGCATAATTCATTCTTTATGAAAGCTCATCGTCAGAGCCGCGGTTCGAACATCACTGATTGATACAGTTGTATTACATATCTGTTTCTAGTGGTTGCGGGACTGTTGTAGCAGTGGGCAGCAGCTATATGAATGGATGCAAATGCATGCTCTGCTGGGGAGGGCGCGGCTGTGCAACGACAAACATTCTGCGTCGCGATATGTACGCGCAATAGAATGAAATTACTTGAAGATTGTTTATCTTCGGTTCTCAGAGAAGTTGTGGAGACCGGTGGGGCACATTCAATCGTAGTCGTGGAGAACGATACGCAGCCCCGCAGTGAACGTGTCATTGCGAAGCAAAAACTGAAATTCCCTAGTGTTGATATAGCCTATCATCTTGAGCCGGAATTGGGGATTGCAACCGCGCGGAATCGCTCTCTCTCTCTTGCGCTTTCCAGTGGTGCAGATTGGATCGCGTTTATTGACGATGACGAGGTGATGCAGCGAGGTTGGCTAAGTGCGATGCTAAGGGGAGCGTCGATGATGGACGCGGAGGTGCTTACGGGTCCGGTCGATTATCTTCATGAATTGCAGCCCGTCTGGATGCCTTCGTGCGGCGTCAAAAACCGAAAGCGTGGTAGCCGGCTCCGCACCGCCGCCACCAACAACGTTGCGATCAAGACTGATTGGCTCCGGCCGCACTTTCCGGTTTTAAGCTTCGATGAAGATTTCAATTTCTCTGGCGGAGAAGATTCGGATTTCTTCTATCGCGTGAATGATCTCGGCGGCAGAATCTTGTGGGTTGATGATGCCCGTCTTTCCGAATTTGTGCCGGCGTCACGATTGACTATGAAATATCAGCTCACGCGCACGGCGCGCGTTGCAGAAAACTCATTTCGCATCCATCGGAGGCGGCGCGGATACATTGATGCAATGCTGCGCTACATTCCAAAGGCGATTGGCCGATTATTACGTGGACTTCTGCTTTTCTTTTTTGGAGCCGCGCTGCGGATATTCAACAAACCTATCGGCTCGCGAGTCTGGTATGAGGGAAGCAAAGCGCTGGCTTCTGGGGCTGGGACTTTGCTCGGCTTGTTCGGCATGAAGCCCAATCCATACAAGAATGTGATGTGCTGACGGATTCTGCTTCACTTGCAACCTTATGGGGCGCAGTAGCTACACATTATTGGTCTATCGTCATGTTGTCGGCAGCAACGATGACTCAGAAGTCATAATCGGAAAGGATCCAGTGATTCCGCCTCGCGGCCTTCTGTTGTTCATTGTCCATGTTGCCGATTGGTTGTTGAATGTCGCTATCAGCAAGTTCTTGTATCGCAACTTCTGGAAAAAGAATGTATGAGCGGCTGCGATATCGCCAAGTCAGCGTGCTCAAGGCACCGTCATCGAAGACGGCATCCAAGCGCGATGTCAATTCCAGTAGCTCGCTGAAGACCCTCTGAGATAGGCCCACAGCGTGAGAGCCGATCGACATTCCTTCGTTCATGAAGAGATTGCTCGACCACCATCTCGTTCTCTTTAAACCACGCCGCCGCAACGTGCCGAGCTGTAATACAGCCCAGTCGTTCGGTAGCTGCGGGAGCGCTCGCCGAAATATGGGGTGAATTTGTTTGTGTAACACCACGTCGTCGTCGAACACGAGTATTGAGCGCAGATTATCCCGAACCGCTTCCTGCAAAATACGCTTCCACGAATGGAGGTAAGCATACGCACCTACTGTCTTGATTGGACTTGTCTTCCAGTGTTGCTGCAAGGATCGGACGCGAAGCACATGATCGCCGCTGCGATAGACATCGCTTTCGCTTAGAATATTAGCAGAAGGCGCAACGCTCGCGGTGTCTTCTAAGTATGCTTGGTAAGCACTCAATAGCGACGTTTCGCGTGCATCTGAGGCTGAGAATCTTGACGCCTTAAGTCGAGCCCGTGCCAGCCTTTGGGAAACCTGCTTCCAGCGATCCGGACGCCGGTCGAGGTTGATGACGTAAATCCGATCGAAGTAGCGCTGCAGCGGCATTTCGTCAGTGGTTACATGCACTGGAGAAAAATGTGCAGTCATGCGGCGCTGCAATGCGAATCTCGAAAATGTTTCGATTGGGCCTAAAGGCATGCTTCGTGGTCCCGTGTTGTAGTCCACAGCGAACTCGGCTTACGACATCGCAGGGTTCGATTTTCTATTGCGCTGGCGGGCAGCGGGCCGTCAAATCATCCAATCGCATTAGAGCAGATTCCGATCAGGCGTATCCGGCGGCAGATGGTCCAGCTCCGCACGCAGTGGCGCAATTTGTTCCCCAAAAGCAAAAATTTGGCGCAGTGGGAAGACCTTGCATCTAATTCGATGTGAACCGACTGACACACAATAAATGCTAAAATCCATGCAGTCTTGAATTTGCCACCGAATTAGGACTACATCGAAGGCGATCATTTGGAATCGGAGCAAATGGAAAATCGTTGGTGGAAAGCACTGAAGAGCATGGCACTGCGCCGAGCAGTGGCCGCTCTCATGTGTTTCGCCATGATCAATACCTTGGCTGCCGAAATACATGCCGTTGTCGCACACGCATCTGCTGTTCACTCTCACGATGCCAACCACAGCGAAATGGATGATTTGCACGGATCCGGTGACCACCACCACAACACGCACACCGACAAGTCCGATGCGCCTGTTGGAAATAATGGCAGTCAACATGGCGGCCATGCGCCGTGTGATCATGTGCACTGCTCGGTCGCGTTCGTATTGCCGCAGATGATCAACACATCGCAGTCAAACACGGGCTCGCGCCTCATTCGAATCCCGAATGATCATACTGACGGTCAAGACCTGTCGTCCATAGACCGGCCCCCAATCGCCATCCTCTAACGGTCATTCGCCAGCCGGGAAGCTACGCTCCCGGCGCACTGATATCCGTTTGAGGTTTCTTCAAATGTTCAGTCTTCAAAGTGCCCGGTTTGCCGGAGCGCTGATCGCGACCGTTTGGGTCTTACAATCCACGACTGTCCGTGCTGGTCCTGGCCACGATCATGGCGCAGATCCAGCTGCGATTGCTGGCACAGCAAGCCCCCGAGCCGTCGCGGTCTCGGAGAACTATGAGTTCGTTGGGACGCTTAAGAGCGGCCAACTCACCATTTATCTCGATCGTATGCGAGATACGTCCCCGGTTGCCGACGCCAGGATTGAGTTGACGGTCGGTGGCGAGATGGGTGTGGCCCAACCACAGCCAGATGGCACCTATGTCTTCGAGTCGCCGATCCTGGAAAAGCACGGCGAACACGAGATGATTGCTTCCATCCAGGAAGGGAACAACAGCGACCTTCTGATTGGAGTGTTGAAGAACGCGACAGACGACGGCCATGTTGATCGCAAACCACACAATCACGATCAAGCCGATCGCCATCTCGACGACGCTAAAGGACAATCGGTAGATCAGGGGCAGGCGAAATCATCGCCGTCGCTGCCGCACTCTATGCAGAAGCTGAGGCAGAAGCTGGAGAAATCTCCGCTGCTGTCGGTGTTCGCACTTGCAGTTGGCGTCATGATCGGTTCGCTCGTACGAGGCCGCGCGACACTAATAATTGGCGTCGTTGGGCTGGTCGCGGTACTGGGCGCCGGCGTCGCCTGGGCCGGGCCTGGTCACGATCATGGAGAAGGCGGCGCATCGGCAGTTCAGGGCGATGCGCCTCGACGGCTGCCTGACGGTGAGTTGTTTCTGCCAAAGCCTACACAACGTCTGCTAGCCATTAGAACACGAGTCTTATCGACCCAGACGGCTCGTAGCGCCGACAGGCTGATCGGACGCATCATCGCCGATCCAAATCGATCAGGTCTCGTACAAAGCACCATCGGTGGTCGTGTCCTGACCGCGCCTGGGGGACTGCCGGCGCTTGGCCAGCAGGTCAAGCAGGGACAAATCCTTGGTTACGTCGAGCCGGCCTTCGCTCCGATTGATGCTTCCGATGTCCGTCAAACCGCTGGCGATCTGGCGCAGCGCATCGCTGTGCTTGAGGCCCGGATCACGCGCCAGAAGCAACTGGTCGAGAAGGGTGTCGTCAATGCGGCCAGCCTGCAGGATCTGGAAATCGAAAAAGACGGTCTGTGGGCGCGCCGCAAAGAACTCACCGCAGCACGAAGTGAACCCGAAGCACTCGTGGCCCCTGTCGATGGTGTCATTGCGGAAGTGCGCGTCGTTGCGGGTCAAGTCGTCTCGACCGCAGATACCCTGTTCAACATTGTCGATCCCGCAAGCCTCTGGGTGGAAGCAATTTCGTTCGACCCTAACATCGATCCCTCTGTAACCAAGGCTCAGGCACGAACGTCGGACGGCGCATTGTTCGACCTTGCCTTTGTGGGCCGCAGTCGCACCCTTCAACGGCAAGCGACAGTACTGCAATTCCGCCTGAAGGCACCGAACGAGGCGCTGAGTATTGGCAGTCCGGTGAAGGTACTGATCGAGAAGGGCGATACCATCACAGGATTAATTCTGCCGCGGAGCGCAATAGCGCAAGCTCCGAACGGACAGATGGTGGCCTTCAAGCGTATCGAGCCTGAGCGATACCTGCCCGTTGCCATCCGCATAACTGATCTTGATGGCGAACGCGTCATCGCCGCGGCCGGGCTCAAGCCTGGTGACCAGATCATTGTCGAGGGTGCATCCCTCGTAAACCAGATCCGCTGAGGAGCGCGCTGCGATGTTCAAGGCACTCGTGGCGCTGAGCCTCAGCCAGCGCATGTTCGTCATCGTCGGCTCGTTGCTGCTTGCAGCGTATGGGGCTTACGTTCTGCCCCGGATTCCTATCGACGTGTTCCCCGACCTCAACCGGCCGACGGTCACACTCATGACCGAAGCCGAAGGTTACGCCCCACAGGAAGTAGAGCAGCTCATCACCTATCCGATCGAGACTGCGCTAAATGGCATGCCCGGTGTCATCCGGCTTCGATCGGTTTCGAGCGTCGGACTGTCGATCGTCTATGTCGAATTCAACTGGGGCACCGATATCTATCGTAACCGCCAGCTGGTCGCCGAGCGGCTTGCAACGGTAGCAGCACAATTGCCGCAAGGCGTGCAACCGCAGATGGGACCGATCTCCTCCATCATGGGCGAGATTATGTTGATCGCCATCACCGGTAAAACGGTCTCACCCATGGAACTGCGCGAGATCGCTGACTTCGTGATCAGGCCACAACTGCTGACAGTTCCTGGTGTAGCGCAGATTATTCCAATCGGCGGCGAAGTACGTCAGTACCGTGTGAGCCCCGATCTTGTCGCCATGCAACATCTTGGCATCACGCCGGGTATGATCGAGGAGGCGATACGCGGCTTTGGCACCAATGCTGGTGGCGGCTTCATCGACCAGCATGCGCGCGAGTATCTGATTCGCAACATCGGACGCACGACCAGGCTCGAAGACTTGCAGAACCTCGTCGTTACAGTCGGGGGCACACAGCCGATCTTGCTAAGACAAGTTGCGTCAGTGTCATTTGCTCCGCGCATGAAGCGCGGTGACGCAGGCTACCAAGGCGAGAAAGCCGTCATCGTTGCGGTACAAAAACAGCCGCAGGCCGACACGGTTTCCGTGACGAAAGCGATTGAGGCAGAACTCGACAAGATTCAGCGAACGATGCCCGACGGCGTCATCGCCAATCGCGTGCAGTTCCGGCAGGCGACCTTCATCGAGACCTCGATCGCCAATGTGAAATCGGTGCTGTTGGAGGCTGCCGTCGTCGTCGCGGCTATCTTACTCCTGTTTTTGTTGAACTGGCGCGCCACCGTCATCTCGCTTGCCGCGATCCCAATGTCGATTTTCATCACTGTCGTGGTGTTCCATGCATTCGGATTGTCGATCAACACCATGACGCTGGGCGGCATTGCGATCGCTATTGGCGAGTTGGTCGATGATGCGGTGGTTGGCGTCGAGAACGTCTTGCGGCGACTGAAACTAAACGCAGCCTCTGTCGAACCACAACCGCGGCTGACAGTCGTGCTCAACGCGAGTCACGAAGTGCGCTCAAGTATCGTCTACGCAACCGCAATCGTCGTTCTCGTCTTCGTGCCACTCTTCGCAATGCAAGGGCTCGAGGGCCAATTGTTCCGGCCGTTGGGCATCGCTTATATCGTGTCGATCCTTGCGAGCCTTGTCACCTCAATCACGCTCACGCCTGTGATGTGCTACTACCTGTTGCGCACGCCAAAGAAGGCAGCACATGACACTTGGCTTATCCGTTCACTCAAGCGTGGCAACCGAATGCTGCTTGGCGCAACATTCGCATTTCCACGCCTCGCTATCGGAGCCATCGTTGCGTGCGTCATCATCGCTGGTGCACTCGCGTTCCAGCTCCCGCGCTCGTTCTTGCCTGCTTTTAACGAAGGCACGATACTCGTCTCCGTCGCTTACAACCCAGGCATCTCACTCGCAGAAGCAGATCGGCTCGGCACGGTGGCCGAACGCTTGGTGATGAACGTTCCGGAAGTAAAGTCCGTTGGCCGCCGCTCGGGGCGCGCCGAACTCGACGAACATGCCGAGGGCGTACACATCACCGAAGTAGATATCGATTTGGAAAGGTCAGACCGAAGCCGAGAAGATATCTTTGCCGATATACGCACAGCCCTATCAGTTCTGCCTGCCGCCATCGGTATTGGTCAGCCAATCAGCCACCGGCTTGATCACATGCTTTCGGGTGTGCGTGCGCAAATAGCAGTCAAGATATTCGGCGACGATTTGGATCGGTTGCGGACACTGGCGGCGGCCATGCAATCGCGTTTGTCCACCATACCCGGTCTCGTCGATCTACAGACTGAAAAACAAGTACTGATCCCGCAGCTTCATGTCGTGCCAGATTTCGAGCGCTCGGCACTCTATGGCGTGAAGCCACCAGAGTTGACCCAGACGCTCGCCGATCTGACCAACGGCCGCACGGTATCGCAAATCGTCGATGGCAACCGCCGTTTCGACGTCGTAATGCGGCTCGACGATGACAATCGCTCAACGCAAGGGCTCGGCCAAGCACTTGTTGCAACGCCATTGGGGTATGTGCCCCTCAACCGATTGGCGAGCATCAGGGAGGCGGAGGGCCCAAACCAGATCCTGCGTGAAAATCAGCAGCGCCGTATCGTTGTCTCAGCCAATGGCGACGGTGAGCGCGATATGGCAGCCATTATCGCCGACATGCGCCGGATTATTGAAGACACGGACATGCCCCCTGGCTACGTCGTTCGCCTCGAGGGCCAGTTCCAGGCTCAGGAAGAGGCAACCAATACGATCGCATTGCTGTCGGTAATCTCACTGGCGCTGATCTTTCTCGTCCTCTACAGCCGTTACCAATCAGCGGTGCTCGCGGGCATCGTCCTCACCTCGATCCCGCTTGGACTGATAGGTAGCGTCGCTGCACTATGGCTGTGGCAGCTGCCGCTTTCTGTCGCAAGCCTGATCGGATTCATCACGCTCGCCGGTATCACAGCGCGCAACGGGATTCTGAAAATCAGCCACTACATCAATCTCGCACTCTACGAAGGCGAGACGTTCGGACGTGATCTCGTCATACGCGGATCACTAGAGCGGCTGACGCCCGTTTTGATGACGGCGCTGTCAGCGGGGTTGGCTCTTGTTCCCTTGATGATCGCTGCCGACGAGCCGGGCAAGGAGATCCTGCACCCGCTCGCCGTCACGATTTTTGGCGGGCTCATCTCCGCGACGCTGATCG
>AERA01009474.1_pt1 | contig 11252 bp, 10 predicted proteins | sample 267968 | NCBI WGS metagenome assembly AERA01 (sample SAMN02954363, study PRJNA61401) | activated sludge metagenome | biome: terrestrial; feature: wastewater treatment plant; material: activated biomass; isolation source: activated biomass of an industrial wastewater treatment plant | reverse complement strand
CCAGGGCAGCTACCGGTATGGTCAGCGCCAGGCCATTCACATGCATTCTGACCGAGCGGATATAGTCGCGGTAGATATGGTCCCCATAAGCGGGCAACCGGGGCTGGGCTGCGAGAATGGCGGCCAGGTGAATAAAAACGAGCAGAAAAGTGGGTTTTCGCATGCTGGGAACAAATTACTGGTGCCACCACTAGTGGTGGCACCAGTTTTCCGGTTAAAAAATTTATCGCGGATATGCGGGGGTATATTGACACCGCTGAATTTAATCAACTCATTGATTTCCAGCGATAAAACTTTGCGGGCTACCTCGATATTGCATAGCGGATCGTTAACGCGACCCAAATATTCGCGGTAGGAGGAATATTTCCAGTTTTCGGGGGTCTGGACATAGCCAGCCTTGACGGGATTCTGGTGGATATACAGAAAGCACCAGGCGGAATAGTCGGCCTTGAAAGCTTCGGACGAGGTCCGCTTCATTTTAGTGTTCTGGCTGAAGAGAGAGCCTTTTCGGGAGTGGCTTTTGTTGATAGCCCGGGTGTAAGAACTTAACATGATCTGAAGCCCTCGGGAGAAACCGGTGATCTCCGGGATCAAGGGGTGCGGCGTGTCAGATTGATCCCGCCTGAGCGGCTGAATGGTGAGGTGAGTGGCCCGGATCAAAATGTGGAAATGGTTGGGCATGAGACAATACGCCAGGATATCACAATGCGGTCGGAGATGATCGCGGAGTTTTTTCAAAAAGTAGGCGTAATGCTGTGGGGTGTAAAACAATCGTTCGCGATTGTTGCCCCGGTTGTAGAGATGATAGATCTCCCCAGGAATGAGTTTCATCGGGTGAAGGTTTTCAATGGTGAAAAAATACCAATGGAAATTAAGGGTATTTATTCACATCTCCGGTGCGCGCTCACATACCGGTTTGACTTGACGAAAAATCGCCAGGGCCAGTGGGCTGCATCCCCTGCGCTTTCCACACCGATCCGTTTGCTTTGACAGATCTCTTCCGGAGCATAGGTGATGCCTCGATCTTCAATCCAGATCGGGGATTGTTTGGCGACCAGTGAAGTGCCATTCCAATCTACCGTCAAGCCCATGGCCACACTTAATGCCCCCGGGCCTTTGGTCAGTCTTGCGTCACCAGGATCCATTCGCCGGCGTTGTGCCATGAATTCCACACCGGCATACGGTTGAAGTGCGCGGATCAGGATCGCATGGGAAGAATCTTTCGGTCCGGTAATGACATTGCTCAAATGATGAATGCCATAACAGAGATAGATATACATCACACCACCGGAGGAATACATCACCTCTGTCCGCGGAGTGCGTCGGTCGTTGTATGCATGACTGGCGCGATCTTCGGGGCCGCGATAAGCTTCGGTTTCTACAATGATCCCGCCCGTGGTGATGCCGTTGATCCGCGTAAACAGGACCTTTCCGATCAGGTCCCTGGCAAGTCCCAGCACATCATCGGATTCAAACCAGGACTTTGGCAATCGTTTCCCAACCGCCATCCTATCGACGGGAATAGTTAGGCGCTTCTTTCGTGATCGTGACGTTGTGCGGATGGCTTTCATGCACGCCGGCGGAAGTAATGCGGACAAATGATGCCTGCTGCAAAGCCTCAATATTTTTTGCCCCGCAATAGCCCATGCCCGCGCGCAAGCCGCCGATATACTGCAGCATCACTTCATGAAGGGTGCCTGTATACGGGACACGTCCTTCAATGCCTTCCGGGACGAGTTTTCTGAGATCATCTTCGACATCCTGGAAATATCGATCCTTTGATCCCAGCGCCATCGAGCCAATGGATCCCATGCCGCGATACACTTTGAATTTCCGGCCATCGAGAATGATCGTTTCTCCAGGGGATTCTTCACAACCGGCGAATAATGAACCCGCCATAATGGTATTGGCGCCCGCGGCAATCGCCTTGGCAATGTCACCAGTATACCGTATCCCGCCATCGGCAACCACAGGTACACCGGTTCCTCTGAGCGCCTGCGCCGCGCCATAGATCGCGCTTAATTGCGGCACACCAACGCCCGCCACAATCCGGGTGGTGCAAATACTTCCCGGGCCAACTCCGACCTTGACACCATCTACACCCGCATCGACCAGCGCCTTTGCACCATCACCTGTAGCCACATTCCCGGCTACAATTTCAAGTGAAGGAAATGCCTTGCGGATATTGCGCACCATTTGCAATACGCCCTCCGAATGACCATGCGCTGTATCGACTATAATCACATCGACATCCACATTTTTCAAAGCCTCAACGCGTTGCAGTGTATCAGAAGCAATTCCCACTGCCGCGCCGACGCGTAAACGTCCCAGGTGATCTTTCGAACTGTTCGGGAAATTTTCCAGTTTCATCAAATCCTTGTACGTGATCAGGCCGGTGAGCCGGTTGTTCTCATCCACGACAGGCAGCTTTTCAATTTTGTGTTGCTGAAATAATTGTTTCGCTTCTTCCAGTTTAGTGCCCATTGGCGCGGTCACCAGTGGCGCGCTCGTCATCAGTTCCGTGACCTTTCGCTCGTGATGCACTTCAAAGCGCAAGTCGCGGTTAGTCAGAATACCAACGAGCGTATTGTTTTCATCCGTAATGGGAATACCGCCGATCTTGAAATGCCGCATCAGTTGCTGCGCTTCACCCACTGTGGCATCCGGTGGGAGAGTGACCGGATCCTGGATCATGCCGCTTTCAGACCGTTTCACAAACCGAACCTGCTCCGCCTGGTCCTGGATAGACATGTTCTTGTGAATGATCCCGATCCCGCCTTCCCGCGCGATCGCGATCGCGGTATCTTTTTCCGTCACGGTATCCATGGCCGCGGACGCCATCGGTACTTTGATCCGGATATTTCGGCTGAATTGAGAGGAGATATCGACTTCCCGAGGCAAGACCTGGGAATAGCCCGGAACGAGGAGCACATCATCGAAGGTGAGTGCGTCTGCAAAGAGTTCTTCCTTGCGCTTCAGATTGAATTCCATGCGCAAAGATAATGACAGATTTGAATGATGAAAATCCGGACCGGTCGCCGGGCTCTTTTTGAAATTCATTTACCTTCGCCAATATGCCGTTATACGGAGACGATCATTACATGAAACTGGCCCTGCAGGAAGCCCGGAAGGCGGAAGAGCATGGTGAAGTTCCGGTCGGCGCGATCATCGTATCCGGGGATCAATTGCTGGCCCGCGGGCACAACAGCACTGAGATGCTGAATGACGTCACGGCGCACGCGGAGATGATCGCGATCACAGCCGCGTCCCAGTTTCTCGATTCCAAATACCTCCATGAGTGCACCCTTTATGTCACACTCGAGCCCTGTGTCATGTGCGCGGGGGCATTGCGCTGGTCACAAATCGGACGCGTAGTGTTTGCCGCGCCGGATGATAAAGCGGGATTCATGCGGTATGGCAAGGAGTTGCTTCACCCCCGCACACAACTCGAAATGGGCATTATGATGGACGACAGCGCCCAGCTGCTGAGGTCGTTTTTCGCTGAGCGGAGAAAGGTGCACAAACGTTGACCGGCGATTTAACAATTACTTAATGCAAGATTTAAATGCAGGTTAAACCCTGCACGGAATGTGTTTCGCATCCGATTCCCGCCTAATTTCGATTGTATAAACAGCTCCCTGATCTGTATGAAACCAAAGTATTGGCTTAGTCTCTTCACGCTGGCGAGCTTGATCTCCTGCAGCGCGCCGCTTACGTATTTTACTGAATCATTAAAGGAAAAGCAGAACTGGAATGAAGAGGATATCCGGCGGATCCAGTTCTATGTGTCAAAGGATATTGTCCTCACACGCAGTTTGTCCGAAGGGCAGACCTCCATTCGCGAAGGAAAGATCCGCATCAAGGATGGAAAAAAATACGAACAGGTCGTGATCAAATCCGGCACCCCGGGTGTGCTGGTGCTGATGCCCAGATCTGACCGGTTTGCGATCAGTTTTGAAGAGGACAGCGACGCCTACCTGATGTTTGGACCGAATCCAAAAAACGGGAATAGGTATGCCCTGCTGGCACAGGACTGGTCCCGCGAGGAAGGCAATGTGCATTATAAAGGGCAGGTGTACAACGTGGATGCCCGCAGCGCTTTTGCCAGCCTGATGGTGGATTTGAAAAGCGAGTCGGGCTACAAGTATGAAACGAAAGTAGTCTCCGGCCGGAAAGTTCCGGAAGGCGGATCGTAACGCTACTCAATACCTTTCAGCAGGGGTACGAATTTGAACAGACCAAATTTTTCTCCTTTCATGGCGCCATCAGGTTGCTTGACATAGCGCCACATGACCTGGGTGTCATCATTGCCGACGGGAATGACCAGGTAGCCACCGGTTTTGAGTTGATCGACGAGCGCCTCGGGAATTTCAGTGGCCCCGGCCGTCACCAGGATCTTGTCAAATGGTGCGAATCTCGGCAGGCCCGCATAGCCATCGCCAAAGAATGTTCTGATCTTTCCATATCCCAATTCGCGCAATCGCTTGTCTGTAATTTCAAATAAGGCTTGCTGACGTTCGATGGTATAGACCTTTGCACCCAGGGTCAACAATATCGCGGCCTGGTAGCCCGATCCGGTCCCGACTTCGAGGATAATATCACCGGTTTCAACTTCCAGTAAACTCGTCTGGATCGCCACGGTGAGGGGTTGGGAGATGGTCTGTTCGCAGCCGATCGGGAACGCGACATTTTTATACGCCCAGTCTTCAAAAGCTTTTTCCAGGAACAAATGGCGCGGCACTTTCATCATCGCCTCCAGCACCTTTTCGTCCTTGAATCCGCCTCGTCTGATTTCCGCGATCAGTTGTTGTCGCAGACCCTGATGCTTGTATGTATCTTGACGCAACTTTCTTTATTTTACCGGGAACAGCGTTTTTTGCATTGCCGACCCCGTGATGAAAGGTCGGACTTTTAGCCGGGTAAATATAATACGCCAGGTTTTTATATTATAAAAAAATATAATATGAGTGATATTAAATTCGGTACCGATGGTTGGCGTGCGATTATCGCCGATGAGTATACCGTGAAGAACGTGACGCGTGTAGCCGAAGCGACCGCCATTTTCATGGAAGAGCGGGCCATGCAGAAGGTGGTGATCGGGTATGATTGCCGGTTTGGGGGAAAGATGTTTGCAGAAACCGCTGCTCGTGTTTTTGGAAATCATCAGCTCGAGGTGATCATGGGTGATCATGTCGCGACCACCCCGATGGTTTCGTTGGCGGTACGGAAATTCAATGCCGATATGGGCGTGGTGATCACGGCCAGTCATAATCCGCCATCCTACAATGGCTATAAACTCAAATCCGCCTATGGCGGTCCATCCATACCGGATGACATCACAGCAGTCGAGGATCATATCCCGGACAAACCGATGAAGGATCTGATCCCGCTGGCGGAGATGGAGAAAAAAGAACTGCTGACCTACATCGATCTCGAAGACTTGTATTATGATCACGTCATGGCCTCCTTTGATGTGGAAGCTATGCGGAACGCGAGTTTTGGCGTGGGCTATGATGCGATGTACGGGGCCGGATACCTTGTCTTTCCCCGGATCTTGCCGGCAGCGAAAACATTGCATTGCGATTACAATCCTTCCTTCTATGGCCAGGCGCCCGAACCGATTGATCGCAACCTGAAGCCCTTCAGCGATATGATCAAAGGGGATCCGCAGATCCAGATCGGGATCGCCAACGACGGGGACGCTGACCGCATCGGGATGTTTGACGACCAGGGTGAATTTGTGGATTCACATCATATCCTGTTGCTCCTCCTGTACTATCTCCACAAGCACAAAGGCATGACCGGAAAAGTAGTGGTGACGTTTTCTGTGACAGATAAAATGGTCCAGTTAGCCAACAAATTTGGTCTGCCAGTGGAAGTGACCAAGATCGGGTTCAAGTATATCGCCGAGATCATGACCAAAGAAGATGTGTTGGTGGGTGGTGAGGAATCCGGCGGATTAGCCGTGAAAGGGCATATCCCGGAACGGGACGGGATCTGGGTCGGACTGCTCATCCTCGAATTCATGGCCAAGACCGGTAACACATTGCGCCAACTGATCCAGCTCGTGTATGATGAAGTGGGGACCTTTGCCTTCGATCGCGATGATCTGCACATTACCCAGCAGCAGAAAGAGGACGTGTTGGATAAATGTCATGCCGACAGCTTTACCACATTCGGTCCGCACAACATTGAGCGCACGGAAAAACTCGACGGTTTCAAATACTACCTGAGCAATGGCACCTGGGTGATGATCCGACCTTCAGGAACGGAGCCTGTCCTTCGCGTGTATTGTGAGGCGGCAGATAAGCAGACCGCGCGGGCTACGCTGGATGAAGTGCGAAAGGTATTAATAAGTTAAGAAGAAATAATCATGGATGATAAAATTAGAGATCAGCCATTAGCTGAGGTCTTTGGCTTTCCGATTACAAATCAATCCGATAGAGCTAGGCGGTATGTTCATAATAAATTATGCCCATTTAATAATGTTGTGTCGACATGTACAAAGAATAGTATCGAGTTTCCCCTAGGTGTATGTAGTTTATTTCATAAAGGCCAACCTGTTATTATTTGTCCTGTACGATTTCGTGAAGATTGGAAAATTATCAGCGATGCTGCAAGTCTAGTATTTAATCAAGGCGAGACTTGGACTCATATTGGAGAAGTACGACTAAAGGATAGAAACAATAAGTCTGCCGGGAATATCGATTACGTCCTAGTGTCTTATGATGATAAAGGGCAAATTTTGGAATTCGCCTCTCTTGAAGTGCAAGCGGTTTATATATCAGGAAATTTAACTGGAGTATTTAAGGCTTATCTTGAAAATCCTTCTCCTGATTATAGTGAGATTGTTCCACTCAAGTCACCCAATCCCGACTTTTTATCATCATCAAGAAAGCGTTTAATTCCCCAAATAGTGGCTAAAGGATCGATTCTTAATCAATGGAAGAAAAAGCAGTTAGTTGCCTTGCAATCAGTATTTTACGAAACATTACCTGACTTTCCAGAGGTTCCGACAGACCGAGCTGACTTTTATCTACTAATATACGATCTTTCATATGATGAAAATACCTTATCTTTCACTTTGGTTCTAGAAAAGATCATTTATACTCGATTTGAAATTGCATTGGAACATATTGCCAAATTTGAAGCAGGGCCAATAAATGATTTTAAGAGGTTTCTGCAAAGGAAACTGAAATCGAGACTAGATCAATAACCTTCAATTTATTAATTAAAATGCCAACGAAACAATTAGGATTACTATCAGAATTCAGTTCTATTTCCAGCAGGAATGTTGTAAATGTTTCATCTGTCCCACAGCGAAGCCCATTTAGATTTCCTGGGGGAAAAACTTGGCTAATTCCAGTAGTTAGAAGATGGCTTAATCAATCCCACAGACCTCATGTTTTATTTGAACCATTTTGTGGTGGAGGAATAGTTGGTCTTACTGCCGCATTTGAGAACCTTGCCACAAAAGTGGTAATGATGGAAAGGGATGAAGAGATAGCCGCAGTTTGGAAAACCATTTTAGGTGATAGTAATGACTGGCTTGCTAATAGAATTATTAATTTTGATTTAACTCATGAAAATGCTCATGTAGTACTAAATTCAGAAAATAAGAAAATTCGTGATATAGCCTTTTGTACAATTTTAAAGAATAGAATTTTTCATGGTGGAATTATTGCGAAAGGATCTGGAATGCTTAAGAACGGGGAAAACGGAAAGGGTATATTTTCGCGATGGTATCCAGAGACGCTTTATAAAAGAATAAAAGCAATAGATCTGATTAGGGAGAAAGTTGAGTTTATTGAAGGCGATGCCTTTGAATTAATTGGGCAAAATCTTGGTAATAAAGAAAATTGGTTTTTTATCGATCCACCTTATACAATCGCTGGTAAAAGATTATATACGTATTTTGAAGTTGATCATGATAGGTTATTTTATCTTGTAAAAAGAATCAAGGGCAAATTTATGATGACTTATGATGATACACCTGAAATTAGAAAATTAGCCAATTTGCATGATTTGAAATTTACTACCATTCCAATGAAAACCACACATCATTTAGAAAAGAGAGAAATAATCATTAGTGATAATTTTGGATGGTGGTAAAACTCCTACTTCCTTGTTAAGGGGTTCCTAAGTTAACTATTTTATTAGCTATTATTGATCTCTGTTAAGAGTAGATCAATGAGATTATTTATCTCCATACTACCCTGATCCCCTTGTCCCTGCCTGCGTAACGCGACAAGTCCCTCAGCGGCTTCTTTTTCCCCGACGATCAGCATGAAAGGTACGCGCTGCAACTCCGTCTCCCGGATCTTGCGGCCGATCGTTTCATTGCGGTCATCGACGAATCCCGAGAGTCCGGCTTCTTCCAGTTGGGTCAATACTTTTTCTGCGTACGGGACCTGGTTCTCTCCAATCGGAAGGACGGCAAACTGTTCGGGCGCAAGCCAAAGCGGAAGTTTACCTGTCGTATGCTCGATCAGAATGCTGATAAAGCGTTCCATGCTGCCAAATGGTGCACGATGGATCATCACGGGACGATGCGGTTGATTGTCCGAGCCGATGTATTCCAGCTGGAATCGTTCCGGCAGATTATAGTCGACCTGGATCGTACCCAATTGCCACGAACGGCCGATCGCATCCTTGATCATGAAGTCCAGTTTCGGACCATAGAACGCAGCTTCACCCGGCACCTGCTCTGCTTCCAGGCCTGCAGCGGCGGCGGCATCAATGATCGCTTGCTCGGCTTTCGCCCAATTCTCCGGGTTACCAATATACTTTTCGGGCGTGCTAAGATCCCGTAATGAGATCTGCGCGGTGAATTTTTCAAAGCCTGCTTTTGCCAGTACCAGCTTGGTCAGATCGAGCACATTCAGAAACTCTTCTTTCAGCTGTTCCGGTGTGCAGAAAATATGCGCGTCGTCCTGTGTAAATCCGCGAACACGCGAGAGTCCGTGCAATTCACCGGATTGCTCGTAGCGATAGACGGTTCCAAACTCAGCAAGCCGAACGGGTAATTCGCGGTAGGAGCGGGGTTTGTGTCCGTAGATCTCGCAATGGTGCGGACAATTCATCGGTTTCAACAGGAATTCTTCACCTTCTTTCGGCGTATGGATCGGTTGAAAACTGTCGGTGCCATATTTTTCATAATGGCCTGATGTCACGTAGAGATCCTTTTTCCCGATATGCGGTGTCATCACTTCCTGGTAACCGCGTTTCGCTTGCTCTTTTCGCAAAAAGGATTGCAACCGGTTCCGCAGCACAGTTCCTTTCGGCAACCATAATGGCAAGCCTGCGCCGACGCGATCAGAGAAGGCAAACAGCTCGAGTTCAGCGCCTAATTTCCGGTGATCGCGCTTGCGGGCTTCTTCCAGCAGCACGAGATATTCTTTCAGTTCTTTCTGCTGAGGGAATGTGATGCCGTATAATCGGGTCAGCATCTTTCGCTTCTCATCCCCACGCCAATACGCGCCCGCGATATTGGTCAGCTTGACCGCCTTGATCTTTTCGGTATTCGGAATATGCGGCCCTTTGCAGAGGTCAATGAACTTGCCCTGCTGGTAAAAAGTGATGTCCCCATCCTTCAATTCTTCGAGCAACTCCAGTTTATACTCGTCGCCTTTTGTTTTGAAATATTCGATCGCCTCCGCTTTTGAAATTTCCTTGCGCACGTAATCATTCTTCTGGCGCGCGAGTTCCAGCATTTTTTCTTCAATAGCGGGCAACTCCTCAGGTGTCATCGCCCGACCACCCAGATCGACATCGTAATAAAAACCATTGTCAATGGGAGGTCCGATCCCGAATTTAACGCCCGGATACAATGCTTCCAGCGCTTCCGCCATCAGGTGGGCGGAGCTATGCCAGAAGGCGGATTTCCCCCCGGCATCATTCCAGGTCAGGAGTTGCAGGGTGGCATCACCATGGATTGGACGGGTGGCATCCCATATCTCCCCATTGACTTTGGCGGCCAGTACATTTCGGGCCAGGCCTTCGCTGATGGACATCGCGATTTCGAGGGACGTTGTGCCGGCGGGATATTCCCGTACCGATCCATCCGGTAAGGTGATCTTGATCATGAGGCAAAAATAGAAATGAAGTCGAGGAGAAACGTCAATTGTTCGTTAACCACGCATTATCGCACCCGGATCACATCACCTGTGCCTGCGGTTTTGGACAAGGTGATCGCGGCAGATGACGCATTGATGCCATTTTGCAAAAAGGCCTGGCGGACGCTCTGACGACGCTGCAAAACGATGGTCTTGACCGGCCGGGTTTCCAGGCGCGGTTCAATATTGAATGAAGCGGTCAGCTCACGTTGTTCAACATCAAACTGGCTTGATTTGCGCAAAGGAAGTGTATTGACTGTAATGGCATGGCGAACGGCAGGCGCCGGTGTGATTTCTGCAGGCACAATTTCCTTCAGGATGGACCGGATCTCAAGCCGTTGGCCAATGGACAGCCGACTGTCCCGCAAACCGTTCCACTTCATGAGATCATTCACAGAACAGCGATTGCGCTGCGCCAGCGTGTAGAGGTTGTCGCCGGATCGCACAACATATTCTTTGGAGGTGGTTGTGATCTTGTAGGTGACACCATCCACCGTCAAGGTTTGGCTTTCCACAAATCCATCCTCATCAAACTCGGGGATTTCCATTGAGCGGCCGCTGTTAAAAAGTTCAGCTGCGTCAAGCGGCAGGATCACTGAATACCCGGTGGAGGAGGTCGGGATATAATTCCGGATATAGGTGGGATTGAGTCTTTTGATATGTTCCAGGGCGAGTCCGGAGCGCTTGGACAATTCCCCCATCGACATGCCTTCATACACGAAAACCGTGATCAACGCGCTTTGGACAAAACTTGGCGGAACAGGTACGAGGTTATGCGCCTCATAATAATTCATGAGATAACTGGCTGCGATGAAGCCGGGTACATAGCTGCGCGTTTCGGCTGGCAGATAGCGGGCTACTTTCCAGTAGTCGGTCGAACCGGAGCGTTTTAAGGCAGATCGCACCCGTCCCGGGCCGGCATTGTAAGCAGCCATGACCAGTTCCCAATTGCCGAACATGTTGTAGAGTTGCTTCAGGTATTTCGCAGCGGCTTTGCTCGACTTGACCGGATCCATCCGTTCGTCGACATAGCTGCTCACCTTGAGTCCCATTTCACGCGCGGTGGGCTTCATAAACTGCCATAATCCGCCGGCCCCTGAGCGGGAGATGGCACAGGGATTCAGCGCGGATTCAACA
>AERA01017529.1_pt1 | contig 11338 bp, 22 predicted proteins | sample 267968 | NCBI WGS metagenome assembly AERA01 (sample SAMN02954363, study PRJNA61401) | activated sludge metagenome | biome: terrestrial; feature: wastewater treatment plant; material: activated biomass; isolation source: activated biomass of an industrial wastewater treatment plant | reverse complement strand
GTGCCTTAGAATTATGATGTATGATTCTATCTAGGAGGTGAGCTACTTCATGAATAAAAGTATTTTTAATTTGCCTTAAGGTTTCTTCATAAGTACTGATATTAATCAGACTATCAATATCAGCTTTAATAAAAATTGAATTGTTGCTTTGACCACCTAAGCTTTTTAATTTAGGCGTGAATATTATATCGAAAGTTTTATATATTTTTCCGATTAAAGGTATATTAAAACTTCTTGGGTGTGGAGATATGATAGTGTGTATATATCTTTCTTTTTCATTATAATGAATGCCCTCATACGATAAATCTACAGTATTATATGTTTTTCTCAAACGAACACCATACTTGGCAATATACATATTAACAAAGTTTGTAGAATATTCATATACGTCAGAAAAGTAATTATATTCATTTATAAAAATCTTCATTTCTTTGATTTTAGATATTTCTATAGCTTGCAACTGTTTTTTTGCACCTTCTTTAGTGTTATGAGTGCCTAAACGTTTTTCACCAGACTTGGGGTAAACAACCCATTTACCATCTACCTTTTTTATCGTTTCTAAAAAAATACTTTCGTTAAAAACTAATTTCATGTTTTTAAGCTATTGATTTTGTTCTCACTGAAGATAATAATGGTTGAAAATGTTTATTATTTTCATAGTCGGGTATTTTTTTATTTGCTGTTTATTCACATCAATATATATTGCGAGAGTTTCTCCATCTTTTGTATCTACTAAAAAATAATCGTGAGTTATAGTTAATAAATTAAAATTTTTAGTATATAATATCCAAATATTATTTACTTTGTTAAAAATAAAGGGGAAAGACATATTCCTAATTTTATCATAATTTTTTTCTAAAAATTTAGTAAAAATAACCCATGTTTCGTCTTTTTTATTCATTATAATATTGTACATAATATAATCATTCGCATTGTAAATTGTATTTATAGTGAATATATTTCCTTGAAAATAATATGGTAACTTTTTTTGAAATATTGTTGCTATTCTTTTATATTTATTATATAAATTTTCATGTTTAAAAGTAAAATTCATACTGTTTCTATATTGTTTGAGAAATAAATAAAAAATGTTATCTGTTATATCAGGATATTCTTCAATTATCTTTTCGAATATCTGCACATCATTATTTATATACATATAAATTAAGTTTTTAATCTTATCATAATTTAACTTCACGAAGAATTTAATAAAAATGTTTTCATGTTTTTTAAAAAAATCATACAATGAAATATCGTCATCGTCACTATCTTTAAACGATTCTGTTTCAAAATGAAACTGAAACTTTTTTTTATTTTTTTATTGATTAATATATAAAGCTTTCCATCTTTAGTATAGTTATCATAATATTTTTTAGTTTTTCCAGTAGCAGTACACCACTCAGTACCCGACCCTAATTTACAAGATGCCTCATAAGTTTTAGGTATATAAACTTCCCATTTTTCATCTTCATATACTAAATTATCCTTTTTTAATTTTTCATTCTTTGATAAATCAGCGTTTTGTTCTTTATATGGTTTTATAATTTGAAATAACTCCTGTAGGCTTTTAATAAGCTGTGTTTTTTCTATTTTAGACTTTTTTTGCCCATCAAAATCATCAACATATTCAACTTTTTTAGCAATCGTTTGATGGATATTTTTGTATTTTGGGTCTAATTTATTTTTAACTTTATGATATATATTGAGGTATTCTGTTGCTTTATATAAATCTTCTAACGGTAAATTACCTAATTCATATATTTTAAGTAACCATTGTGCATATTTCCCATTATATGGATCGGCTTCAAATATTTCATTAAATATTTTTTCATCAATATTTTTAAATTGTTGCCTCAATTGTTCTTTTGTCGCTTCTAAAAGAACTTCTTCATATATTTTAATATAGTCTATCATGTTATAAAAAATTGTAGTTGATTGGGATAAATTGTTTCAGTGTTGTTTTTTACTACCTTAAAATCTATCCAATATTCTTGTTCAATCATCCAAGAGGTGTCAAAATATGTCCAATTTTGGCAAAGGCTTTGTTCCATTATTTGCCAATCTATTATATTCAATTCATTTGTTCCTTGTTTTACATATAAACGATAATAGATGTTATCTAAAGCATTTTGTTTTTTAGCATTAAACCCTTCATATACATCGGCAAACACCTTTCTTATCTCTCCTTTTTTTATTTTTTCTGAATGTCTTATGCCTCTTACTTTTATACCAATTTTCGGTTGTTCTAAAATTTGTTGAGATGCTTTAAAATATTCATTATAATTTTTTACTTCAAATTCCCCGATATGGTTGTCTAATTGAACCCCATTGATTTTTATGTTAGTCCAATGATCTTCATACATGCCGTAACAATCTTGCATATCGCCGGTTAATAATACTGGGGCTTCATATATGCCTTTAGATATACAATTTGCAGTTATTGTTCCTAAAGTTACGCCTTCAGAGTTAACTATATTAACTATAGGCAGTTCATCTAATGAAGCAAGTTCGGACCCTAAATAAAAATGAAAATAGAGATTATTTCTTTTATTTAAGTAAAAAGAATATCTATTGTCTTTAATACTTTTATCATAAACTGTTTCTAAAAATGGCTGAAAATAGGTGTTAGTGTCTTTAGTATAAAAACCTATATATTTAATTTCATCTTCAGGGTAATTTTCAAATTCGGGGGCCAAAGCAATAACATAACCATGATTTATTCGGCCTTCTGACAGTAAATTATTTATCTCTTCAGTCATATCAAATTCTAAATAATCATTTATTTGATTGTCACAAGATGAATATATACAAGAAAACGTATTTCCACTTTCATTTAAAATCGCGCCCTCAGTCTCCCATTCAATATCGCTTTTGGCATAAACCCAGTTCGATGCAGAATGTTGAGCGTTACATTTTAATGGAACTAATTTTTCACATCCGCCTTCACAATCATATGAATATCCACATCCTTCATCCCATTCCTGATTTATTTTAAACATACACAACCTATAAGAAGATGCAGCACATTTTTGAAAGTCGTTTCCAAAGAACCAAATAGGCTTTAATTTTAAGGTATGTTTCACATCAGATAAATCGCCTAAATAACAATTTTCATATAAATTTTTCAATTTTTCTTCTGAAAAATGAAATATGTATCTTGAATAAACTGGATTTTCATAAGAACCTCCATAAAATAATTCGGCGACTGGATTTTTCCCTAAATTTATCGTAGAATCTTTTATAATAATATTATCTTTGTCAAAATACGTCCTTATGTAATAAGACATTATGTGTATTTATTTATTTTTTCCTTTTTTATAAATATTTATAATAAAGAATAAAAACACTTTAATACTATGTTCAGACTTATATGGGAATTAATAAAAAACAACCTTGACCTGATTGCAACTGAACTTGCCAAGTTATTTGATCGGTTCAAGATGAACAATCCGTTGGTAGCAGGCGCGATAATCGCGGTGTTGATCGGGGTACAATATTTTTTGATTGAAAATTGCATGTTCTCCTTTTGCGAAACAGAATGGTTGGCTGAGTTTGTCAATTTCTTGAGCTTGTTTCTCTTAGGTGTAATAGGTAGCCGTACATCTAAACGGCTTGCGGAACATCGGGAGAAAAAGGGAGAGAATCTGTTGCCTAAAACGGCGGAAAAGAAATAATTTAACCATCAATGTTAATTAATAAAAAAGGGGCATTACTGCCCCTTTTCTATTAATTTTTGTTTTTCTTTGATTTGTATTGTTTGCTTTTCTTCTGGCCTAGCATCAGTAAAAAAGAATAATACTATCATATAAATTAAATAACTGTAAAATATATATTTTGCAGTTTCATTATATTGGTTTTGATAGAAATACCATGCAATTGGAATAAACCCTATTAGGTTTATTATATCTATTGCATATTTTCTGCCTATCTTTATTGATAACTCCGGCAAGTAAAGAAACTGAAAATAAATTCTTCCATTTAAAAAATAAACGGCAAAAAGGCTTTTAAGAGTTTTACCTCTTAACACGCAAAATCCCGGAGTACCCCAAAAAGAGATTTCTAAAACTGTTATTCTCCCTATGCCTTTGCCTATTTTGTTGAACATTATCCAATTCTTTTTATAATTGTCACTTGAATATATTGATGTGCTGTAATCTTTAATACCTGATTATTATATACTTCCACGCTGAATTTTCATATGTTATTTTTTTCATCTTATCATTGTCGGGTATTTCTTCGATAAGAGGATTAATGATTCCGTTAGAATTTATTTCGATATCTCCGTTTTTATACTTTATTTCACATTTTAAGCCGTTTTGATCGTATGTTTGAATCTGACAAATATATATCTCATAGTTGTCGAATTGTAATACGTCGCCCTCTTCCATTTGATACGTACATTTTTCGACGACCATCCCATACTGAGCAGTGTTATAACATTCTATTGCCTTATTTTGCGAATAAGACAATAAAGGAAATAAAAAAAATAATATATAAAAATATGAATTTTTCATAATATTTGTTTTTGCCTCTCTTTTTATAACATAAATATAGATAAAAATTTTAGCATGAACAAGTATTTTTTCTTAAAAAAATTGTTAATTAATTATTTATCGTTTATTTTTTGTTCAATGATGTTTTTTATAATATCTCCATGACATAGTTTAGGCTTACAAAAACACACTAAATAAATGACACGGTTATTTTCATTGGCTTTTTTTGCAGCTAAGAATATTTTATTTAATTCATTGCATATTACCGGATTTCTCTCTGCAATTTCTTTTAAAAGATATATTCTGTATTTTTCAACAGATTCTTCCCTGCTGTCACAAACATGTTTAGCTTTTGTTTTTTTATCTTTTAAAGATGTATAAGGATTGCCTAAAGGCGATCCTCTGCCAATGTAAAAATCATTTTTTGTTGGCGTATGGTAATGTTTATTTACGATCTGTATCATAATGAATTGGAATTAAATTTTTTAAAAAATCTTCTCTTGAGAAAATATCGGCGATGCAATGCTTTTCCATTCCAAAGTATTTTTATCTTTTACGATAAAACGCCCTCTTTTTAATTTAGCATCCAAATCGTTCCAGTTTATACCTTTTTGGGATATCATTTCCTGCATTTGATTGCTATTTTTATAATGCTTTTCCGTCTATTCTGATTATAGAATATGTGCGCCGGGAAAGATAGATTCTGCTTCTATCTTCGTAATATTTTTTCATCCGATCTCCTAACCCGTCTTTCATGTTATTGTATTTTTTTCGTGAATATTCCTAAAAAATAAAGACATTATTATTGACAAAATAATTAAATTGGCAAGCAGCGTTAATACAAACGCAGTATTGGATGGACGGACTGTTAAAAACTCGAATTTTGAAAATTCTAGCCTAACCCAATTGCTTTCCAAATAATCCCATGTCTTTCTCACAACTTCTTCCACTGTCCCTTTGTAACTTAAAACAGGATTATAATTTTTCTCTGACCAAGTGATAAAATCAATATTTTTCACCTGTCCATTCCTATCTACAAACAAACAAAGGATGAATTCGTTTTTATTGCATCTTAACCAATATGCTTTTTGATTTTCTACCACATTAATGCTTGCGCTATCTGGCCAAACATAAACAAAATATTTTATTTGTTTTTCTTTTCCATACACCCCATTAACGTATTGTAAAAATTGTTCGGTAGCAGGGTTATCATAGCCCATTAAATGCGTCTGCTTCCCATTTTTTAGGACTTTTGGGTAATCTACCGTTTTTTCCTTATCTACCTTCCTGTAGTCTCTATAAAGGTTTTCAGATGCCTGTATCTTATTCTCTTTAAAGAGAGTGATTATTTCTTTAGAAGAGATTAAAATTGCACCATTATCTAATGCCTTTTTTTTCATCCACTGCTTAACTAAATCATAATGAGGATGCCCTTTTTTATATCCTTCATAATAACATTTTTTAATGCCTATTGTTGTTGCAAAAGAATGCAGTTCTTTGAGCGTGGTAGCAACCATGTGAATTCCATCTGTATATATCATTGTTTAACAAGCGTTGAACGATAAAATTATTGCAATAATTGTTAAAATTATCATTATAATGAAAACCGTTGAAAAGCCACCGTCTTTTATAATTCTAGGGTTAGGTGGGGTTGGAGGATCAGGAATGTTGGGATAACCTTTATTTTTCATAAAAACAATTTTTAAAATCTTTTATAGCTTCCAAATATATAGTTTTATATTTTTCATCTGACAGATATTTAACTGCTTTAAAATTTTTTAAAAGATCTTCTTCATCGTTTTTAAACTTTTCTTTTGCATATTTTCAAAAGATTAAACTATTAGTTGTTATTATGGAACTCTTTTAAAAGTTGTGAAAGTTTTTGAGAAGAAAAACATTTTTCACTTTCATAAAACCACGGATCTGATTCACAATCGGGATGAAGAATGTTGCGCATGAATTCTTCTTCAAAATTTCGCGTAACTTCAAAAGTTTCATCGTTTAAAAATATTGAAATTTTTATTGTCCCAATCCATATTTCACTTTTGCTATATTTTCTCAAAATATGAACATGAATTGGCGGTTCTATATTAAACTTTTCTTTAAAAATTTTCAACAAAGTTCTTTCTAATGAATCGAAAGATGCCTCTATTAATCCATATAAAAAATTTATTGTGGTTATCTTATATTCTTTTTTCATTATTCACGCGGTTGTCGTCATTTTTTTTATTCTTTCCAACAATGTTATAGAATTCTAAGAACTTTTCAAAGCTATCATAAAAAAATAAATTGCAAACAGGTATATCATAATGTCCTGCAATTCTTAATGCCTGTCCTGTCCCTCCTGTAATCTCTCCATTTTCAGTCCAGCAAACAATAAAGTTTACAGGCGTTTCTAAATCTTTATTTAAAACCTGATAACTATTTCTGGCTATTAGCTTTTTTGCAAATGTAGATAATGCATTCCAATTAGGATGAAATTTTTTACCTATTTCATATGCTTTCTTTGATATACTATACAACATAGAATCATTTCCATTAAATCCTTCGCAAGGTAAAAATATTTGTTTATTTTTATCCCCTCTTCAAAAAAAGAATCCGCCCCATCTGCGCCACCCGAATTTAACATATATCCTTCTCTTTCCAGAAAAGAAGATATTCGTTTAATTAATGGTTTAAATTCAACAGGGGTTTTTCTCGATCCTATGCCAGCATATGTTCTATGCATGTTCTATATTTATAAAGTTTTTTAATTTTATTAAAACATTTGCCATTAATAACTTCTAATTTAGGCATTAACATGAGGTTGGGCATTAAAATTCGAAAATATTTATTAGATACATCTAGCCTTTCTAAATTTTTTAAATAAAAAATCTCCATTAAACTTCCTTCATCATTTAAAGCAATGCTTTGTATATCCACCGAATACAAATTTGTGAATTGAGAAATCCCCATTAATGTTTTTATTTTAGTTCCATTAATGTCTATTAATAATAAATCTAACCCATTCAAATGGGTTAAATCGTCAAACGAACTGTATTCAGCAAAAAAATTCTTTAATTTTTTAAAACGCCATAAGTCCGAAAAATCAGTAATTCTCTTGGTATATGTTAAATCTATTTCTTCTCTTGATTTGAAATCAAGTTCTTCACCACAAGAAATCAAATATTCAATTACAGTCATTTTATTGCTTGTTATTTTTTCTTCCGTTCATCTTCCTCTATTCTTTTTTTCTTTGAAGAAGGGGTATTAATTACAGTTTTTTTAATTCTAGGGCGAGGTTCGCCTCTATAATATTTAGATACTGGTGCGATATAGTTTTCGCATTCTTTTCTTTCTTCAATGTCAACTGAACGTAATACGCATGAACAGTCTGTCAATCTACAAGGCATGATGTTTTTTTTAGAAAAAGTTAATATAAATTATTTTTGTATCTAATTGAAAGCGAATTATTGCTTTTGCCAATTTTTATTGCGTTTATTTATCATAGTTGGCTAAAACGGTTAAAAGTCTTGTGAGTACATCCAAAAAATAACAAATGCTTCTTTTATAATATCTTCTAAGAGATGTTGAGGCAAAATGTTTTTTAATTTTCTTCTAATACAGCATCTGAAATTCCTGAAGCATTTATATTGCCATTTTCATCTGCTAAATCGCAAACGGCATTATCAATTAAGCCAATTACTTCGGTAAAATCAATATCCAAATCCTCTATTATTGCTTTTTCAACTAACCCTGCGATTAAATACCCAACCAACTTGGGATGAGTTATATTTAACTTTTTATCCATATTTAAAATGATGTTAAGTGAAATTAATTAATATTCAAAAAACAAAATCATCTCATTCTATGAAATTTATCTCATAATCATAATAAAGATCGTCATCTTCATCAAATTCAAACAATATTTCGTCATCATGTCCATACAATTCTTCCGCAGTGGCCATTACCTTTCCGCATATCGTACAGACTTGATTTTCATATTCATCAATAGTACGATCAAAAGGATGATGTTCACAAGTCGATTGTTTAATAGTTTTTTCATTGAATCCCATTAGTCGTAAAAATTTTCAGGGTTAAAAATGTTATTTGTTTCTTTTTTATTAAAATGATATGTAACTCCTATCCCTAGCGTAATGCCTTTAATCGGAATTGCATTTTGCCTAACTATAAAATGGGGAGTGCCATAAAACATTAATTCAAAATCAGGATGAAAAACTCTGTCGAATGGTTCTATCCTGACTTCCATACCCAATAAATGGCATCTTTCAGAGGTAAAAAAAGAATATCTGCCTGATATATAAGTTTGGTTTCCCACATCATTCCATCCAAAAAACACACCTATCTCTCCATTCATCCTTTTTACCTGCCCTATGCCATCTAATATTTCATTGCGAGAATGATATGATGCCTTTAACCCAAGATGGAATGCATTGTATTCGTCTGAAGGCAATATTTTGGTAAACCTCCCTCCCCATGTTATGCCATCTAATAGGTTATACTGGTTGCCTTCATAAATGTTATATCCATAATCCATGCTAACATTTGCATTGTCAAACACATTGCTTTGAGCAAAAATAAAAAATGGAAGCATGATAAAAATCCCTGACAATATTTTTTTCATTATTATGATTTTTTTATCTTAAAACTTCTGTAATTTGTAACCATCTGTCTTTTACGAATTTCATATACTTTTGAGAGTCTTTTAAAAACTCTTTTTTATTTATAACTCTGAAAGATCGCCCTGAAAAGGAACTCATTTTTGACATATTAATTGGCGCAGGAATTTTGTGTCCATTCTTTTCCAAATAAGAGGAATATTCTTCTACCGAACCAATAACTACATTATAGGGGCTATAAGGAATCTCACTACTTTTATAAAATTTTTTATATGGAATTTGCCATTCTCTTGCACCAATTTCTGAAATAGCACAAAAGTCCCACAAATAATGTTTATAAACATCGTTTGTTTGAAGCCAAAGAGTGACTTTTGTCATGTTTTATTGCGTTTATACAAATGTTGTACACAATATGGCTTAGTTCCGTTCTCGTATCAAAGTTAGTGCTAATCATACCGTATTTATTTTTTATTTCCCTCGCTCTTTTGCCCTTATGGGGCAATAAAAAGTTTTTCAATATCTTTCTTGCCTTGTTGCTTGCTTATAGTGGTGGCTACTTCTTTTTGCCAAACACATTTAAAATCTTCAGGGGCATTGTATTCGCTAATAAAAACAACGTGTCCTCGGTCACTCATCTCTCTACACCAGTTCCAAAACTTCGTATGGTCAAAACCATCACGATAGCTTGTTGTTCCTTCATATGGTGGGTCGCAATAAATTAAACAGTTATCACTATTTAGTGGCAGTTCGTCATAGCTACAATTTACCAATTTTACGCCTTTTAATTTTTCGCTTTGTTTTATTGCGTTTTGCTTACTTCTACGTGTTTGGGTCTTCATATTATCAATACACCCTTTTGTTCCTGCTACATCACGCCTGTACCCACCAAAAAACTTTCCACCAAAACTCATTGCAAACCCAGCAAACCCTGTTATTCCATCAACTTTCATTTCATCTTTTAGTTTTTGGTAGTCATCTTCTGTTATTAAGTCGGGTATTTTTTCAGGGTTGTCTCTAATCAAAATAAGTGCTTCAATCAGGTATTCATTCAGGTCAGCACCTATTCTTTTACCTTCTACCTTATCAATCATATTAGCACCACCAACAAAAGGCTCTACCCAAGTCATTTCGGGTGTTCTATATTCAAGCATTATAGGTAGTATATGCTTTGCAATTCTATTCTTACTTCCTAAGTATTTCATTGTTTTAATTTTTCAAATTAATATTTGCCACCGCACAAAAAATAAATACTAAGTTCTGTGCTTCGGTTTAAGTTTTGTTCTGTTAAGTCGCCATACAGTGTACAACAATGTATAAACGGCATTAAAACGACCGTTTATACTCAACGTTATGCACAATTAAAATTATTTATTCCTCATTAAATGTTTAATTATTTGTATTGGATACACCCAAGGTGCTATTAGTGCTAACCAAGCATCATTTTTACTTGGTTCTGATTTTGTTTTATTAGATAATCTATAATAATAAATGAAATACATAGAGACTAATAACCCGATAAAATAATATATTATAATATAAATCATAATTTTAAAAGTTTATAACAATAAATATAAACAATTATTTCATTACCTCCAAATAAATGTTGTCGGTTAATAATTAATTTCTGTTTTTCCAATTTAAGTTTTTCGTTAATCAACCCGTACTACAACACGTGGTATAGTACACAGCGTTTTTATTTTTTAATTTAAAGTTCAGTACAATATTGCTCCCAATCAAATCCGCTGCCATCATTATAAGGTGTGGGTTTAAGCAAATCAGCAAGCCTTTTTTCTGCTTCTTTATGTGCTTCCATATCTCTACAACAACTGCAACCCTCGGCTCGCCTATAATCTGCAAAGGCCTGCCTAATTTCTTCAAGTACCGAAACACTGATATTTTGTAAAGCGAATTGTGCTTCTGTATTCTGTTTTCTTTGCTCTTTATCCATTTTTGTATGTATTTAAATGTTTGTACTATTTATTAAGGCGCAATTACGCTTTGCAATTTACCGTTATAAGCAAAATACGCCTACAAGCATTTGTTTAATTAATTTTTTTCAATTTTACCTTTTTTCATATCATGTTTATACCTTATATAAGAGTTCACAAAAAAGAATACGCTTGTTATTAGCCAAATCCAAGTCATGAAATCTCTGTCGTGTTCAATATCATATGCAAAGGCTATCCATAACAATACGCCTATTCCAAATAAAATGTATCTCATAAA
>AERA01016733.1_pt1 | contig 11360 bp, 10 predicted proteins | sample 267968 | NCBI WGS metagenome assembly AERA01 (sample SAMN02954363, study PRJNA61401) | activated sludge metagenome | biome: terrestrial; feature: wastewater treatment plant; material: activated biomass; isolation source: activated biomass of an industrial wastewater treatment plant | reverse complement strand
GGCGTGCCATCAATAACTTTGGTGGCGCCATGCTGCTACTCCCTAAGCCAAAGTTATTTATCGCACCTAGTTGGCGATGCCGTTCAAGTCGTAGCCGATACTTCCAGTCTGCTCACTGGGTATCCGTCCCCCGTGGTTCGATCACGGAAAATTCTAGCTGAGATATTATGACACGCGAGTACCGCTCTACGTCGCGGCACCATTGCGTTTGCCTTGGCAATAACTGTATTGCGTGCTCGCGGTGAAATAGTGCCAAATTGCCCATCGAATAAGCCTTACCAAGGCGGTAAGCCGAGCAAAATTCAATCGAAATCAATAAATGTACCCGATGGGCAGCAGTGTATTTTATAATTGTCAAAACTTTTGAGTCGCCGCGCGACACAGCTTGTTCCGTATTCTTCCGTCTGATTTGCTGTTTGTGATTCGATTTGATCCCGCGTTGGGGAGTCGAATGATGATGGGATAGCTGAGAATGTGTTTCTTCAGGGCGACGACTGGCATTGCTGCATTAGTTGGAGCGGCTTTTGCTATTTCGACAACGGTTTCGATAACGGTGGGCGCGGCGACGCTAAACGGCAGCGGGCTCCTCGTAGATACCGGTAGCGGCTATAGAGCCGTTTCGCCGCCCATGGAGCTAAAGGCGGGCGCATCCGTCATTGCAAATCCCGGTGGGCGGGGTGAAATCCGTTACGAGGACGGGTGCATTGAGCGTGTGCACCCCGGTGATGTCGCCAATGTCAAAGATGTGTCGCCGTGTGCCGCCGGCGTACCCCTCGAATCGACGGGGTTTGCCAATAGGGGCTTGGTTGTTGGCGCCTTGGTTGTGGGTGGAGGCGCTATCGCTGCCGTTGCGCTATCTGGCGGCGGAGGCAGCGACAAACCCAAAAGCCCCTGACGCAACTGACACTGATGTTATCGAATCAGAACTCACTTGGTCTTGCAACCACGAAGCCTGATTGCGCCTGACGAGAAGCACAATCGACACTCGATAAGTTCGTTCACACAATATCCACAGTTCACTTTTGGTGAATGTCTGACTGGGCGAAAAATCTCGTGTATGAGAAATTCAAGTTTATTCAGTTGCCTATTCAGTTGCATTGAGTCGAATTTCGTCATCCATGACGGGGGGGCTACAATGGTTTTGATGCGTGCGCTGAATGGTATTGCTGCAGCCATCTTGATGTTTTCGTCGGCCAGTCAGGCCGCTGAGGACGGCAATCGAGCAGAGGTCCATAATCGAATGGGCAATGTCTCGATTAACAGGGGCAATGGCTACGTTGCTGTGGTTGGCACTACCAATGGAAACCCCGGTGATATTGTGATCGCCCAACCTGGAGGGCGCGGCGAGATCGTCTATAGGGACGGGTGTCGCGAAGTCGTGGAACCCGGCGATAGGAAGACAATCGCTGAAGAATCACCCTGCCTCTCCGGTTATTGGGTTAGCCACGATCGATGGGGCATGGCACTGGCATTGGGAGCAGGCACGGGTTCTGCCATCTATTTTGCAACCAAAGATGACGATAAACCGAAGAGCCCATAACGTTGCTTAAGCGATCGGCGTGGCAGAGCGAGTGCGCGGCACTGTGATTTTCTGGCTTTGTGCAACTGTCCTCGTAGCTTCACTCGTTCTGGGGGGAGGAACGCGAGCCGGTTTTTTATCCGACGTTCTCCTGCAATGGAGTGCGATTCCGCTTTTGACTGTGCTGCTGTTGCATGCTGGTCCCTCACAGCGTTCGGGCCGTTTCGCTGTAGCTCTTTGCGGTCTCCTGGTGCTGATCCCAGCGCTTCAACTCGTTCCGTTACCGCCAGCGCTATGGCCTCATCTGCCAATGCGGGATGTTGTTGTCGCTGCTTTTGATCTAACAGGCCTTCCGTTGCCGTGGCTGCCGCTGAGCTTATCACCCTCCGCCACCTGGGTGAGCGCGCTATCACTGCTCCCTCCAATCGCATTGTTCCTCGGCGTCCGGCGTCTTGAAAACCAGGCGCGACGGCGCTTGAGTCTGATTTTAATCGGCGTTGCTCTGCTGAGTGTGCTTTTCGGGCTCTTGCAAATCGCACAGGGCCCAAACAGTCCGTTGCGTTTTTTTTCTTTCACCAACACGTCCGAGGCTGTTGGCTTTTTCGCTAATCGCAATCATTTCGCGGCTCTGCTCTACTGCGCCCTGCTGTTTGCGGCGGCCTGGGTGCTGAATCTTCCGACCAACACTGCGAGCTTGGATACTAAAGCGATTGGCTTGCGCCTTCTAGGCGGGACAGTCCTCATCGCGTTGATCGCGGGCGAGCTCATGGCGCGTTCGCGCGCTGGCCTCGGACTCACCATGCTGGCGCTAATCGGCGTGGCATTTCTTCCGGTCCTTCGCGCACAACAAGGACTATTGGCGACCCGGATTATTGTCGGCACGGCGCTCGTGACATTGCTTCTTGCAACTCAATTCGTGCTCTATCGGATTATCGAGCGGTTCGGCAGCGATCCCTTAGATGACGCACGCGTTGATCTGGCCACAACGACCATACAGGCGGCCAAAGCGTTCATGCCGTGGGGTTCTGGAATGGGGACATTCGTCCCCGCCTATCAACTTTTTGAGCGGCGTGAAGAACTCGCAGCTGGCTACGCCAATCATGCTCACAATGACATTCTGGAACTTTGGCTTGAAGCAGGCGTTTTCAGTTTCCTGATCATGGGACTGTTCGCCTTGTGGTTCTTCGCACGCAGCTTTGACATTTGGCGGCGCTCAGATCACGACCATGCAATCGATCGGTCTTTGGGACGAGCGGCGTGCCTCGTTATTGTTCTGCTGATCGCCCATTCGCTGGTCGATTACCCCTTACGAACTGGCGCCATGATGGCCGTTTTCGCTTTTTCCTGTGCCGTTCTTGTCCGCGCGCCCGAAGGCGGCAAAAAGCGCGAGTCGTCGACGCGATCTCACAACACGCCGGACCAAAGGCTACCGACGAAACCTGCCAATCACGAGGCGTTGGAAATGGTCGATAGGACGAATGCGAATCAAGTGCCTGCCAACGCACCCGCCCAGAACGCGCTGGAAAAACCGCGCGCGCGTTGGGGCGAAGATGTCATGTGGCCCGATGCATGGCGAAACCCACCAAAGGACAAATGAGTCGCTGCATTTATTGCAACAATTGTAGCCTATCACTCGTCGATCGGCTGTGGACCGCTTTGCACGACACGATGCGATGTAGGATTGGAACCGAGACCGGCGCGCCACCGCCTACCGCAAACTTCGTGTTCAAATCAGTTGCCAGTCCAACCAGATCAGCGACTCGCATGTCTGCAGACACAATACCTTCGACGGCATTGATCAAATGAAGAGACTGATTGCTTGCAAGCTTCGTAAATCGCGGCCAATTCGACACACTGCACGACACATCTGATTGCTGTCCAATGCATTAATATCCAGACGTTGGCATTCATCTGGACAGAGACTCATTTTGCTCCTAACTACAATCTCTATAGAATGTAGTTTTTTATTGAAAACATCATTCTATCAAGGGGCGGGGGCACTTTGATGCATGGGTTTATATTGCTCGTGATCGACGTAGTTCTGATCGCGTTGGCAACTGTTTTGGCACTTTTCGTTCGTCTTGACTTTGCGCTTTCACCGCAACGTCTCGACGATCTCTTTCCTTATCTACTCGCGACGCTGTTGATGGCCGCAATCGTACTGACAGCCTTGCGGACGTATCGCACCATCTGGCGCTTCTCGACACTGCGCGACTATCTCGTCCTTGCTCTCGCCAGCTTCCTAATCGTGTCTGGTGCCACGGCGCTTGGCTTTGCCTTCAATCGCCTGGACGGGATCCCGCGCTCGATTCCGGTTTTGCAGGGACTTCTCATCATATCGACGCTCGTGTTCGTTCGACTTGTGATGCGCGTTCGCCATATGCGTCGCATTCGTCCAACGCAATTCATGCCCGGAACGAATACAGTCACCCATGTCCTCGTCGTCGGAGTTTCAAATTTGGCGGAGCTCTATTTGCGTTCCGTCAGCGAGTTGCCGCATGAGTCCATCAAGGTTGAAGGCCTCATCGCACCGGCCGGGCGCTACACGGGCCGGATGGTACATCAATACCCGGTCCTTGGCAGGATCGTTGACCTCGCCGACGTGCTGAAGGAGTTGGACGTCCACGGGATTGCAATCGATTGCATTGTCATCGCGATGCCTTTCGAAAGGCTGAGCGAAGATGAACGTACTATCCTACTTGATCTAGAGCGGGGCTCGGGAATCCGCGTCGAGTTTTTGGCGGGGCAGCTGGGTTTTCAGCAGCGGAGTGTTGGCCGGGCATTAGGAGTTGGTTCGGAGGTAGTATCCGCCGCACAGTCGCGCAAGGTTGTATTCACTTTGACGCCCGAGGACATCCGCCGTCTTTCTCTACGGCCTTACTGGCGGTTCAAACGTGCGTTTGATGTTTTCGTCGCCGGGCTTCTGATTGCGCTGCTTTCACCAGTCATGTTTCTTGTTGGACTGCTTGTGGCGCTTGATGTGGGTCTGCCCATGGTGTTCTGGCAGCAGCGGCCCGGCCTGCAAGGCCACCCCTTCCGACTCTATAAATTCCGCACCATGGCGGGGGCACACGACCGGACCGGACAACGATTGAGCGATGCCGAGCGACTCTCAAGCATCGGCGATTTTTTGCGGCGAACCCGACTCGATGAATTGCCGCAACTGTTCAACATTCTCTTGGGCCACATGTCGTTTGTCGGTCCACGTCCGCTATTGCCTGTCGATCAACATCCCGATCACGCTGCGCGCCTTCTGGTGCGTCCTGGCCTCACAGGCTGGGCGCAGGTCAATGGCGGTCGTGAAGTGTCCTTGAGCGACAAAGCGGCGCTCGATGTCTGGTATGTCTGGAACGCTTCATTGGCACTCGACCTGAAGATTGCCGCGCGAACCATTCCGATGGTCGTCTATGGCGAACGCACCAACTTGGATGCAATCCGTCGAGCCTGGAACGATCTTCGCCAGGCTGGGTTGCCTACAGCATTGAACCCAGCTTCAGCGGGCGTCGAGATTGCTGAGGCCAAGCTTCATCAGGCTGGTTATTGAGGCTCAGTCGGAACAGGCATGTGCGCTACTGGAAGTCGTAGCGCGGACGATATGACGATCGAGCGTTTGTCATTTTGAGGCGCAGTGCGCTGGCAAGGGTTCGTGAGAGACACAAGTAGAGATGTTGGGTGCAATCTGGATTCACCCGATGTGCGGTAGCTTTATGCTTGTGTAAGCTCGCTCTGCGAGCCGCGCGACGCAATCCGGCACTGTCGTTCGATGTCGAAGCATTGCACTGCTTGTGCTGCCGTTGACTGTACTGATGCTCGTCGATCGACGCGCCGTTAGCTAACCCTAGTTCGGGGGGGCACATCATTGCTAGCAAAAAGCGTCTTTGCTCTCATCCGAAGGGAGCAACAGCGGCGTGTTTGAAGGCCCGAAGTGAAAATTCGCGGTGGATCGCAATGTTGTGGCCAATGCTGACGCCTTTGCTGAACGGTAGGGCTGCTCGGCAATTTTTCACCGCTTCTACTTACCGCGATCGCAAGACACACGTTGATCTACGATCCAAAATGCAACGTGTAGCTTAAGGAGCCATTCCATCCTGACCAATCGATGGCACTCAAACAACCAAGCCGGCCCGATGCTGGGAGACAGGATAGGTTTGCTCGTCCGGCGACAGACTGCGATGGCGGTTTGGTTGCTCGGCGCGAGCGGAGTTGGCGTGCATGTTTGCGCGCCGATGATCCCACGGGCGCGCTTGGACATCCTCAAATGTAGCGGTAAAATTCCGTAAAATGTGCGGCATCAATGGCATCTTTGCCTACCATTACGCGGCAAACCCGATCGATCGCGGGGAGCTCGCGCGCACCCGCGATCACATGGCGGCACGAGGGCCGGATGGAAAGGGTGAGTGGGTATCGGGCGACAGCCGTGTCGGCTTTGGCCATCGGCGCCTCTCAATCATTGACCTCACTGATGCCGGCGCGCAGCCTATGTCGACAGCCGATGGCTCGCTTGTCATCACGTTCAACGGCGAGATTTACAATTACCGAGAACTTCGCCGGGGCCTCGAAGCGAAGGGCTACGTCTTCCACAGCAATTCGGACACCGAAGTTCTGCTGCACCTTTACGCAGATCAGGGCCATGCGATGGTGCATGCCCTTCGCGGTATGTTTGCCTTCGCGATCTGGGATGAACGCCAGCGCGAAGTGTTCCTCGCTCGCGACCCTTACGGAATAAAACCCCTCTACTATGTCGACGATGGCTGGACGTTCCGCTTTGCCTCCCAGGTTAAGGCGTTGCTGGCTGGTGGTGTTGTATCGAAGGATCCGGAACCGGCCGGTGTTGTGGGCTTCTACTTGTGGGGTACCGTTCCGGAGCCCTTTACGAGCTATCAGGCGATCCGCGCACTGCCTGCCGGTACAATGCTCAAAGTCGATCATATCGGCACACGAGCGCCGGAGCGCTACCATTGCATCGCGCAGGTCTATGCCGATACCGAGCGCGCCTCGCGCGGACGGGCCGCACTGGCGCAAGGCGAAGCACAAGAACAGATAAGACACGCGCTGTTGGATAGTGTGCGGCACCACCTTGTTGCTGATGTGCCAATTGGCGCTTTTCTATCGGCTGGCATCGACTCGGGCGCGCTTGTCGGCCTTATGCGGGACGCGGGCCAGCAGAACATTCAGACGGTAACGTTGGCCTTCGATGAGTTCCAGGGGCGCGAGGGGGATGAAGCCCCGCTCGCCGTGCAGGTTGCTCGACTTTACGGTACGCGTCACTCGACTAGGGTTGTAACGCGCGCTGAGTTCGAAGCAGATCTACCTCGGCTGATCGAGGCGATGGACCAGCCGTCAATTGATGGAATCAACACGTGGTTCGTATCGAAGGCAGCGAGGGAGTTAGGCCTGAAAGTGGCCGTCTCGGGTCTTGGAGGCGACGAGCTATTCGGCGGATATCCTTCGTTCAAGGACCTGCCAAAATGGGTGGAGTATCTGGCCGTGCCGTCGCGCGTCCCAGGACTAGGTCGCGCTGCGCGCGCCGTTGGCCTGCCAATTGGACGCTGGCTAGGACTCAATCCGAAAGCGGCTGGCCTGCTTGAACTGGGTGGCACTTATGCTGGTGCATATCTCTTGCGCCGCGGTCTTTTCATGCCCTGGGAACTATCACAGGTGCTCGATAGTGATTTCATTCGAAATGGCCTCAGACGACTCGATCCATTGCGGAGTGTTGGCGAGCAGCTAAGTCCGACACCCTTTAGTGCGTTCGCCAAAGTCTCTACGCTCGAGTCATCTTTGTATATGCGCAATCAACTCCTGCGCGACACGGACTGGGCAAGCATGGCGCACTCGCTTGAGGTGCGAGTGCCGTTGGTTGACAGTGTTCTGCTACCAAGTGCTTCCGCGGTTACAACCACTGGAGCCGCGTTCGAAGGAAAAGCACTGCTCGCCAAGGCTCCAACCGCTCCATTGCCTGAGAAAGTTGTTGGCCGTCCCAAGACGGGCTTCACGACGCCACTCGATACATGGATGCAGGCTATCCCAACGGGGAAACGCCTGAATGAGATGTCTTGGGCCCGAGACTGGAGTGTAGCAATCGGTGCACGAGCCACTGACAGTTGGATTCCCACCCTCCAGGCTCTAACGGCGGTATGACTTGCGCATCCTGGCTCTCGTGACCGATGCTTTTGGTGGCTACGGTGGAATTGCGCAATACAATCGCGACCTAGTATCTGCGCTGGCAACGTCAAATCGCGTTAGCGAGGTTGTACTGGTGCCACGATTTGGGAGCGCGAATGTCAATTGCCTCCCAGCGAAAGTGCATCAACTGGATCCGCGCAAAATGCGGAGCGCATATATCGCAAGTTCAATTCGCGCGGCAAAGAAGTTTGGACCATTTGATGCTATTTTCAGCGGCCATCTCTACCATACGCCACTGGCTGTCCTGCTTGGCCGCTGGATGAAAATCCCGGTCTGGCTGCAAACTCACGGGATAGAAGCTTGGGAGTGTCCGAATCCACTTCTTCGGTATGCAGCAGAGCAATGCGCACTCATCACGACAGTTAGCCGCTTTACAAAGTGTACGGTGTTGACCTGGGCCAAGGTAGCGCCTGAACGTGTCCGGGTACTCCCCAACACTTTTCGATCCATGTTTACGGCGGGAGCGCGAGATGAAAACTATTTGAAGCAGCTTGGCCTTGTTGATCGCAAAATAATACTGACGGTCTCTCGCTTATCCAAAGCCGACGGCTACAAAGGACATAGTCAGTTAATTCGCGTGCTGCCAAAAGTGACTGAGCTACATCCTGATGCAATTTATATGATTGTTGGTGAGGGTGATTCTCGCGTCGAATTGGAACAAGACGTTGCTGATAGAGGGATGGAGTTAGCCGTACGGTTCATGGGGCGGCTCAGCGACGACGAGGTCTTGCAGCTTTATCGGGCTGCCAGCGTCTTCGCGATGCCCAGCACCAAGGAAGGGTTCGGCATTGTTTTTGTCGAAGCTGCCGCAACTGGACTGCCGGTGATCGGAGGCAATTGTGATGGCAGCGCCGACGCCCTTGCTGATGGTGTCGTCGGAGCGATGATTAATCCTGATGACGACGAAGCCCTCACGGGCGCACTCCATGCGGCGCTTTCGGGAGCCATGAGGGCTGATGCTAGCGCAGTCCACCGGTTCGGTTTTGACAATTTCGCACTGCATGTCGACAACCTTGTCCAAAGCCTTTTGGACTATGCCCCAGGCGAAGAGCGCCGCTCGTGTTATTTGTGACGGGGCGAAATCGAGATCGTCAAAGCTGGTGCTCGTGAGTTGCTGTTCGAGATCGATCCTAACAGCCCTACCGACATTTTTTGTGATATCATCGAGACACTCGCGCGCCTTGGGTCGCCGTATAAGCCTACTACTGTGCTACAGCGATTAAAGTTTGACCATCCGGCCTACGAGCGGATGGAATGCTACATCATCTACAATTTCGAGGGGATACACATTGCCCGCGCCCGCCGACGCATGAGACTGCACATCGACACATGGCGCCAGGAACTCTCCCGAGACGTCACTGAATGCTGCTTCTAAATCGACTAACGATCCTTGCTCGTCGCAAGGCAGCCGCGCGCAGGCTTGGCATCTCGTTCACTCGTGCTGGTACATTCACGATGCCCGAGCAAGTCCGCATCGACGGCCGCCTGATAGATCTTCAGCTTCCCAACGAGCACGGCGTCCGCATCGCTTTCGCGGAACTGCTCCTCGACGACTGTTATCGCTTGCGCTGGCTCGTCCGACAGGGTGAGACGGTTGCGCGTATCGTCGACATCGGCGCCAACGTTGGACTGTTCAGCATGGCTGCTCGCAACGCCTTCTCAAACGCGGTCATCCATGCTTACGAGCCCAACCGAACACTTGAGCCCTATCTATCGCACCAGAGCCGCAAAGCCCGCGTAGAAGTTTTTTACGAAGCGGTTGGACGTGAGGCGGGTCGCGTCAGCCTAACCATCCTCGACGAGGCGGAGTCCGTGCATACGGCTTCCCGCAGCGACCCCGCAGGAACGATCCCGCAAATCGCTTTGCGCAAGGCCATTAAGCGAATGGGCGGTACTGTAGACCTGCTAAAAATTGATTGTGAGGGTGCCGAATGGGAGATGCTGGAAGACCCAGAGAGTTGGCGGCCGGTGCGCTATGTGACAATGGAATACCATCTGCGCCCGAGCGATGGACACGATGCCATCGTTGGCGCACTGGCTCGTTGCGGATTCAGCATCCAGCACCATCGACCGGTCGATACCTACGGCCTCGTCTTCGCTCGCAATGAGCGGCCTCTATGAAGCAAATCGTAACGCTCCCGCAATGCGCTACACAGCAGCCAAGGCGAGTACCGTAGCTTGCGGTTAGCCGTGCTTAAAACCCTGCGGAGAAGGCTGCTACCTCATTGGACGGATGCATGGCCTGATATCGTTACTCAGGCAGAGTCGATACCTACGCTCCATATTGGTAGCGGATTCTCACCGCTTACTGGCGCCACGACTGTTGACCTTAATCCAGCGACCAACCCCTCGGTGGTCTGGGACTTGAATCAAATTCCGTGGCCGTTCGCTACGGATAGCTTCGATCAGGTCGTGGCGCTCAGTATTATTGAGCACCTCGAAGACTTTCTAGCCGTCTTAGGCGAAATCCATCGCATCTGCAGAACGGACGCGCAGGTCAACATACTCGTCCCGCATTTCTCATCGGCAGCAGCCTACGTAGACCCAACACATAAGCAGCACTTGAGTGCCCGTTCCTGTGATTACGTCATAGCAGGCACCGAGATCGAACGGGAGTATGGCTTCTATGTACCTTACCGGTACAAGCTAGAGCGACGCTTCGTCGACTTGGCACCCGGGTTGCAGTTCATTCCCGGCGCACTTTGGCTAGCCAGACATCGCACGGCGTTCTGGGAGGAATACCTGTGCTATTTGCTGCGTGGCGGGGGCATCTTCTGGCAACTCAGAGTGGTGTAATGGAGATGCGCAAACTTGTTGCGAAACTGCTCGGCATCTCGCGCCTCACGCAACTGGCAGAGGAGCAGCGCAATATCCAGGCCTATAGGGCTTGGCTGGCGCTCCTGGCGACACCCAAACATATGCGTGAGCGCGCGCTGGCTCCGCATGGCTTCAAGGTCTACTCGCAGGCCGAAGAGGACGGCATCATCCATGAAATCCTGTGCCGCATCGGTACATCGTCGCGCACATTCGTCGAAATCGGCGTCAGCGACGGTCGCGAATGCAATACGCGGTTGCTGCTGCGCCAAGGCTGGCGGGGTGTGTGGGTTGACGGCAACGCGGATTACGTCCGCAAGATCCGAACACATTTCACCACTGAACTGGAATCCGGCGCACTGACTCTCGTTAGCGAGTTCGTCACCCGCGAGAGCATTAACGGCCAACTTTCCGCCCTCGCGCTCTGGCGTGACGTAGATGTTGATTTGTTCAGCATCGACATCGACGGAAACGATTACCACGTGCTTGACGCCATCGACAGGCTTCGAGCCAGAGTCATCGTCGTAGAGTACAACCCAGTCATCCCTCCGCCAGGAGAGTGGATCGCAGCGTACGATGCGAAGCGCTGCTGGCAGAGCGGCGACGATTACAGCGCTTCGCTGAAGTCCTACGAGCTACTGCTGACTGCAAAAGGCTACGCCCTTGTCGCCTGCACGTTGAATGGTAACAATGCATTTTTCGTCCGCCGCGATCTTCTTGGCGACAACTTCGTGCCTGAGTATTCGGCCGATTATCATTACGAACCGCAACGCTACTGGCTGACGCATGGATTCGTCGCTGGGCATTGACGGAAAACGCGCCGAACCGGCGACTGCGCGAA
>AERA01004267.1_pt1 | contig 11391 bp, 8 predicted proteins | sample 267968 | NCBI WGS metagenome assembly AERA01 (sample SAMN02954363, study PRJNA61401) | activated sludge metagenome | biome: terrestrial; feature: wastewater treatment plant; material: activated biomass; isolation source: activated biomass of an industrial wastewater treatment plant | reverse complement strand
GAAACCAGGGAAATGCAGGCTTTTGAGATTAACAGCTACCTATACCTGGAAGTAGTTACAAGCAACAACTCTGTGCTCTTTGAGTTCAACTCTGCTATAGTCAACGGAACGTCATACCTGGGAGCAACCAGATATTTTGCAATTACTCCTGACAACGTAGAAATACAGAATGTATCAGGAGTCAACTATATAATGAACATCATCAACTTCCTGAACTCCCTGCAACTGCCTGAATTTACGTTCATGCCAGGAGCGTCGGGAAGGACTATGAAAGTACAGTTTCCACAAGGAACTACCTGGTCTGTTACAAGCACTGCCAATTCAAGCGGAGAACTTGTGCATGGAGCAGTAATAAACCAGAATGGCCTGTCAACGCTACAACTTGCTGTAGCAGGCAGTTACAACGCTCCTCCTTATGCAGGAAGCACAGCAGACGCATGGGTAGCAGGATACGAAATACTAAAAGCAGAGAAGTTCTGTTAGCAGCAGAATTCATCAATTCCAGAAGAGGGTTGATCCAGCCTATAGTCAAAGAGGCATTGGCACAGCTTGTAGAAGACCACCCGGAGGTCAGTAAAGTATACCTTCACAGGCAGTTATGCAAATGGACATTGGGTAGACAATTCTACTCCACAATGGTTCAGAAATTTCAGAAAATCTATAGGCTTAGCCAAAGAAATATCTGATGTGGATTTCTATACAGAACCACAGGTTTCAGGAACAGAATATTACGACATAGTACCTCATAAAAGAGGAAACAGCATTCTGATATATGATAACAGTAAAACAAAGCTATAAGTTAACAGGAGGCCCAGGGGCAACGTCAGTCAGCTATACATTCGGCTCAAGCAGTTCCTGTGCAGGAGTCACTCCGTCCAGCGGTACAGTAACGCCTGGTACTGTCGTAGAGTACACATTTACTTTCAATACTGAAGATTGTTTCAGTACACAATTTACTCTGCAAACACAAGACGATGTCTGTACTACTCCTGTAAGCAAAGTAATCAGTATTGCTAATCCCTGCACTACTCTGGATGGTACTATCTACAATACTCCAAGCGTAACAAACCCTTTCATATTCACCATTATCCCTACAGGAGGCACTCCTGGGTATACGATCAACTGGGAATATACAGGAGTGTTCAGAGTAATCAGCCAGACTACAAATGACGATGGCAACGTCAGGATAGAGTTCCAACCACAGTTTATAGCTAATGATTCAGGCACAGTGCCTCTGCCTGGCGATACTGTTATCAGGGCTACTATAACAGACGCTAAGGGTTGCCAGCAATCAGTCAGTTATAACTACACCTTTTGCAGGCCTACAGTCAATAGCTTGTCAGTAACATCTCATTGCGTAGACGCTGTAGCCATAGGAGAAATTACCGCAAGAAACATAGCAGTAGCTACTATAACTGCTACAGCTTGTTCTGGTACTACCATTGACTGGAACACAATTGATTTTGATTATGATACCACGAAGCTTCATGTAGTTACAGGCAGGACTACTGCTAACCAGATGTCTGTTACTATATATGGAGTCAGGCCAGCAACTCTGCAAAGCCACACCGTGACATATTCTGTAGCAGATAATTATGGAATACGTTCTACTACAGGCACTATAAACACAGTGCTTCAGGTATGTCCTTTGGTAGGTACAGGAGTAGTGTCAGGCCCGGTAGTTACGCCTACTACCAGCTTTTTGCTTCCAGGCGAAGGTTCCAGTACAGTTAAAACACTAGCGTTAGAAGATATTATTTACTCAGCAGAATAAACACCAATGGCTTGTACAAATATAGATTGGTCTACTTTCACCTTTGTTGCTACCAGCAACCAAACTCTTGTTTCAGCTACCAGCCTGACAGGAGTACAGGGAGCTGCAATCTTCAATGAAGCGACAAGAGAGATTGAATATACAGTAGGTTCTGGTTCATGTGACGCAGAAGTAATTCAATTCACAGTAGAGGATAACGAAGGCAATATCAGCAACCTGGGACAATGGTTCATCAACTTTGAAAACCTGGTAGCTCCTGTTGCAGTGAATGACAGCTTCAGCATAGCTGCTGGCTCTACGCATACTTTCAATGCTTCAAGCAACGATACAGGAGACATAGCCCTGGGAACATATCAGATAGTAACCACTCCTGCCAAGTGTTCTGTAACTAACAACCTGGACGGTACGTTTACTCTGATCATTCCTGAAGATTCTGAAGGGTCAGACAGCTTTACTTACAAGTTTGCAAGCCCTGACGGAGTAGAATCCAATACTGCTACTGTCAGCATTACCATACAAAACGCAGGCACAGGCACTACTGGTACTTTGTGTCCAGTCTCCGGGGTAGACCTGACTTCGTTTCTTGCAGGCTCTGTTACAGCCGGAGGGTCTTGGGCAGCCGCTGCTGGTAACCCTTCAACTCCTAGCATTGCTACTCCAACAAGCGTTGACTTTAGCTCTGCTAATGCTGGTACTTATCTTTTTACTTATACTGTCGGCAGTTCATCTGCTACAATTACTTTGGAACTCCCTGACTATAGCGTTGTCATCAATGCGGTCAGTACTCCAACGAATAATCCGATTGCTGGCAGCATTGTTAGCACTGTTGAATTTACCACGATAGGAGTAAGCAAGCCTGCTAATATCCAGCTTGAGGTAGACTTCAATTCCGGCACCAGCTTTGACTACTATCCTCCTACTACCTGGGACAGCAATACCGGAGTAGGCACAATAGAGATAGAGTATGGGTCAGGAGCAGGTACTTATGACCTGGAGATCACAGCAGTAGACAACTGTACTACAGCACAAACAGATACCTGGGCCACGATTACCATAACCTAATATTCCTGTTTAACTCGATAGTTTAGTTGATTTATCTACTCTAAGAGGATGTACTATTCAGTATGTCCTCTTTTTTATTCATATCTTTGTAAAGAGTAAGGCAAAGGCAACAGTAAATAAACTATTATATTTGAACAGGATGAAAGAATTCAAACATATCATGTTCTACGAGGATGGGCATAAGTATGTGAATATGAACACAAATGAAACCTATCTATCTGTAACTCAAAGCATTGATAAAGTTAAGCCAGATGTAGACTGGGACTATTGGGCAGTTTATAAACACCTACAGGAAACTGGCACAGTCAAAGCATGGTATGACAAGAGGATGATTAAATATAATGGCGAGTGGGTACATTACAGCAAGTATCTCAAAGGAGGAAAAGCTAAAAGAAAAGAATGGAACGCTAAGGCAGACAAAGGCAAAGAAAGAGGTACGTTTGGACACCTGTACCTTGAGAACCTGTTCAACAACAAAGTCATAGCAGTACCGGATGAATACAGAGAAACAGTAGGCGGGGCTATGAAGTTTTATCAGGATCACAGGCATCTTGTTCCTGTATATGCAGAACAGATTGTAGGAGATGACGAATACATGATAGCAGGGCAGATAGATAGGCCATTCAGGCTATCCAACAAGCTTGCTATTTATGACTACAAGTTTGACGAAGAAGTAAAAACAGAGAACGCGTTCTCCAGCCTTAAACCTCCCTTTGACTTTCTGCCTGATTGTAATTTTTCCAAGTACTGTATCCAGGTAAATATGTATACCTGGATAGTAGAGAAAAACACCACATGGGAAGTAGAGTACATGAAAATAGTCCACCTTACAAACGACAGTTATCAACTCTATGATGTACCCAGGCTACCTGTTCAATTACTAGCAGATGAAGTACGCAGAACATATAAGCAACCTACGGCATAGCCTAAAAGAAGTATCAGACGAATCAGATATATCTGACAGCCTGCTCTATTCTGTCTGGAAGATGGGCAGGGCTACTTTCCTGGCCCAAAAAGCCAAACGCAAAGACCACATAGGAAGGACTAACTGGCATACGTTCTGCATAGAGCTTGAAGCTGGTAAAAGCCATGACTGTTCCTGTGTGCCAGTAGGATGCCAGGTGCTCAAGTCAAAAATGAGATACCTGGAGTCATTTCCAGCAGGGTTAAAGAATATCTTGAAGTCCTTACTCTTGACGGTACGCTTATTCCGTACAGGACTGAAGCAGCCAGGAGGACAGACAAGTTTGACCCTATCAAGAAGAATAAGCTTGGTTATATGATCTATAACCGCAAGCTTGTTGTTTGGGATGACAACCTGGCTTTAAAGGCAGTACAGTGCAGGGGTTTGTTCACTGACCCACTTGCCTGGCAGGACATTCAATTATGTACTGACACGACTCCGTGCATAGATGTCTACGAGATAGAGTCAGGTTTGACAGAAGACGACGAAGCTTTAATCATTGAATATGCCAAAGAAAAGTACTTTAACCTATCACTTAGAAGGCCAGCCGACGCATCCCAGATTCCAACCCGGAAATACGTTAGGGTCAACAAGAGGTTTTCAGACGGATATATAGGAAACCACATGTTGTTCAGAGGCTATCCTTACAAGACCTGTCCTAACAAGAAAAGGACAGCTACAGTGAAGGCTAAGGAAATGATACACGACCATGAATATAGCCTGACTCAAGGCCAGTGGGGGGGAGATAATGCGGGTGTATTTTGAATATCTGTTTGAATACCTGATCAGGGGTTATGTGTACGACATACCAAACAGGTGGATGGGCAAGCTTGCTTTTATCAAGAGAAGAAAACAGACGACTGTAGACCCTGCAAGGTCTCATGAACTAGGGAAGTTTGTGCCTTACAGGAACAAATGGATCAATGGGCATGGTATCCAGTTTAACTGGTGGAACAAGAAATTCATGTTCCAGTCTATATGGAAGATCAGGTTTGCGTTTACAAAGTACCGTAAAAAATTCTATTACAGGACGATGGAAGACCCGTCGTTAATATACAGAATGAGCAATGCAAGGAGGGTTAATAAATATTGAGAATGTCTTTAACTATGTTCCGTCCAACCTTCGCAGGGAACTAGCTGACGACGACCAGATAAAGTCCTGGGCTTTACAAGCTTTGCGTACTGTCAACCACAGCCAGAAATATGTCAAGGACATCAGTTTTCATGATATAGAGAACCACAACATTACTTTGCCTGATGACGTATATAAGATATACAAGGTAAGTTATGCTGTATCAGAGCCTACTGACATGCAGATACTTAGCCTGTGCCAGTGCGAAGCGCAGACTGACTCTGCAAACTTTAGCCTGACCACAGACTGCCTGCCTATCTATCACCAGCTATTCCTACAGTCAGATTACTACCAGTCAGGCTTCAGGCCGATGGCTTACAAGAAAGCCACGTTGTCTGATTACTACGTATGCAACGTGCAGTGGGGAGGGTGTTATGGTTCATGGAGCATCAACACTACAGGCACTCACCTGACTCTATCCGAGCAATCAGGTTTTGTCGCGATAGAGTACTTTGCAGAACCAAAAGACGATTCAGGGAATTTCCTGGTTCCTGACTACCCCCAGCTCTGGCTAGGCCTGGCTGCATACATCAAAGCTAAGTTCTATGAAGACAGGAGCATCCTTGCAGAACAGAACAGTTATCAGCTCTATCAGAGCAACTTGCTGGAAGCACGAAGTTATCTCAATGAAATGCGCGGTATCTTTAAACTGAAGGGAATTAATACAGCGCTGCATAGAGAACTGATCTACGGAAGGAACAGGATGCTTAAAGCTCATTTACTAATAAGGCACCATGACTAAACTAATAGGGCTTAGGACAGATCATCTACCCATAGACCAACCTAAGCAATCTGCCAGGTTTGTCCTGAACGGAGTCCTTGATTCTCCGGATGGGGATGTCATGAACTATCAGAATGAGCTAGGAACAACCCTTAGCCATTCTTTGCCTGATGGATACAAGCCTGTTGGAAAGATCAACCTGCCGGATAATAACATAGTCATCTTTTCTACTGACGACACTAATTCTGAAATAGGAATCTTTAATGCTGGTACATATACAGCAATTGTCAATACTCCATGCCTGAACTTCGACACAAACCATTTAATAAAAGGAGTATATAAAATCCTCAATGGCTGTGACAGGGTTATTTACTGGCAGGACGGGTTTAACCCTGACAGGCAGTTTAACCTGGATGACCCTGAAGAGTATCAGGATAGTACAGGTGCCTGGGATTGTAACCTGTTCAAGCTTAACCCCGACTATCTTATTCCTTACGTATCAGAGGTTGTGGTCAATGATACAGGAGGTTCTCTTGAAGCAGGAGCTTATGCTTTTGCAGTAGAGCTTTTAGACGACAACCTGAACTCTGTCATAGTGGGGCTGGGAACTCAGTATGTACCTGTGTATGAGGATAACCAGAGCAACGCATACCCCAGCATCAACGGCAGTTTTTCTTCTACGTTTAACACAGCAGAAGGAGGCGTGTCTATTACTTCCAAGTCGTTCAACCTGACTTTAGCTAACCTGGATGCGCGCTTTGCCTATGCCAGGTTGCTTGTAAGCGTGAAGGTAACAGGTAGGTTCTATGCTGAAGAAGCTTATGAGCTTACAGATTATCTGCCTATAGACAAAACAGAAATAGAATATGTGTTTACCAGCCTGGATAATGCAGTACGTACCGATATAGAAAGGTTCAGGATACGCAACCCCAAGTATTCTACCAGCAAGGCCATGATCCAGGTAGACGGAAGGCTGGTAAGGGCAAACCTTACGGAGAACAGCAGAAACTATACAGGATACCAGCTTGCAGCAAACGCCATTACCGCACAATGGGTTAAAAGAAGCGAGTTGGCACAGGACATAGCAGAAACAGGCAATTCAAAAAACCCTGTGTCTTACTTCAATGGCAATACTTTTGTCGGAGATGAAATTTATGCGTTTGGCATAGTGTTTATCTACAGAGACGGTACGTTAAGCCCTGTTTTTCACATACCAGGCAGAGAGTCGAACAGCACAGATGTTTCTACCCTGACTGTTAAAGCGATAGGAGGCACTACAGGAAACGACGTAAACAGGAAAGACGTAGAACACCTTGGGCTGGAAGCAGGAGACACTCTTCCAAGATGGAAATTCTACAACACTTCTACAGGAGTAACTGGAGGAGAATTCGGGTATCACGAATCTGCTACAGGCACATATCCTCTGGATACAGGATGTGACGGATTAGCTATTTACGGAGATTTGGCAGGGCAGCCGATAAGGCATCACAGGTTTCCTGACAGAAGGAGAGTGCCTGTTCAATTCCTGGACGGCACGACAACCAGGTTGAATAAGCTTGGAGTAGAGTTTAGCGGAGTTACCTACCCTGACACAGACATAATAGGGCATTTCTTTGTCAGGGCTAAAGCACAGGAAAATGACCTGACAGTGCTGGATTCAGGTACTCTTGCTTACCATACTTCTACTGATACGGAAAACTACAGGTTCATTACTACAAGCACAGGAATATCAAACACTGGCAATGTAGCAATACAGTCTCCTTCTATACTAGGAGGGTCTCTTCCAAACTTTGATTACATACATGTGCTTGGTTATCATGCAAGCAGCAATAGCACATTTTCTGATGACGATGGTTCTGGCTACAATAACCAATCTGTAATATCTACTTGGGATATAGAATACGCTACGCTTAAATCTACAGTAGACACAGTTTACAGGCAAGTGGTCAATAAACGGCTTGTAGGACAAAATAGTTTGTATGATGGAGTATTTGACAAGCCGGTAGTCAACCAGTCTTTCAGCAACAAAATTGCAGCATGTGAATTAAATGCCGGTACTTCCTATAACAGAGTAGCTGGTTCTGACGATCTGCTTGTAGTGAGCCTAAAAAGGATAGCTGACCCATATACAAACCTATTTCAACTACAATATGAACCTATAACTGCTCCGCTTACTCTTGACAGCAATCAAGAATCTTACCTTGGGACAGGATTTATTGCCGATATAGACAGGTATGATTTCTATGATGACGACAATGGGTTTGTATTTGCAAAATATTACAACAATCTTTTTCTTGAATCTCGCCTTAACTACAGCTTAAAAGTAGAAGGCACAGGACAATATTCAAGATACCAGAAGAATAACAGTCTTGTAGATTATACTGCCAGAAGGCACCTTGAATACAATGGTTCCAGTTGGGTACTCCTGGGATTGGTGTACCCTGAATACTATGCTTACAACCAGGATTACCTTCCTGCAAGTTCCGGCGAAATATTCCTACCCATATCCTTTAACTTCGATTATTGTTCTGAATGCCTGAACAAATATCCAAACAGGATAGCCTGGTCTCCCAAGAACTTCTCTGAAGAGAAGTCAGACGCTTACAGGATCAACCTGGTTAATGATTATACTGTAGCAGGAGAAGACACAGGAGAGATAACTACTCTTCACTATGACAAGAACAGGATGCTGGTGCTTACGCGCAACTCCTGCCTGCTTATGTCTCCTAACCCACGGGTTATCAATACAGACATAGATACAGCCTATATAGGCACAGGAGATTTCCTGGGAATACCTCCTGCTGAATTCGCTAAAGTGGATTATGGGTTTGGAGGATGCCAGGGCAGGCTTGCAAGCTGTAATACAGAATATGGCTTCTTTTGGTGTGACCAGCAGGCTGGCAGAGTGTTTGCCTTCAATGGACAGGTAGACGAGCTTAGCTCTAAGCAGTATGGCAACTACAACTTCTTCAGGCAGGACTTGCCAGAAGTTTATTCTAACAGTACTGATTCTGTCGTAGCCAATGCCGGTATCCAGTTAGCCTATGACCCTTACTACAAGCGGGTTATTATCCACAAAGCAGATTTCAGAGAGCTTGCAAGAAACCCATCTGATTTCAGCAATACCCAGGAATATGAAAACCTAAGCTGGACAATGAGTTTTAGCCCGGAGTTTAAAACCTGGATTAGCTTTCATTCCTGGCAGCCAGAGTTCATGTTTTCTGACAGGACCAGGCTGTACACAACTACAGGAAATAAGATATGGAGCCATTCCAACTTCATTTCTTCTTTCTACGAGCTTGACCCTAAGTTCGTCATAGAGTACGTAGAAGCTAACGCTATGACTACCGACCTGGACGTAGTAGCGTATTACAGCCAAACTCTTACAAGCACTGGGTTGGATAAGCCTTACCCCACATTCAGTTCAATCTGGTGCTACTCTAATGACCAGAGTACAGGCGAACAGGTTCTTGTTCCTAAATCAGATTATCCAGGGTTCTGGAGCAACAGCCAAAAAACAGTAGCTCATGCAGAAGAGAACTACAGAGTGTCCGGGCTTAGAGATATATCTAATGGAAATACGGTCTATAGCACTGCCTGGGAAGATAGAAGAAGTTCGTATGTAGGGAAGCAGGGGTATGTAGATAAAGTACCTGCAAACACATCGAACGTATCTCAATGGAACCTTGTACCTTTGAAGAATAAATATCACATTATACGCCTTGGATATACAGGCACGGACAGGATAATCCTGAACTTGACTGAGACAGTTACAAAACCCAGCATATTATGAAACTAAGGAAGATAGCTAAATACGCATGTGGAGGCAAGATGCCCAAAAGGCTTTATGGAGGAAGAGTGTCTGTTCATAAAGACACGCTTCAGAATGGTGGGCCTATAGACCCATCTAAGATGACAGACGAGGAACTGAAGGCCTATATCAAGCAACAGGAAGAGATTATCAGAAACAGCGGCGTTAATATATCTACTCCTGACTTTGGAATGTTGTCTGATTCTGAATTACAGGCTTACATACTAAAGCAAAAAGACTCTTCAAAAACAGTATACAAGCGAACTTAACGCTCTGAAATCTACTCCTGCCCAGCGTACTAAGGCTAAGTTGCTGGATGTTCTTAAAGCTCAAAGCATTCAACAGCCTGTAATAGAAACACCAAGAGAATCTACAAACATCAATGTTCCTCTTGAACTGTTTAAATCAGGAGGTATTTATATCAAGCCTTCCAAACGAGGTTCTTTTACTGCTGCTGCAAAGAAAAGAGGAAAAGGAGTACAGGAATTTGCAAGGCAGGTACTTGCCAATAAAGGCAATTACAGTTCTGCTATGGTGAAGAAAGCAAACTTTGCCAGGAACTTTGGAGGCAGGAAGGACTTGGGAGGATTTCTACAAGACATAGCTCCTCTGGTTTCTGTCATACCAGGAATACCTGGAGTAGGCGCTGGTGTATCTGCTCTTGGCAATTTGATAGAGAATATGAAGCAAGATGACCAACCTTTATACAAGTTGAACCAGATGGAGAACGGAGGGCCTGTTGATCCTCCTAAAGACACTAACCCATATCGACAGTTAAAGAGAAGAAGAACATCTACTAAAAATTATTTACCAACCACTACTGTAATTTCTTCTAAAGAAGATAATATAACTTTAAACGAGTTGAGAAAGGCAGAAAAAAGTACTGGAATGGCTTTAGGTCATTTGTGGAATAAGTATGGTAATCCTGAAATTTCTATTGCTAAAAAAGATGAACAAACAATTGCTAATTTAAATCAACTTTATAAACAAGGGGTGATAAACAAAGATGAATTGGATGGACTATTGTCATTACCTATTAATCCTGATTACGATTATTTAAAAAATAAAATAACCTTAAGTAAAAATGGAGAGATTATAGACACTGAAGAATTTCTTCATGAATTAGCCCATGCGAAACAATTGATTGATTTAGGTACTGACAAATTTAAAGAGAAATATAATAGAGATATTACAATGTATGATTATATGTCAGTAGGTAATTCTGGAAAGAATAACATATATAATATCCCTGGAACATTAGAATATGAAGCACATAAAGTTTTATTTCCTCAATTGTATAAAGAAGCAAATAGTGTCACTCCAGAACAATCCGGAGTGAAAATATCCCCAAAATATCAGCATGGTGGGCCTGTTGATGAACAAATGCGGAACCTGAAAAAGAGAAAACAGATGAAACTAGGCGGAGACTTCAAGCAATACTCTGCTCCTAGCCATGAAGCAGGAGGACAACTAATTGATGCTAATGGCAATCCTACAGTGACCATGCCTGTAGCAGAAATAGAAAAGGATGAGAACAGCCATGATGGATATGTCTTTTCAGACCATCTCAAGAATCCTGCTACTGGAAACACTTACGCAAAAGACGCTAAAATGATTGCCAGGCAAACTAAAAGAAATGACGACATCAGCAAATCCTCCCGCATACTTCAACTGATGAAGCTTAAGCAATCTAATGAGGCCTTGAGGCAACAAGCAGAGATGTATCAGGCAGGTGTGCCTAAAGCTGAACTAGGATTGCCTTACAAGCAAGACAATAGCCTTGTTCCTGACTTTACAATCCCTTCCAGCGTTACTCCTGGTATACTTCCTATACTTAGCCAGTTGCGTACAATAGGAGGCGTAGAGGCTTCTCCTAGAAGTTACCCTTATCCTTACCAGATGACTGAATCTGTACCTACAGCTAACG
>AERA01001598.1_pt1 | contig 11449 bp, 10 predicted proteins | sample 267968 | NCBI WGS metagenome assembly AERA01 (sample SAMN02954363, study PRJNA61401) | activated sludge metagenome | biome: terrestrial; feature: wastewater treatment plant; material: activated biomass; isolation source: activated biomass of an industrial wastewater treatment plant | reverse complement strand
GGTGTCTTCTTTTCTTTTCACGGCGTTGCCTTCACCTTTGGCGGCGGCCATCACTTCGGCGGCCAGTTTTTCGGGCATGCCTTTTCCGTTGCGTTCGCGGGCGAAGCGGATCAGCCACTTCATACCGATCGAGGTCTTCCGCTTGGGGTGGATCTCGGTCGGGATCTGGAAGGTGGCGCCACCGATCCGGCGGCTGCGGACCTCCACAGCGGGGGTCACGTTTTCCAGGGCTTTGGTGAACACCTCGTGCGGGTTCTGGCCAGAGCGTTCGGAGACGAGATCCATGGCCTGGTAGAAGATGTCGAAGGAGACGCTCTTCTTGCCTTGCCACATCAGGTTATTGATAAAACGGGTTACAACCGGATCTCCATATCGTGGGTCCGGTGCCAGGTAACGCTGTCTGGGTTTTCTTTTCCTCATGGCTGGGCCGTGCTATTATTTCTTAGGTCTTTTCGTACCGTAGCGGGAGCGGGATTTCAGGCGGTTGTTGACGCCGGCGGTATCCAGTGCGCCGCGAACGATGCTATAACGTACGCCGGGAAGGTCTTTGACACGACCGCCGCGGATGAGCACGATGGAGTGTTCCTGGAGGTTGTGGCCCTCACCCGGGATATAGGCGATGACCTCGATCTGGTTGGTCAACCGGACCTTGGCCACTTTGCGCAAAGCGGAGTTTGGTTTCTTGGGTGTGGTGGTATACACGCGTGTGCAGACCCCCCGCTTCTGCGGGCAGGAGTCCAGCGCACGGGCTTTACTCTTGTAAACGACCTGCTTGCGGCCTTTCCTAACTAATTGATTTATAGTAGGCATACGTTAATTTTACACATCATTTCAGGTGCCCTTTTTCAAAAGCGAATGCAAAGATATGACTAATTTCTTGGTTGGCTATATTCTGCTTCACTTTTATACTGTGTTAACAAGGATTTTGGGGACATAAGGCGGAGGCGGAGGCTCCCACCTACGCTCATTGACCTGTCTAGCTTGTCGTAGGCTGGTGGCTGAGCTTCGGTGGGCGGGGAAGGCGGAGGCGGGAAGAAAAGTAAAAACTAAAAACTAAAATCTAAAGGGCTCTTTGCAGCTTGGCGGTTTTACGTGCAAAAAAAGGGGCTGAAACGCAGAAAGCAGTTGGCAAAGTTCTTTCTGTCTCTTATTCTCTTCTCCTCTTTCGACTCTTAGCCTTGGCGGAAGGGCAGAAAGTAGTTGGCAGTTGGCAGTTGACAATTAGCAATAATCCTCAGGGGCAACGAAATCTGCTCCTCCCTTGGGGGAGGTTGGGTGGGGGAAATGGGTTGAATTGGGAAATGTGGTAATTTGTTAATCTGAGAATCATGCATCTGGCATCTGGTGTCAGGCATCGACTCTTCTGAATTCGCTGTATTTCAAGGAGGAAAATGGAGTAAAACGGAGGCAAACGGAGGTGTCTTTGTGACTTAGTGTACCTCTGTGGTCTCTCCCGCAACAAATCCGGATGTCTTTGGCAGGATCTCCGCTACGCGAAACAAGGGAGAAACGGTCTGCGAAAATCTGCGCGATCTGCGCGAAAACCAGAAGATTGCTGGGTACCGCCCCTTGTTTTGCTGCGCAAAAGCTATCCCCGAAAGTGGATCTCCCCAGTTTGCAAAGGCAAATCATAATGAAGCGTATTTTAGCTACCGAACCATTCATTTTCCATGGCCACCACCATTCGAAGAGTCACATCAGAAGATCTATCTGCAGTTCATGCCCTCGTGCGGGAATTGGCTGAGTATGAAAAAGGATTGCATCGTGTCACGACCACGCCTGAATCTTATGCGCGGGACTACAAAGAGGGTGTTTTTGATGCTTTCGTAGCCGAGGTGGATGATGAGATTGTCGGCATGGCATTATTCTATATGAACTTCAGCACCTGGCGCGGTAAAATGTTATACCTCGAGGATTTCATCGTGAAGGAAACGATGCGCGGGCAAGGGATCGGGAAACTGTTATTTGAAGAATTTTTAGCTGAGGCACAGCGGCTGGGCTGCACGATGGCCAAGTGGCAGGTGCTGGACTGGAATGAGCCGGGGATTAATTTTTATAAAAAATATGATGTGGTGTTTGATAAGGAGTGGATTGATTGCAAGGTTTATTTTAGTTAGGAGGTAGGAACTAGGAGTTAGGAGTGAGTAGGATTTTGCTTGCATAAAGGTTAGTACTAAACTGTGGGGCTGATTTCTGCATGGGGGCTTCTTTGTGAATGGTGAATTGTCAATTGTGAATGGTGAATGCTTCAATATCACAACCAGAAATCCATGGTCAATGGTCGGCGGTCGATGGTCAAATAAATCAATAGTTGACGAGAGTTAAAGAAAGTTATCGAAATCGGCTGGCTCAGGGCACTCAATAAGACATTGAGTTATTCTGGGTATGGCCCGAACAGACAGAAAAATAAGTAAGACTCTGTTATTATTATTGGTATATTTCAACAAAATTTGAACCGTTGTCTTTACGCCCTAGCTTCAGGCTTGCACTAAGCCTGTTAATTTTTCTAAACGGCTTTTTGTCTCTTCGCGGTCAACAAAATATTTTCTGCATTCGTCCCTCAGCAGGTCTTTCAATCCCAACTGGCGATTATAAAACACAAAATATCTCAGCCAAGAACGGAATCACAATCGCACTCGATATAGACAAGTTTTGGGGAAAGTTCGGTCTCGGATTATATAGCAGCCTTAATTTCAATGGAACTCAATTTGACGACCACCTACCAGCAGTCAATAGCCTGATAGAATCCAAATCGAGCATCATCAACCGGGAGTCATGGAAACAATTTCTTTTCGGTCTTGGCCCAATCTACAAATCAAAACTATCTGAAAAGCTTGACCTGGAACTGTCTTTTAAAGTGGGTTTCTCCAGATTCATCTATCCTGATTTCAGAGAGGTAATCCAGACGGGCAATCCTTTGAATCAATCCTTCACATTATTTGAAACCCGAAACCAGGATGTCAAGGACAAGCTGAACCTCGCGACCATTCCAGCCATGAGGATAAACTTCAAAGCGTCTGAGAAAGTAAATATTTCATTTGGCGTAAATTACATATCCTCAATGGGCGTCCTTCATTCCTACAAGTACCTCGATGGAGGCTTTAATCCCGGCATGTCCGAAGCTCAACTTGCAACCGTTTTACACAATGCACCTACTAATACTGGGGTCTGGAAATGTGATTTCAAAACCATTGGATTCTCACTTGGACTTGGCATTAAATTGGAAAACGAAAAAGCTAATCCAAAAGTGATGGGATCAAGTGACTCTACCCAGACATTGAGCCACTTAATACAACCTCAATATTACGTGATGTTGAGCCAGAACAGTGGCAACTATATTGAAGCCAGAAGTTATCTCCGCATTGAGTTACCAAAAAATATCCATGTCGGCGGAAGGCCGATCGGGCGGATAATGAATGCTCAGCAACAAGAAATCCTTACACTAAACGATCTGGCACCTAATCAAAAAAGTGATAAGCATGAGATCGACACGGATGGTCGCATGTCAATTGATATTCAAGGCTTTGCTCCAGGACGGTATGTTCTCATCGTCCATAGCGAGGTTAATCCTGCTTTTTACTTCCGATTTCGAATAAAAAAGTAAAATGAAAACCAGCAATATCCAAATCCTAGCCAAAACATTTAATGCTTGGGTTCTTTTTCTAATGATCATCCCCTCCTGCCAAAACTGCGACCTCCTCGACCAGGACATCGTCTTCCCCCCGAAATCCTGCTCCGGCACCTTCTATTTCCTGAAAGCGGATTCGGCCATGGATACAAACTTCACCCTGAATTCGATGGCCAAACCGGTTTTCAATCCACCTGCTGCGACGTTTATCGCCGGACCCTTCGGCATGGGGACAAACCCGTTCAGCATCCGGTCCAATTTTTCATCTTTTGACAGTATTGGCAATAGTTATGTCTTTCAGCATTTTTACGGTGGTGGTTCAAGGTTTTTCTCTTTTGAGCTTGGCACCGCCTCCCAAGCTCTGATTTCCGGACCGCCAATCGATGTTTGTCCGGTTTTTCACAGACCAAGCAAAAGGTTGTACAGCATTTTTATCGAGAACGTGTCCGGCAATGAATGGCTCTACAATATCGTGGAGATCAATCCCGTCAACGGACAGGATGCTCTGGCCATCACCGGAAATAGCATTACAACCAATAGTCAACTTAACCCAGAATACATGTCCTCGGCATCCACCTATGGGGATTTGATTTATTTCCTGTCCAACACCAATCTCATCGAAGTTAATCTCAACACCAACACATCACGTCATATTGACATCGATCCGACTTTCAATGCAATCGACAACCCGGTCACCTATCTCGGCCTCGAGTACGACCGCACCCGGGATCAATTGTTGTGCCTGAAGAACGGTCCTGACCTCGGTGGCGTACATCGCACAATGCTGATGTCCATCACCGTATCCCCATCAGGCGCTCAGCTGACGACCTTGTTTGATATTACCAATCAACTGCCGACATCCCATCAGCCCCAGATCAATCCTGACTTCTACTCCACCGCCTTCAATGCATGTGATACTACATACTATATCACCGAGTTGAATAATATCAATCCATTTATGACCAATTTCATCACGATCTCGCTCGGGAGGTCATCGCTGACCAGCCAGGTTGTGGAAGGGTATTGGTATGGGTTGGAGATCAGGAATGAGTGAAAAGGAAATGTTGGAATTAAAATATGCGCGGGTGAGAATCCTGGGAAGGCATTTTTATTAAATCTCCCTAACACATTACCCCTAAAGGGGTAAGGGGATTTTTTCTTTACTCATGGCTACCTACACATAACCCCTAACGGGGTAAGGGGGAATTCATCAACGACATGGGCTACTACCTACATAAAACCCCTAAAGGGGTTTTAAAAATTACACCCGATATATCTTTCGTTAACTCTCAGTGACTTTCGTCAACTCTCGATAACACTCGAAACTCCTCTAGATGTCTTTCGACGTCTCTCGTCGTCTTTCGATACATCAGATGCCAGATTCAAGATGCCAGATTCAAGATGCCAGATACCAGACTCCCGTTGCGATTTCTGTCAACTCTCGATCCCCTCTCGATGTCTTTCACCGTCTCTCGATTTCTTAGATGGCAGAGTCCAGACTCTTTTCAATGATGTTGATTTGATCAAGGATTTGTGTCCGGACAAGACACAAGGCACTGATTACCGATTACAGATTACTGATTACTGATTACTGATAACCAAATAGAGCTGGACTTATCCCTCTTCAGGGGATCGAATTGTCAATACAATTCGAGGGGCGGGTCCAGCAAATGCTAGTGCGGTAATTTCTCCCTCACCGCCCCATACACCCACGTCCCGAGCAGCGCAAAGAAAATCGTCAGGACCACCATCGTCGCGCCCGCACCGACCTGAACATACAATGGACCGGGACATGCGCCGGTGATCGCCCAACCGAACCCGAAGAGTAATCCGCCATATACATTGCCCCAGGAAAAGGACTTCGGTTTGATTGAAATGGATTCACCGTTTATTGTTTTCAATTGGAAACGCTTGATCAGTAGAACGGAGATCGCACCCACCATGACTGCACTGCCAATGATGCCGTACATATGAAAAGACTGGAACCGGAACATCTCCTGGATGCGAAACCAGTTCACCACCTCCCCTTTATACAGCAGAAAACCAAAGAGGATGCCTGCCAACACAAATTTGATATTGGATGCCCAATTTATTTTCTCAACAGCCATATCGGCTTTCGAATGGATAGTTTGTCCTTGACTTGATTTTTCCATCAGGTTAAAAATTCAGGATGAAAGGAAGAACGAAGTTGGCCATCAGGATCCCGCCAACCATGAAACAACACGTGGCCACCAGCGAAGGCCATTGCAGATTCGACAGCCCCATGATCGCATGACCGCTGGTACATCCCCCGGCATACCGGGTGCCAAACCCGATCAGGAAACCACCGAACACCACAAAGAGCAGCGTTTGCCAACTGATCAACTGCGACCAGTTCACCATTTCAGCCGGAACAATCGCCTCGAGATTGGTGATCCCGTAACCGGCCATTTCATGCACAAGGTCATGATGTACTGCAACCGGTTCAGTATGACCGAAAAATTGAGCGGCAAGAAATCCGCCCAGGACAATACCGCCGGCAAAAAAGAGATTCCACACCTCCTTTTTCCAGTTGTATTGAAAGAACGGGATCCGAGCTGGCACACACGCTGCGCAGATATGCCGCATGGTCGATGAAATGCCAAAAGGCTTGTTGCCCAGGATCAGCAGGGCGGGCACGGTCAATCCAATTAATGGCCCGACCACATACCAGGGCCAGGGTTGAGAAAACCAGTCCAACATAAAGTGAGGATTTCAAAAATTAATAAAAAAGGCAGGACACAAGATCGACCTGTGTCCTGGCATTTATTGATCAATGCGACACTATGATTTTTGGGTCGTGGTACTCGAGCAGACAAAATCTGTCCGCGGAATATCCGTTTTGGCGATCGCGCCAAACCCGCCATCCACTTCTGTGAAATTCCGGTAACCCCGCGCCTGCAAAATACTGGCTGCAATCATACTCCGGTATCCACCCGCACAGTGCATGAAAAAATGCTCATTCGGATTGATGTCACGGATCCATTCATTGATATAAGCCAGTGGTTTGCTCACCGCGTTCTCCACGTGCTCGGCCTCGAACTCACTTTCCTTCCGTACATCCAGCACCATTCCTTTGTCCTTTTTCAGGCGGGTGGCAAACTCATCTGCTGTAATTCGATCAACAGCATCCACCTCCAGACCGGCTTCTTTCCAGGCGTCGAAGCCACCCTTCAGGTAGCCCAGTACATTGTCAAATCCTACGCGGCTCAATCGGGTCACAGCTTCTTCCTCAGTGCCAGGTGCCGCAATCAACAGAATGGGCTGTTTGACATCCACGATCATGGCACCGACCCAGGGTGCGAAATCACCTTTCAGGCCAATGTTGATTGACTGTGGAATAAAGCCTTTGGAAAATTCGCCATTGGCACGCGTATCCAGCAGCAATGCACCGCTTTCTTCGGCAGCCACTTCAAACTCCTTCACGCTTAGTGCCTGAAGCCCTTGCTGCAGGACTTTCTCAATGCTTTCATAGCCTTCCTTGTTCATAGCTACATTCATTCCGAAATAAGCCGGCGGCGGCAATAACCCTTCCGTCACTTCCTTGATGAATTCCGCTTCGGTCATATCGGCGCGCAGGGCGTAATTGAATTTCTTCTGTTGCCCAACGGTCGAAACAGTTTCCTTACTCATATTTTTTCCACACGCACTGCCTGCACCGTGAGCCGGATAGACAATCACGTCATCCGCCATGGTCATGATCTTGTCGCGAAGGGAATGATACAGTTTTGCTGCCAGTTGTTCCTGGGTCAGTCCTGTGGCTTTCTGGGCCAAATCAGGTCGGCCTACATCGCCAATGAAGAGGGTGTCTCCGGTAAAAATCGCGTGGTCTTTCCCGTTTTCGTCCCGCAGGAGATAGGTGGTGCTCTCCATAGTGTGCCCGGGTGTATGCAACACCACCATGGTGATCTTGCCAATTTTGAATTCTTCGCCGTCTTTGGCGCCGATAAAATCAAATTTAGGCAGAGCTGTCGGACCGTATACTATCGGAGCCCCGGTTTTTTTACTCAGATCGAGGTGACCGGATACAAAATCCGCGTGGAAGTGGGTCTCAAAAATGTACTTCAATTTGACCCCATCCCGTTCAAGGCGGTCCAGGTAGGGTTGAACCTCACGCAGTGGATCAATAATAGCGGCTTCGCCATCAGATGTAATATAATATGCACCTTGCGCAAGACAGCCTGTATAGATTTGTTCGACGTTCATTGTTGATGTATGATTTGTTGAATGATCTGATTCAAAATTCGGTCTTTTCGCCCTAACGGACTGTGACATGAGTTACAATTCCGGTCAGGACCACAGGGTTTCCTTTAAAATAATGAAAGCGCCCATGACTAAAACAAACCAGCCAAAGGCCGGTTTAAGCTTTTCGCCATCCACTTTTTTAGAGTAGGCGAAGCCAATAAATATGCCCACAACGGCAAAAGCTGAGATCGCCAATAAAAAGCCCCAGTTCACCGCGGTATGACTCATTTCACCCACGAAACCCAGCAGGGATTTTGCGGTGATAATGGCCAGCGATGTACCCACCGCTTCCTTCATTGGCAACTTGCTCAGGACTACCAGGGCCGGGATGATCAGAAATCCTCCACCCGCACCGACAAGCCCGGTGATAAAACCCACCAATGTGCCCTCGATGAAAATGAGCGGATAGTTGAATTCCTGTTTGACCGGGGCGTCACCATTATTCTTCTTTCGCCCACGGATCATGCTGTAGGCTGCCACGACCATTAATATGGCAAAAAGGATCAGAATGGCTGTCCCTTTATGAACGATCCGGTCTCCGATGGTAAACAGCTCATTGGGGATGGCCGGCACCACAAAGGCACGGGTGAGGAAAACGGCAATAATCGAGGGAATACCAAAGATGACCGCGGTCTTCACATTGACCAGTCCGTTCCTCAAGTATTTGACGGAACCCACACCACTTGTCAATCCGACGATGAACAGGGAGTACCCGGTAGCCATAACCGCATCGACATGGAACAGGTAGACCAGCACCGGCACTGTCAGGATGCTTCCTCCTCCACCGATGAGGCCCAATGCGATTCCGATGATGATAGAGGAGATATAGCCGGCGATTTCCATATGGATTGAATATCAGCGGCAAAGATCATGATAATCAGCCAAGGAGGATGTGATAATTGTTACAAACAGGAGAGGTTTAATGCTTTCGCTGCATCAATTTTTCCAAAAACGAAACCAGGGTCTTGCCATCCACCCCATCAATGGCATTAATTTTCTCCACACCGGTTTGAAAATATTTTTCGGCGACGTTGCGTGCATACTGATCGATTCCCTTTTCCCGGTAAAAATCGAGAACAGGCTCGATCACTTTTTCCCGACCGGCTTTGAAATATTGATCGGCAAATTCACTTTGTGCGGAGGGCGCGAGTGTATGATGCGTCCGGACATAGAGATAATTTTTCTTGCCTTGTAAAATATCACCGCCTTTCTGCTTCCCGGTTTGTGCGGTCTCGCCAAACACATCGAGATAATCGTCCTGGATTTGAAAACCCAATCCCATGAGCTCGCCGGCCTCGGCAAGCAATTCACTGTCTGTTGAAGAACTTCCGGACAGCATGGCGCCCAGCCGCAAAGACAAACCAAACAGGCAGGCGGTTTTTTTGCGGATCATTTCCAGGTATTCCGTTTCGGTGGGGGAAATGCGTTTTTCAAGATCCATATCCATTTGCTGCCCCTCACAAATTTCCAGCGCCACGCGACACATGAAGGAACACAGTTCTGCGCTCGATCCATTCCGCTTGCCGGCTTCGAGCAACAGATCAAAACAACGAATGAGCAAGGCATCGCCGCTGAGGATAGCTTCATTGCGGCCAAATTTTTCATGCACACTGGGCTTGCCACGGCGCAACGGCGCTTCATCCATGATATCATCATGCACCAGGCTGAAGTGATGAAAATATTCCACAGCAAGTGCGGCCGGCAGCGCGGGAGTCACATCCTCTGACCACAGGTTATAGGCCATCAAAACGAGCGCCGGGCGGATCCGCTTACCACCCAATTCGTTGATATACCGCATGGGACTGTAGAGCGAGTCGGGTTTACCAAAGGGTTGGTGACTTTGCAGGTATTCTTCAAACAAAGCCGCGAGTGTTCCGTATTCTTGCTGACCGCGATCCAAATGCACTTATATTTAGGCGTGTGGTATGAATTTGAATGAATAAAAACCTTTTGGGGTTGAAGATAATTGATTAACCGAATGCACTCTTTGATGAATAGAAAATCCACGTGGCCTGCCCTGCCGGCCATTGTCCTCCTCCTGATTTCCGGCGCCTGCCAACTGGAATCAGGGAACGAAGAAAGCCACATCGTCCTCCTGACCAATGCGCAAGTGTATCCAGTAGCCGATGAACCGATCCCAAACGGAGCGGTTGTGATCCGGAATGGAAAAATCGAGGCGCTCGGCGAAAAGGACCAGATCGAAAAGGAATGGCAAAAAAAAGCCAGCGAGATTATTGATTGCGCGGGACAGTTTTTAATGCCGGGATTCATCGAAGGGCATGGCCATTTCAGCGGGTTAGGCTATCAGCTGATCCGACTCGACGCACTTGATGCCAAAACCTGGCAGGAGATCATCGATAGTGTGGCGTTGCGCGTACAAAAAGCCCAGCCGGGAGAATGGATCCGTGGTCGCGGCTGGCACCAGGAAAAATGGACTGAACCCCTGGGGGAACAGGTCAACGGCTATCCCTTACATCATGCTTTGAGCGCCATTTCGCCCAACAATCCCGTCATGCTCGATCACGCGAGCGGACATGCCGTATTTGCCAATGAAGCCGCTATGAAAGCTGCCGGCATTACGAAGGAAACAGCCGATCCGCCTGGCGGACATATCGTTCGGGACAACTTCGGTAATGCCATCGGCGTCTTTGAAGAACGGGCGGAAGATTTGATCGCTGCAGCATACAACACTTATCTCGCCGGCAAATCCCAGGAGCAACTGGCGAACGAATGGTATACGGCAATTCATGCAGCACAATCACATTGCCTTGAATTAGGTATCACCAGTTTCCAGGATGCCGGTTCGACATTCACGGAGATCGATCGATACAAGAAAATGGCTGAGCAAGGTGAACTCGATCTTCGCCTCTGGGTGATGCTGCGCCATCCCTATGATACATTGAAAGATCGCCTGGATGGTTTCCCGATCATGAATGCCGGGGATGATTTTTTCACCTGCCGCGCGATCAAATCGGAAGTAGATGGCGCGCTGGGTTCATTTGGTGCCTGGTTGCTCGAACCCTATTCCGATAAGCCTGGCTTTACCGGACAGAATACTACAACCATCTATGACGTAAAAGGCATTGCCGACTTGGCCATTGCCCAGGACATGCAGTTATGCGTACACGCGATCGGTGACCGGGCCAACCGGGTCGTGCTGGATATCATGGAAAATGTTTTTGCCGCGCACCCGGATAAACAGGATCTGCGCTGGCGAATCGAACACGCGCAACATTTGAATCCGAATGATATTCCGCGGTTCAAGGAATTGAATGTCATCGCCTCCATGCAGGGCATACATTGCACCAGTGATGCACCGTTTGTGGTGGCGCGTCTGGGTGAAGAACGAGCTCGCCTTGGGGCATACGCCTGGCGCAGTTTACTGGACCAGGGTGTTGTCATAGCGAATGGAACAGACACTCCGGTTGAACGCGCAGACCCGCTCCCATCCCTTTATGCCTCCGTCACGCGCAAACGCCTGGACAACGGAATGGAGTTTTTCACCGAACAAAGTATGACGCGTGAAGAAGCCCTTTATTCCTATACGCTCGGCAATGC
>AERA01002166.1_pt1 | contig 11491 bp, 11 predicted proteins | sample 267968 | NCBI WGS metagenome assembly AERA01 (sample SAMN02954363, study PRJNA61401) | activated sludge metagenome | biome: terrestrial; feature: wastewater treatment plant; material: activated biomass; isolation source: activated biomass of an industrial wastewater treatment plant | reverse complement strand
ATACGGCAACAAGATCTCCTGGGCCGATCTCTTGATTCTCGCTGGCAACGTTGCGATCGAATCGATGGGTGGCAGAACCTTCGGCTTCGGTGGCGGCCGCGTCGACATCTGGGAATCTGAGGAAGACATTTACTGGGGCGCCGAGAGCGAATGGCTTGCCAACAGCAAAGCCAAGAACAGCCGCTATACTGGAGAACGCGACCTCGAAAACCCGCTCGCTGCCGTTCAGATGGGTCTCATCTACGTCAATCCGGAAGGTCCCGACGGCAAACAAGATCCGCTGGGATCGGGCCGTGACGTGCGCGAGACGTTCAAGCGCATGGCCATGAACGACTACGAAACCGCAGCACTAACCGCTGGCGGTCACACTTTCGGCAAGTGCCACGGAGCAGGCCCGGCAACCGATGTAGGCCCGGCGCCGGAAGCTGCTGGACTGGCGGAGCAGGGCCTAGGCTGGGTGAGCAGCTACAAGAGCGGCAAGGGAGGCGACACCATTGCCAGCGGCTTGGAGGGCTCATGGACCACAAATCCGACGAAGTGGGACAACGGCTACTTTGAAATGCTGTTTGGCAATGAATGGGTCCAGGTGAAGACGCCTGCGGGTGCCATGCAATGGCAGCCGAAGAACTCGACCGACAAAAACATGGCGCCCGATTCGGCCGATCCCTCCAAAAAGGTGCCGATCATGATGACGGACGCCGACATGGCGATGCGCGTGGATCCGACATTCGAGAAGATCTGCCGCCGCTTCTACGAGAACCCTGAAGAGTTCGCTGACGCCTTCGCTCGTGCTTGGTTCAAGCTGACCCATCGCGACATGGGACCCAAGACCCGCTATCTGGGCCCGGAAGTTCCCAAAGAGGATTTGATCTGGCAGGATCCCATTCCCGCCGTCGATCACCCCTTGGTCGATGCGAAGGATGTCGCCAGCCTCAAGGCAAAGATCCTTGCCTCCGGCCTGACCGTCTCCGAATTGGTATCGGCAGCATGGGCATCGGCTTCGACATTCCGCGGCTCTGATTATCGCGGTGGCGCAAATGGCGCGCGCGTTCGTCTTTCCCCGCAAAAGGACTGGGAAGCCAACGAGCCAGCTAAGCTTGCGAAGGTTCTGTCGGCTCTGGAGAAGATCCAGAAGGACTTTAATGGCGCAGCTTCGGGCGGCAAGAAAGTATCGCTCGCTGACCTGATCGTGCTGGGCGGTGCGGCAGCCGTCGAGAAGGCAGCCAAGGATGCTGGCCACAACGTCGAGGTGCCATTCGCACCTGGCCGTATGGATGCATCCGCTGAGCAGACAGACGGCGAATCCTTCGAGCCGCTGGAGCCGGAAGCTGATGGTTTCCGCAACTTTGCCAAAAAGGTTTATGCGGTAACTGCAGAAGAAATGCTGGTCGATCGTGCCCAGCTGCTGAAGCTGTCTGCACCTGAAATGACCGTATTGATCGGCGGTTTGCGCATGCTGGGCGCCAATCACGGCGGAGCCAATCACGGCGTCTTCACAAAGACACCTGGCCAGCTCACCAATGACTTCTTCGTCAACCTGCTCGACATGGCTACAGAGTGGAAGGCGACCGACGCGGAAGAAAACCTGTTCGAAGGACGCTGCCGCAAGTCGGGCAACGTCAAGTGGACTGGTTCGCGCGTTGACTTGGTATTCGGCTCCAACTCGCAGCTGCGTGCAATCTCTGAAGTCTATGCGCAATCCGACGCCAAGGAGAAGTTCGTTCGCGACTTCGTCACCGCCTGGAACAAGGTGATGAACGCCGACCGGTACGAGCTCGCCTGATCCAGATCAGTCGGAGTGGCTTAAGTTGTCACTCCGGCCAGGGCATTTTCCGACGAAGTGGACGCCGGTTCCATCGGATCGAAAAGCGCTCTGGCCTTACGACTTGGATTGGCGCGGCAATTTTGCCAAGCAAACAGGACGGCGCTTCGAGTTTCTTCGAGGCGCCGTCTTTGTATATTTGACGTCGCAACCATGTTTAAAATTCAGTCCACAAGTGCTCGCACATCAATCAACACGACTTGTAAAAATCAGATTTCGACCGGCACAATCTGAAGCGGGTGCATGAAGCACCATAGGATCAATTACACGATACAGATTGGCGCGCTGGGCGAGTTTTTGAAGCTGCGGGTTCCGGACACTTTAATCCTCGACGTGGTGTGGAAGCCGGCAAATCAAACGCGATTGCGCAAGCCGTTCTGAATTGAACTGACTTTTATGTGCGGTGAATGGAATGCAAAACACGACCATCGAAACAATCATCTGCCCGACCTGCGGCGCGGCAAATCGAGCCCCACGCGAGAAACTCGAACAGGGAGCACGGCCCAACTGCGGCAAGTGCCACAAGCCGCTGTTCACCGGACACCCGATTGAGGTGGCGTCGGCCGCCGAATTTGATCGCCAACTTCGCGGAACGCTTCCCGTCATCGTCGACTTCTGGGCCGAGTGGTGCGGTCCATGCAAGATGATGGCGCCGATGTTCGCGGAATCCGCACAGACGCTCGAACCGCGCGTAAGGCTCTTGAAAGTCAACACTGAAGTGCTGACTGATGTTGCTGCAAGGTTTGGCATCCGCAGCATCCCAACGTTGATCATGTTTGCTGGAGGCAAGGAAATAGCACGCCAGGCAGGCGCCATGAATGCTCAAGGGATCGTTCGCTGGGTGACGGGTGCAATGCCGCGTTGAGCAACACCATACGCAGCGGCGACGAATGATACTTCGACTTAAAATTCACCCATGGCGTTTTGAAGATTGGCATTTCAGTGCGAAATCGGTTCACAAAGCTCAAAGGCGCCTTGTGCAAAGTCAAATTGCAAAATGCCGCTTCGCGCAAGACTGACAATCACGACATGACGTCCCTTTATCGCCGCTGACGCATTGGGGGATAATTAAATGTACACTGAAAGTTCTTCAGATTAATTCGATCATGCAGGGATGACATGGCGATGAGCGGCGACACGAATGAAGACAAATTGTCGTCGCCGCAAACCTACGCGCTGTTTCGCTGTATCGGTTGCGGCAACATGGGGATGGAGTACGAGTGCACCGGTGATTGCGATTATCGCAAGCTCGTAGTCGTCGAGGCAGAGGTCTATGCCGATCTCTGGGAAACACGCGAAAACGCACGCGCTTTGCGTGATGCCTGTCGCACGATGTTGGAACCGATCGCGATGTTAGCTGACGGTGATGCGCTGCGCGCGAGCTATCCTGGGTTACAGGCGAAGGCGCGTGCTCTATTGCGCGACGCCCCCAAGTTATCGCCGTTGGTCATCACGCCACCTGATGAGCGCTTCACGGTCTGGCGTTGTGCCGGGTGCGGTCAAGCCGAGGCGCCGCAGGAGTGCATTGACGTTTGCATTCGGCCGGTGCGCGATTATGTCGTGGAGGCCGATTATCTGGCTATGGCACAAGCTGCCGAAGCGGCACTGACACCAGCCGAAGCGGTTCACGCCGCTGTACGCGATTTAGCGTGGACACGACCGCGCGCCGATATGTGGGACGCCGCATTGAAGCGGTTGCGTGATGCGGCGGCAACCGCCGATGCCACTGCCTGATCAGTCTGAGATGGAAAAAGCTTACATCACCTGACACCTCGCCCAAAGATTCGGACACGACCCCAATTTTTGAGGCGTTTGCGGATCTCAAGCCAAAATCGCGAAAGAGCCGGGTAAAGGGCAATTGAGTGATGCCTCCGCTGCATTTGCATCGAAGCATCGCAAGAGAATTGGTGGGCCCGGCAGGATTCGAACCTGCAACCAGACGGTTATGAGCCGCCAGCTCTAACCATTGAGCTACGGGCCCCACCTAGAGCATTTTCCGACGAAGTGGACACCGGTTCGTCGTAGAAAATGCGACCAATCAATCCGCTAGAACACAAATCCAACTCTATCGGATCTTACGAGCGGCTGCGGACCCTAAAAGCGCACGCAGGTCTGGTCAAGGGATAGCCGACGTAAGCCGTCATTCTGGCTGGGGATGTATGTCTCCGGTCAGCGTTCTCGCGATACCGCCGGCGAATTTGAAGAGATTTCTGGCGGGTTAATTTTGGCATGTTCCTCGGATCCACACCGGCGCGTCCCAAAGGGGGCGTGAGTGGTGGAGGCCAGATCCAGATAGTGTACCACGTCCGATCGGAATAGACCGGTTCAGGTGATATTCATTTGCAACAGTCAAATACTCCGAGCGCGCCGCCGTTTTACTGCGGTTGCTTGGTCTAACTGGCGTTGCAGCTCGAGCTTTGCTGCTTCAGTCAAAATTGGTCAACACCAATCGCTGGGAGAATTACATGGTTTGGGTTGGTGCTTATGGTCGGTTCGCCAGAGCGATCGGTGCGGCATTTTTGGGGGCGGTTATTTCCACCGCAGTACTGGCGCAGGAGGGCCATGTGGATCGAGCAGGGACAGAAATTTCGCAGCGCTACATCACCGTTTCGGCCGTGGGGCACATCCTGGCGAAACCGGACATGGCCCGCATTTCAACTGGAGTCGTCAGTGAGGCTGAGAGCGCCAAACAAGCCTTGAGCGCCAATTCAGCGGCAATGGAAAAACTTCTGACGGGTCTCAAGTCCGCTGGTATTGCCAGCGAAGACATCAAGACGACCACTTTCGACGTCTCGCCGCGCTATCAAAACAATCGCGATGGTTCAGCCCCGCGCATCGACGGTTACAGGGTTAGCAACGACGTTGTAGTGATCGTCCGGGATCTTGGCAAACTCGGACCGCTGCTCGATCAAGTGGTGTCGCTTGGCGCCAACCGGATTAGCGGGCTGTCATTCGACATCGAGAAGATGGACACATTGCAGAACGAGGCACGCAAGAAGGCTGTCGGAAACGCGCGCCAACGTGCCGATCTTTACGCAACTGCAGCGGGCGTGCGTCTCGGCAAGGTGCTGATTATCTCCGAAGATGTACCGCAGGTGGTGCAGCGCGGGCCGGTGATGATGCGGGCAGCCGCTGCAGAAGGCGTCCCCATTGCCGAAGGTTCGCAGGAAATCACCGCTCGCGTCACCGTCACTTACGCGCTGGAGTGATGTGTTCGGCCCCTGCCCGATAGCGATCACTTGAGCTTGTAGACCTTCACCCGCGATAATGCCTCTGCTTCGGGAGCACCTGGCTGTTCCAGCCAATCGGTGAAGTTCCGCATCTCGCCGCCATACCGCAGTTTGCGCAAGTGGTGGCAGTTGATCGTTGCCGAGACCCAGCCCGGTACGTTGATCTGGCCTTCCGCGAGCACGCCAGTCTCGGATACGCCGAATTCCGCCGGCACGAATATGCCTGCCGCGCCGTTGTTGAAGTCGACGGCTGCCGACCAGGGCGCGTCACCGATCGTCGGGCTCGTGACTGCGGCAATCTGATTTTCGAGGGCCCGCGCCATGGCGCCGGTGCGCACGCGATAGTTGCCAGAGATGCGCTCGGTGCATTGGGGGACGAGCAGCACCTCCGCACCAGCCTTTGCCATCGCCCTGGCCAAATAGGGGAATTCACTATCGTAGCAGATCGCCGTTGCGATCATGCCGATGCTGGTGTCGAAGATTGCGATTTCATCGCCAGCCGCCATATTCCAATTGCGCTCGAACGGCGTGAGAATGAGCTTGTGCTGCTCACCCACGGCACCCGATGGCGTTACGAGCTGAGCGGAATTGACGTAACGTCCATCCGCGCGCTTCAGCGGCCCGCTGCCAACCAGGATGTGGACATTGTAGCGGCGCGCAAGTTCTACATGGTGGGCGACGCGATCAGCCGCCAGATCAGCAACGGCTTCCAGTGTCGCGTCGAGATCGCCATAGACCGCGGGCCCGAGCGCGTGCGCTTGTTCAATAGCGCCATACTCAGGGAAAACGAGAAGCTCCGCACCCGCTTCTGCGCCCTCCTTCACCCAGTGTGCGATCTTGTTTTTCCATTCATCGATGCTCGCCACGGCGTCGATTGGGTACTGGGCGCCAGCAACCGTCAAAGTATCCTTCATGGGCTCAAAGTTCTCTCATCCAGAATTGAAGGTCCTTTGAGGTTTCGGCCGGCTGATCGAGATCCTTCCAGTCGAAATGCGCGATGAGGCCGGCAACGGGAGCATAGCCGCGCTTGCTCCAAAACGAATCCAGCGGGCGATAATCGTTGGGTTTCAGCGGATGATTGTCCGGGCGCACCACACGGCAGAACGCGGAGTACTTGAACCCACCAAGCCGCCTTGCCTGAGCCTCGCGCTGATCGAAGAAAGCGTGTCCAACACCGCCGCCGCGATGCGAAGGCAATAGCACGCTCTCGCCGCAGTAGAACACATCAGCAATATCATAGCCGGCATTGGCGAACGGCCCCTTGAACTCGTGATCAGCGTGAACCATCGGCAGGCCCGTCGAAGCTCCAACGATTTTTTCACCATCGCGAGCAATCACACATACGGCTCCCGGCGCTGCCGCAAATGTGGCGAGGTACTGCTCCTCGTAGTCGAGTGAGCCGTCGTAAAGATAAGGCCAATCGCGAAAGACGATCATACGCAAGCGGGCGAGATCTGGCAGCACGGACCCAATGGCGTCGCCTGTGAGCGATGTCACATCGAGTTTCATGATTTGCCCTTCTCGGCGCGATTGTTCTTGCCGACGATAACGATCTTGGGTGAATGCGCCTTGGCCTCTTCCTCGCTCATCTGGGCATAGGCGCAGATGATGAGCTTGTCACCGACGCAAGCCTTGCGGGCTGCCGCACCGTTGAGCCCGATGACACCTGAACCTTTTTCGCCTTCGATGACGTAGGTTGCGAAGCGCTCACCATTGTCGATGTTGTAGATCTCGACGCGCTCATTGATGAGCAGGCCTGCTGCCCCAATCAATTTGGGATCAATCGAGATCGAGCCTTCGTAATTGAGATCGCACTCGGTCACGGTGGCGCGATGCAGTTTGCATTTCAGCATCGTCACGAGCATGGGGTGCATCCTTCGCGGGTCGTTTCAAGAAAGTTGGTGCGCATTTGTTGTGAATGCCAAGCTGAGCACTAGAGCCGCCACCGGTGCAGCAGCGGCTTCTAGCGCTTGCCGTGGCGTCATTAACCGGCGACCTGTGTGATCCAGTCGGTCAAATTGTAATAGGTCGTGACGCGGGCGATCTTGCCGTCGCGGATAGCGAAGAAGGTGCCAGCCGGCAGCACATAGGTCTGCCCCTTGGCTTCGGGCAAGCCTGAATCGGTGTTGAGATAAGTGCCGTGGACATTGAACTCAGCAGCGGCGCGCGAGCCATCGTCGTTCACCATGATGGTGATGTTTTCGAGCCGCTCCTTATAGTGGTGATCCATGCGGGCGTTGAAGGCTTTGAACTTGTCGATGCCGACGCGGCGCTCGCCTTGGTTGACGTCATGAATAATGTCATCTGTCAGGCAGGCGATCATCGTATCGCCGTCGCCTCCATTGAAGGCGTCGTAATAGTGCTTAATCAGGGCCTGGGTCTCGGCGCGGCTCATCGTGCGATCTCCGTCTTTGTGTTTGAGGCTCGAAGGGTTTGAGGCTCGAACCGGGCGGTCACGCTGATCGCATTGGGCGAAGCGGTTGCGCCTGATTTTCGCCGCTCGCAATAGCAGATCAGGGGCTCTAGGGCCACGCGATATCGTGGCCACCCGATGGGGTGGTAAAGGATGGTCGGGATGGATGGTGTGGGGCTCTTGGGACGCTGAAATCGAGCAAAATCGGCCAAGGCGGGCGACAAAACATGAGATGCGACAATGTCGGACGCCAGCAAAGCAATTACGGTTACTGAAGCCAAAAGCAATTCGGGCACCCGATTGGGGTGCCCGATGCTTCGGCCACTGGAGGGCCAGGACCGAAAGACGCAAAGAAACGAAGCTTACTTCTTCTTCTTCGCGGCCGGCTTCTTCGCTGCGGCTTTCTTCGCCGGAGCTGCTTTCTTAGCCGGAGCTGCTTTCTTCGCTGCTGCCATTGTCCTGTTCTCCATATTGGACTGCAGTTATCTGCAACGCTTTCGGACGATTATGCGATTCGGTTCCGGTGAAAAGATGGGTCAAGTCTTGGCGGCTTCTGTAGTTGTGAATGGGGCAGGAATGTCACATGTCGAGGGGTCAGACAGACCGATCCAGAGGAAGCTTTCCACAGTCTGCATCATCGGGTGTTGTGAGGCCCGGCAATCCTGCTGATTGGGCTTTGAGGTTATAGGAAGCGAATTTGCTGCACTTGGGCTCACCCATTGTCTCATGAGTAGACTTGCGAGGTTTGCCTCTTGTGCTTAAGCGAAGGGCATTATGGACGCTGATCAAAAAATATCTGTGGCTGCACTTTACCGCTTTGCGCGCTGGCCGGGGTACGCTGACCATTGCGATACGCTCTATCGGGCCGCGACCGCTCACGGGGTCAAGGGAACGCTGCTTCTCGCTGGCGAAGGTATCAACGGTACGATCGCAGGATCGCACGCGGCATTGGAGCATGTGCTGAATGCGATCCGTGCAATCCCGGAGCTTGGTGAGGTCGATGTCAAATTCTCTACGGCACACAAAATGCCGTTTGGCCGCCTGAAAGTGCGCCTCAAGAAAGAGATCGTGACAATGGGCGTGGAGGGGATTGATCCGCTTCGTAGCGTCGGCACGTATGTTGAGCCGCAGGACTGGAACGCACTCATCAGCGATCCTGACACGCTGCTGATCGATACGCGCAATGCTTACGAGATCGGGATTGGAACATTCGAAGGTGCTGAAGATCCCCGAACGCGCAGCTTTCGCGAGTTCCCCCAATGGATGGAGGCGCGGCTATCAGATGGAACCGCAGTCGGCGCGGCGCCCAAGCGTATCGCCATGTTTTGTACAGGCGGCATCCGCTGCGAGAAGGCGACCGCCTTCGTCAAGTCGCTTGGGATCGAGGAGGTCTACCACCTCAAGGGCGGCATCCTGAAATACCTGGAGGAAGTACCCGAGACCGAAAGCCTGTGGCGTGGCGCATGCTACGTGTTCGACGAGCGGGTCGCCGTGGGGCATGGACTACTCCAATCAGGCTACCGGCTGTGCCATGCCTGCGGAGCGCCGGTTGAGGTGGTAAGTGCTGACGGTGGCGGCTATTTGGAGGGTATGTGCGCCCAGTGCCATGCGGCGCACGAAAGCGCATGACTCAATTGATGCGCGAATGCGCGTGCTGTGCACAATCAGCCGGACCCGATTGAGCGCGGCAGATCACGCCACGCGATCGCGCGGTTCTTTTCCCGCGAAAAACGCATCAAGGTTGTCGAGCGCGCGCCAACCCATGGCATCGCGTGTCTCGCGCGTCGCCGAGCCGATGTGAGGCAACAGAAATACGTTGTCGAGTGCCGCTAATTCGGGGTTGCCACCGGGCTCGTTTTTGAACACGTCGAGGCCAGCCGCCGACAGATGGCCGGATTTGAGCGCTTCGATCAAAGCCGCTTCGTCGATCAGGTTGCCGCGCGCCGTATTGACCAGGATGGCACCCTTTTTCATCAGTGCCAGCCGCCGCGCGTCAATCAAATTCAGTGTCTCGGGCGTCGATGGACAGTTGAGCGAGACGATGTCGACGGCACCCAGCAGATCGTCCACACTGTCATGAAAGATGGCACCTTGTTCCGTTTCGGGCGGTAGGCGATGGCGATTGGAATAATGCACTTCCATGCCAAGCCCCTCCACGATCTTACGCACAGCCCGCCCGACGCGACCCATGCCGATAATGCCGAGCTTCTTGCCTGTCGACTGCACGCCGACCATGAAAGACGGACTCCACGATGTCCATTGACCGTTTCTCACCAACCGTTCTCCCTCTGATGCGCGCCGTGCCGCCGCCAGCATCAAGAGCAGCGCGATCTCGGCAGTTGCATCGGACAGAACGTCTGGAGTGTTAGTGACGGCAATTCCGCGGGCTTTCAAAGCCGGCAGATTGCAGTGATCGACCCCGACCGAATGATTGGCGATGATTTTGACGCGGTTCGATAGGCGTTGCGCGACCTCATCGGAGAAATTTTCCGAATGACAAGCCATGATGGCGTCAACGTTCCCGCTCATCGCAACGATCTCGTCGCCCGAGTAGACCCGGTCCTCAGGGTTATGGATGACGTCGTAGTCTCGCGCGGCGCGCATTTCGGTAGCGTCGGATAGTTTTCGCGTAATCCAGAGAACCGGCTTTGTCATTTTGGCCCCGCAGCGGCGAATGTCGGAACATGAAAAACGAAATTCACTTTGGGAACATAAGAGCATGGTGTGGAGCGGCTTGCGAATCTGAATTGGCGATGAATGCAAGGCTCACATGCCGTTCAGGACGGCTAAGGCAATCTCGCCTTCATCGAACGACGCAAATGAAACCCGACCACCCGCGAGCTGCCAGACATGATCATTCCGTTCAGATCGGTCATCGCCGCCATTGCGATTGCCGCCTCTATCTCGGTCTACCAGGCGCCAGTTTCCGCTGTTTCTTTCAGCGGCATAAATGGCGGTGAGATGGGGACAGCCGAGCGGTCGGCATGCCGGAACGTCCGCTTCGACGCAAATATTCGCCACCTTGATCGCGCTTGCAACGAACACGCTCGATAGTTGCAGGCTGCCGGTGACTACATGTGATGATTTTATTTTGACCCTTTGCGTTCTGTTTTCGTTGCGTACCTTCTCCTGATCTCCTTACCTGCCGCCCAGTATCCCCCACTGGGCGGCATTTTTCTTGCCTGCTGTCGCCGAACCCCGAACCGCTTCGGGCTGAAATCCATCCTGGTGAGACTATGGCAATGGAAATTTGCAGCATCATCGGAGCGCCCGTCTGGTGCTATATGAGCGCAAGGTGAGGGCGAACTCGGAGATTGACGCGCCAGCATGGCGGTATCGGAATTCAGCTTTTTGGGTGGGATGGCGCTCGGTTTTGCGTCGTCGCTTCATTGCGCGGGCATGTGCGGGGGCATAGCCACCAGTCTCACGCTGATGTTCGCCCCTGAAGGTGCCGCGGCCCGCGCGCGCGTTCTTGGCCTCGCGCAGGCTGGCCGTGTCACGTCCTATATGGTCGCAGGCGCGGCTTTAGGCTATGTCGGCGCTGAACTTTACGGCGCATTCGACCGAGCAGGTGCATTTCGCATCCTGCAGTGGTTCGGCGCAGTCATACTGATCTGGCTGGGTTTGACGTTTGCCGGCCTGATGCCGATGCCCGCGCCGGTCGATCGCGCAGTTGCCCGCGTTTCTGCATCGATTGCCAAGGCGCTAAAGCCTTTGCGCGCCTCCACAGCGGGCCCTTACGTCGCGGGGCTTACGTGGGGTGTCATCCCATGCCCGATGGTCTATGCGGCGTTGTTCACCGCCATGCTGACCGGCACTGCTATGGGCGGCATCATCTTCATGGCGGGCTTTGGTTTGGCGACAATGATCCCTGTGTTCTTGACGGCATTCGGCGTATCGACGCTAGCCTCAATAGAATCACGAGGGCGAGCGAGAGTGGCAATCGGCATCGCGATTGCACTTTTTGGCGCCTCGACGATCATTCCAGGCAGTCCGACGAATGGACTGATTTGCGCCGTCGAATCG
>AERA01004642.1_pt1 | contig 11504 bp, 10 predicted proteins | sample 267968 | NCBI WGS metagenome assembly AERA01 (sample SAMN02954363, study PRJNA61401) | activated sludge metagenome | biome: terrestrial; feature: wastewater treatment plant; material: activated biomass; isolation source: activated biomass of an industrial wastewater treatment plant | reverse complement strand
GGTGCCGGGCAGGATTTAGATTTCCTGCGCGACGAATTGGATGCCCAGGCCGATCGCCGTCGTTGGATGCCCGAAGCCCATGCCGAGCCCGCCATAGCCGCTGCCCCATCCCATGTCACCGGTACAGCAGGGCTTGTTGCAGCCTGATTATTGAGCTTCAGCACATGCACCGAAAACCATGGTGCAAAGGAATACGACTTCCGAAATAGGCGTCGTTTTGCGCGTTACGGCTTCAGGCCTGAGTGTCAACGGTGCGACTTCAACCCGTCGTATGAGGGGAAGGTTCATCGTCGCGCTCAGGCCGTCAGCCGTGCAACCTCCGCTCTCAGCACGGGTAGCAATTCGGCCTCAAACCAGGGATTGGCCTTGAGCCACGAATTGTTGCGCCATGACGGATGCGGGAGCGGCAACAGGCGCGGCCGCTGATCGCGCTCCAATATCTCCCGCCACTTCCTGACAGTCTCCGTCAACGAAGTCCGTCGCAGGTCACCAGACGTCAGATGCCAACGTTGCGCATATTGGCCGACGAGCAGCACAAGCTCGACATCGGGCAACTGCGCGAAAACACGCGCCCTCCACGCTGGCGCGCATTCCCTCCGCGGCGGCAGATCGCCACCCTTCCCATCGAGGCCGGGAAAGCAAAAGCCCATTGGCACGATCGCCACGCGCGCTGCGTCATAGAACGTTTCCGGACCAATGCCCATCCACCCCCGCAAGCGATCACCGGATGGGTCGGTAAAGGGGCGTCCCGACGCATGAACGCGCGTTCCTGGCGCTTGACCCGAGATAGCAAGCCGCGCGCGCCAATCCACTTGCAAAACCGGGCGCGGCTCATGGGCAAGCGCAACACCCACCGGATCATCCTTACAAATCCGGCAGGCCCGAATCTCCTTCACGAGCCGCTTAAGATTTGCAGCCGAAGGCCGTTGCGTCTGCTGCTCGGGGTCTGCGAGGCGCTGCGCCGTAACTCCTCCTCCATTCCCCACTCGCGGCGAGCGCGGGCGCAAACGCGACTGGGCCGGTTGATCCGGTCTCCCGCGCGCAATCGCCTTTGCCTTGCTCAAGCCGTCCCTCCCCAAAGCACTCATTTCGCTCCAATGAGTGGATGCGCAGCCCGCTATCCTGATAAAACTATTCCAATAAGCGTTTGGGCCGTCCCAGCGCGCAGGCCGATTGCCCACGCACCACATCACTTCACACCGACATTATGAGCCCGTCTTCTGCCAACATCACACGGGGGCTATTGATGCTACCGGCAAGATCCAGCATCCCCTGGCTCATGTGGGTCAGCATGATTTTGCGCGCCGCAAGCTGATCCAGGTTCCGTTCGATCACCCGCCAGTTCAAATGATACCGAATCTCCATATCGAAAACGGAACATTCGCTGATGTAGAGGTCGGCGCCAGCAGCAACATCGCTCAACACGTCCACCCATTCCGTGTCGCCCGAAAAGCCAATTATCTTGCCCGCAAATTCAATGCGCAATGCGTATGATGGAGCACCCGAAGGATGTCGTACCGGGTAGGGCGTAACGGTTATTTCATTGACCGTAAGCGGTTGGCCCGAAGTCAGTTCATGCCAATTGATGGCGTGCTGAGCTACCCGCGCCGTCGCGCCAGGAAAAAGCGCCTCCGCAGCCGCCCAGTAGCGCGCCTCGATGCCTTCCGGACCGACAATATCGAGCGGTGCGGTCCTACGCGAGACATACTGCGCATGAAGCAGCCACCACACCAAACCGGAAAAATGATCGCCATGCAGATGAGAAATGAAGATCGTGCCAACGCGGTTTGGATCTAAACCCAGCCGGTTAAATCCGATGAGCACCGTCGCACCGCAGTCGATCAGGAATTCCTTTTCAGCCGCAGCAACGTGGTAGCACGTCTGCAACCGTCCTCCCGAACCGAACGCATCGCCCGAACCGATGACAGTGAGTTTCATCAACACCCCAAACTACCTTTCAGCTTCCCTACTCTGAAAGCGGCACGATGGCTAAACTATGTGCTGTCCCCTGGAGCGTGTTGAGCTGAAGTGCTCAGCGATTGAGCGTAAGAAGCACGGTCAAAACATAAGACCAGATCGAAAGATGATCGACTTTATCGCACCTTGAAAAAAGCGAACGCACCACGATGCAAGCTCATGCAGTTGCACTGGGTCGCGCCGATACGTCCATGTGCCAGCGCTTCAATGCATCAAGGCCAACCGGCATTGGGATTTTTGCCGGCCTGAGAAAGTCGATCGCCACCTGCGCCGTGATGTCGGCAATTGAGTAATTGGCACCGGCCACAAATTGGTTCTTCTGCAGTTGAGCGTCAAAAATCTCCATCATTTCGACCGCCTTGCCCTTGTTGGCCTCCCCCCAGGCTGCCACCTGCGGCACCTCCAATTGCGCCATCTTGGGATGCAGATGTCGGAACGCCTGTGCAACGTGGAACCAAAGGCCAAGTTCTGCCCGTCGTTGCCACATCTCGACGGTTGCCCGCTCTATCGCTCCGGTTCCAAACAGCGGCGGCAGCGGTTGGAGCTCCTCGAAATAGCGGCAGATCGCAACCGATTCCGCGATCGCCGTGCCGTCGTCCAATACTAGTACCGGTACGCGCTGAAGCGGGTTCATCGCGCTAAAACGCGTTTCCTTTAGCTCTCCCGTCATCAGGTCGCGCTGTTCGAAGGGCACCGAGATCCCCTTCTCTGCAAGGAAAATGCGCACCCGGCGCGGGTTGGGCGCAGTGCTGGTTTCAATGATTTTCAAACAAGACCTACCTTCCAGATCACGTCCGCTCGCCGCACTACCGAATTCTCCACGCGCATAAACATTGCAGCCCACCGCTCCAAGTCCTAGCCGCCTATATTATGGTCGCGTCGCCAATCCCGCGGCATTTGAAACGTGCCCGACCATAGTCCTCGTCGGGCTGATTTGGCCGCCCGCTCCTCATTGCGATAGTCGTGGTAAGAGACCGCATAACCACGCTCCACCATCGCCGCATTTAGCGTCTGACCACCAGCTTCGCAAACACCCAGGTAGCGGCCATGCTGGTCACGCTCGACGCTGCGGCACATCACCATCTTATTGCCAATCAACCGCTGAAGTTCCCGCCGTGCCTCTTCACCGCAATCCCAGTCCTTGCCGTTGCGTGTGCAATTCTGTCGCCCCTCGGGTGCATCAATTCCGACGAGTCGCACCTCCCCGTTGCCGATTCGCAAACTATCTCCGTCAATAACGTGAGCGTACCCCGAAAGCTCACCCGATTGACCAGGCGCTAGCGGCCCGCCCCTCTGATCGCCACCGGAACGCCCAAAGATTGCGATAAGCACCACCACAGCAACCATCAACGCCCACCGCAATCGCGGATAACGCCGCAAAAAAACATTAAGTTGCTGCTGCATATCATTCCTAATTCGCACAATATTTAAACCCTTAGTTAGCGAATTGGTCCGACATTAACCGAGATCATGGGGGTGATGCGTCGGCACCGCTCTCGCGTAACATTGTGAGGGCTTTCACGTCCACCAGTTCACACGAAGGGTGAGGCTCGGAAGAACAGGCAATCGTAATCTAGTCGAGCGAATGCAAGACGCGGCGATCACTGACCAACCACACCGATCTCGCAGCCGGCGCGATGAACGCCGCCGTGCTACAGAGGAACTGCGTGAAACGCGCCAGAAGCTCGCGCAAGGCTCGCTGATCAAACCTGAGTTCGAGTATGAGATGCTCGCCATCTTCGCTCGCAACGAACTTTCCGCCGCCTTCACGCTGACCGGCCTCTCGGCAATCTTCTCGCTCGCATCGATGTTTTGGGCCCCTGTGCCCCAAGCCATCATGTGGCTTTTCGTCGTGATCGGCTTCAAGGTACTTCAGCTTGAACTGTGCCGGCGATTTCAGAACACTCCCCGTGACGAGATGAACCTTCGCACGTGGCGCCGCAGGCTGTTTACCTCAGAACTCCTCAGCGGCCTCGCCTGGGCTGGCTTTGCACTGGTTGATATGGGAGCCCATGGACACGAGGTGCCCAAGCTCCTGCTGTCCTCCCATGTGTTTCTGTTTGCAGCGTTGATTGTCGTGCTCGCCATTCGCATGACCTTCGCCTCAACCGTCATTCCAATCTTATTGGCTGGCACAATCCCGATGACGCTGGCCGTTGTCGCACGTCTGCTCTCGCTCAGTGACTCATTCTACATCGCCCTTGCCCTAATGGCGGTTGGCGTCCACATCTACTTCATTTTCCTCGCACGCGGCCTCAACTCGACAGCGCTCGCAATGCTCGAGTTTCGCGCTCAGAAAGACGCACTGATTGCCGAGCTGGAAGAAGAGAAGTCATTCTCCGATGAAGCACGCCGTCGCGCCGAGGCCGCCAATAAAGCAAAATCGCGGTTTCTCGCTACAATGAGCCACGAACTGCGCACCCCATTGAATGCGATCATGGGCTTTTCCGAGGTCATGAAGTCGGAAGTCCTTGGTCCAATGTCCAGCCCGATTTATCGCGAGTACGCCGGCAACATTCATGACAGCGGTCGCCATCTCCTCAATCTCATCAACGAAATCCTTGATCTGTCGCGCATCGAAGCAGGGCGTTACGAATTGCACGAGGAGCCCATCCGTCTCGTCGACGTCGTCGAGGATTGTTTGCGCTTGTTAAAGCTGCGGGCAGATAACAAAGGCCTGACGATTATCGAGGAGTTTGAACACAACTTGCCCCAGGTTTGGGCGGACCAGCGTTCGATGCGCCAAGTCTGTCTAAATCTGCTTTCCAACGCGCTCAAATTCACGCCCAAGGGCGGCCGCATTACCGTTTTGGTGCAACAATCCATCGATGGCGGCCAGCTCATTTCTGTGCGTGATACCGGCCCCGGCATTCCCGAACACGAACTGCCAAAAGTACTCCAGGCGTTCGGCCAAGGCTCACTTGCTCATGAAACCGCCGAAGGTGGCACGGGCCTCGGTCTCCCGATCGTCAAAAACCTGGTCGAACTGCATGGCGGAACGTTCGACTTGCGTTCAGAACTCCGCAAGGGCACCGATGCGACCGTCTATCTGCCTCCAAAGCGGGTGTTGGAGAACTTGCCGCCGCTGCAGCCATTGGGATATGAGCGCCACCGCCGCGGCGAGTTAAACGCGCCGATACCGTCGCCGGCCCGCACACACACGCCTTCACGCGCCCCCCGCCTCGTCACGCCACAATATGGAGCTGGGTCGAAAGCAGCCCCCGCTCGCATCAAAACCCTGGCCTGATCCGCAGGCAGCATGACGCCAAGAGCGACACCGCTTTTGGCAAACTTTCATGTGTTTCCAATGCGCCCCGGCATCACCCAGCAATCTTGAAATCAACCCGCGCTTGCTGTCAGGCAACGTCGCCCCTACATGTCGTTTTGCAGTTGGTCTGGCTGCAGTCCTGAGTGGAAAATTCTCCATACGTTTGCTGACATGAAGATGATCGGCCCCAGAATTGCCGAAAATCAGTCTAACCAAGCAGTATGTTGAAGCTCTAGCGGCAAAAGTAGTGTGATGCTCTGAAGGTCGTGCGGCAATTCAAAGAGTTACAGTTCTGCATCGAATTCGACGAATGACGGAAAGATCCCCAGGATCGACCACCACGATTTAAACCCCAATTCTTGTGGAATCTCACGGCGACGAAATGAAGAGCCCCTGCATTGATGTTTGCACCATGGATCCTGAAACCGAGCTGTGCTCAGGCTGTGGCCGCACGCTTCAGGAAATCGCCGGATGGTCGTCGATGCTGGACCGCGACCGCGAACACATCATGGGCCTTTTACCCGATCGTATGCGAGCGGCAGGATTGAAAGCATCGTTGGAGAAATAGCGGCATGCTCTTCTGGCTGGTCATATTGCTTGTCGCATTGGGCGGTGCCTTCTTTGCGTTCCAAACAGATCCCGAGCTTGCCGCCAGCCTCATGAACGTCGAAACCGGCGCTTGGCTGTCTGCCCTGGCGCTTGCCATTTATACTGCCATCATATTTTCCACCAATCGCGGCCCGTGGATGCGCACCATCCGGCAACTCGCGATTTGGGTCGGCGTCATGCTGGCACTCATCATTGGCTACAGCTACCGCGAGGAAGTCAGCTTGGTGGCAAACCGTGTCGTCGGCAACCTCATGCCTCCCGGCGCCGGCGTGACCGTCGAGACCGGCCTACCCGGTGAGCGCGCCGTTCGTATCCGCAAGCGCCGTGATGGCCATTTTGCCGCGACAGCCACTGTTAACGGCCGCACAATGACCCTAATGCTCGACACCGGCGCTTCAACGGTCGTCCTCAAGCCTGCGGACGCCGTAAAAGCTGGAATTGACGTTAACAACCTTTCCTACTCGATGGCTGTGCGAACCGCCAACGGCACCACTTACGCAGCACCCGTCCGCCTGGATAAGATTTCTATCGGTCCAATCGTTGTACAGGACGTCGAAGCACTCGTCGCCAAACCAGGAAATCTTAACGAAAGTCTGCTCGGTATGAGTTTCTTAAGACGATTGAGGTCTTTTGATTTCTCGGGTGAGTACGTGACGCTGCGCGGGTGACCGGACTTGACGTCCCTGCCTTGCGAATGCGTCGTCGGGATCGGGAGAGTGTAATGTCGTCAGGCATGCAGGGTGTCCTCCGCGACGCATTGAGCTGGGTTGCGGCGGCAGCTTTGCTAGCCCTGACGATCACGAATTTCGATACAATCCGCGCCTTCAACCGGCAGCTCCTCGGCATCGAAATCCCCAATACTCCAGATGTCGCTCTGGCCGAGCGCAATGGCGGTGACAACACGGCATCGCAAAGCCGTGTATCTGGACGCGTCGAACTCCTTGCCGACAACAGTGGACACTACGCCGCCGACGCCGATGTCAATGGCCGTCATGTTCCATTTATGGTGGATACCGGCGCTTCACTCGTGGTTCTGACATACGAGGATGCCGAGCGCGCCGGCGTGTACGTTCGCGACAGTGATTTCACCGCTCAATCAAGAACCGCAAACGGGATCGCACGAAATGCAATCGTCACACTCAACGAGGTGTGCATCGATAGCGTCTGCGTAAAGAATGTGAAAGCAATGGTCGCCGAGCGAGGCCGCCTTCACGTCTCGCTTTTGGGTATGACGTTCCTCGGCAGCCTGCGCCGCGTCGATATTCAATCGGGCCGCCTGACGCTCGAAAATTGACAGAGCTCGCTGGCCTATATAGCCGAAAATTCGATCCATTTTCATAAGCAAGCTTTGCCCGTTGATGGCAAATGTCTGGGATGAATCACACATTCTCCCAACATCGCGGTTGGCGCGGCTATCACCATCCGATAGGTTCCGCGGCGATGAGGCCATATGGATACGGATCAACATGCTTCCCAAACCGCGTGCCGACCTGAAACCCAACACCGCTGACTTCGAGCGACTGCCACTCGTCAAGCCGACAGGCTTTCGCGAATACGATGCGCGCTGGCTGTTCCCCGAAGAGATCAATCTCATGGGGCTCAATGCGGTGGGCATGGGTATGGCGAAGCTGTTTGCTGAGCGCGGCGTTCCCAAACGCATCGTCGTCGGCCACGACTATCGCTGGTACTCCGCCGCAGTGAAGCAGGCGCTCATGACTGGCCTTCTTGCCGGCGGATGCGAAGTGCACGACATCGGCTTAGCGCTTTCTCCAATGGCCTACTATGCGCAATTCGCGCTCGACGTCGAAGGCGTCGCCATGGTGACCGCCAGTCATAATGACAACGGCTGGACCGGTATCAAGATGGGCTTGTCACGCCCCTTGACTTTCGGTCCCGAAGAGATGACCCGTTTGAAGGAAATTGTCCTTTCAGGCGAGTATGAGACGCGGGTTGGCGGCCGTTACATCTTCGAAGCCGACATGGCCGAGCGCTACATCGCAATGCTGTCAGACCGTCCCAAGCTGAAGCGCCGATTGAAAGTTGTGGCCGCGTGCGGCAACGGCACCGCAGGTGCTTTCGCTCCACAGGTTCTGAAAGCCATCGGTTGCGATGTCATCGCTCTCAACGCTGATCTCGATTACGAGTTCCCCAACCACAATCCGAACCCCGAAGACCTCGCGATGCTGCATGCCGTAGCCGACAAGGTGAAGGAAACCGGCGCCGACGTTGGTCTCGCGTTCGACGGCGATGGGGACCGCTGCGGCGTGGTCGATAACGAAGGGCACGAGATATTCGCAGACAAGGTCGGCGTCATGCTGGCTCGCGACATCTCCGCATTGCACCCTGCAGCGCGCTTTGTCGCCGATGTGAAATCAACAGGCCTGTTCATGACCGATCCTGTGCTCATGAAGAACGGTGCCACCACCACGTACTGGAAAACCGGCCACTCTTACATCAAGCGCTTCAGCCACGAGACAAAGGCGCTCGTCGGCTTTGAAAAGTCTGGGCACTTCTTCTTCAATCCACCACTCGGACGCGGTTACGACGATGGCATCGTCGCTGCGTTGGCAGTGTGCGATATGCTCGACCGCAACCCTGAAAAGTCGATGGCAGATCTGAAGAACGCACTACCCAAGACTTGGCAATCGCCAACCATGTCGCCGCATTGCGGGGACGAGGTGAAATACGGCGTCGTCGACAAGATCGTCGCGCGGTTCAAGCAAGCCGCCGATAGCGGTGAAAAGGTTGCCGGCCAAAGAATTCGAGAACTCATCACCGTCAATGGCGTTCGCGTTGTACTAGACGACGGCACGTGGGGCCTGATCCGCGCATCGTCCAACAAGCCTGAGCTGGTCGTCGTCGTCGAGAGCCCGACATCGGAAGCGAACATGAAGGCGATCTTTGCCGCGCTTGATGCCGAGCTATCACTGCATCCCGAAGTCGGCGCGTACAATCAAAAAATCTAGAACCCGATCGGCTGAGATGGAAGCAGCAGTGCTTCCATCAAAGGCGTGAATCGTTCTCTCAAACAAAGATCTGGAGCAGGTCGGAATGGTCAGACTTGATTCAATCTGCCTCTGACCTGCTCTACAGCGCAAGCCCAATACCGCCCGATCGAAGAGCGCTCTAATTCACCTTCGGCTTGCCTTCCTTTTCCTTCTCAATGCGCTCGCGCTCGCTGATGCGCTCAAGATGGAAGCGCTGGAAGTTGCGATCCTTATCGTAAACCTTCGCGCGGACCCAGGTGAACATATCGTAGAAAGTGCCAGGCCCGATCCCGAGGTTCATCCGTGCCACCTCGAGTGGTTGCCCCCATTGACCTTGTAACTTGTCGATATCCTCTTTGAAGAAAATCACGGTCGGCGTGAACATGATGCCCCAGCGCTCGGCGAGCTTTTTCTCCGGCATTTTCTCACCGTCGAAATCCGTAACTTCTCGCGAGCCCCACAGGTCGAACTGGATCACCGCGAAATTCTCGCGCACATAGTCGTTGATGTAACGCTTGGCCAAAACCTCGGTATGCATCTTCACGCAATAAATGCACCCGCGCTGTTCAAAGATGATAGCGAAGCGCTTGCCCTGCGATTTGGCTTCCGCAAAATCCTCACGCAAATCGAAGAATGAATTTACGAACCACTTCTGATGATAAATCCCGTCTTCGCCCTTGATGGGTTCGACGGGAGGATCGTCTGGTCCGATCGGAGGCGGCAGATTGGGCGCGTCTTGCGCGTAGGCCGCTCCCCCTACCAAGACCACCGCGGCCAACAGAACGCTGAACACAGTGCGTTTAAGCGCGTTCCACCGCGAAATTGCTTCAAGGGTCTGCAAAACCTGCGGCTGACCAGAATGCTTCTGCATCGCTCAAACCTCGATCATGACGACTAAAGATCAAAGATTAGCGCAGCAGATGGCATCCGCAAAGTAGTTCACTGCCCCGACAGAAGCAGCCATAGGAAACGCGCCACAACAACGCACAGGAATATCGCAAAAGCCTGTTCCAAACGCCGCTTTGGAATACCGTGCGCAAGACGTACACCAAGCGGTGCCGTCAATACGCTCAGCGGAACGATGAGCGCAGCACCCAGCAGACTAACATAGCCCAGCGAGAAGGGCAGCGTCCCCGGCACACCCCAGCCAGCCCAAATAAAGCCGATTGTCCCTGGGATCGCAATGAGCGGCCCGAACCCGGTCGACGTCCCCACCGCCTGCAAGACCGAACGGCCGTAGAGCGTCATGAAGTTTACAATGAACGCCGCCCCGCCAATCGAAATGAGCACGGACACATAGCCGACGAAAATCCCGTAGACCTCGACCCAGCGGCTTTTCGGAATGGAGGAACCAAGCCGCCATTGCTCCCGGCCGAACCACATCTTTGCTGCCATGATTGAGCCGAATACGACCCAAAACCATTTCAGAAAAGTACTTGAGACATTCTCTGCGGTGAAAATACCCAGTATCACGCCCATGACCACCCATGGCGCCAGACGCTTGACGAGATCTACATCCACCGAACCTTTGGCGCGATGTGCCGAAAACGATCTCAAAGAAGTCGGAATGATTACCGCGAGTGACGTGGCCAGTGCCATGTGCATGCGGATCGTGGGATCGACGCCGAGCGCAGCGAACGTTTCGTAAAGCACAGGCACGAGTATGCCCCCGCCGCCGATGCCCAGCAGCCCGGACATGAACCCCACAACTGCACCGGCAAACGCCAGCGCAATTACAAGCAACGCAATGTTCCCGGCACTCAGCGAAATTTCCGCGCCCATTCAACTCTCGATTGTCTTTCTGGAAATAGGAAGAATGGAATGAATAACACGCCGCAATCAAAGCCGCACGTCACACATCAAGAGCCCAATCCGCTAGCACGCCCCCATTGGAAACGCTACTGCGCCGCGATAGTGCTCGCGCGATGTTCTGCAATGGCTATTGCCTCAAAGAGAACGCCTATTCCCTTCCCCGGCCCGACGCCCTTCTCGCTCAAATGCCGTCGGAATGCACGTGCGCGCGGTTGCCCATGATAAAGCCCAAGCATATGCCGCACGACATTATGCAAGCGCCCGCCCGACGCTATGTGCTGCTCGATATACGGCAGCATATTCTCGATCGATTGAGCGCGTGTCGGCGGCTCCAAATCATCGCCGAAGATCACCCGATCGACATCCGCAAGCAGATAGGGCGTCTGGTAAGCAGCACGCCCCAGCATCACACCATCAACGTGATCCAAATGCTCCTGCGCTTGCGCTAGCGAATTGATGCCGCCGTTGATGACGATCGTCAGATCCGGACGCGCAGTCTTGAGCCGATAAACTCTCTGATAGTCGAGCGGCGGCACTTCGCGGTTCTCTTTAGGCGACAGCCCGGCAAGCCAGGCCTTGCGGGCATGCACGATGAAGACCTCGCAACCCGCGTGGGAAACCACATCGATGAACTTCTGAAAATCCGCTTCACTATCCTGATCGTCGATGCCGATGCGGCATTTCACAGTGACAGCCACTGAAGAAGGCATACGCGCTCGCATCGCCGCAACACAAGCACCGACGAGATCCGGCTCTGCCATCAGACAGGCACCAAACCGACCCTCCTGCACGCGATCCGACGGGCAGCCGACATTAAGATTGATTTCGTCGTAACCGAAATCGACACCAAT
>AERA01007310.1_pt1 | contig 11514 bp, 8 predicted proteins | sample 267968 | NCBI WGS metagenome assembly AERA01 (sample SAMN02954363, study PRJNA61401) | activated sludge metagenome | biome: terrestrial; feature: wastewater treatment plant; material: activated biomass; isolation source: activated biomass of an industrial wastewater treatment plant | reverse complement strand
GGTTCGAACAGCAGAGATACCCATCGCCAGAACAGATCGTTAGCCCGAATGTGGCATCAAGCGGCAAGGCTGCCGCGCTGATATGTGATCTTGGTGGCCATGCAATCGCTGTAAAGCAGGTCAGAGGTATATTGAATCTTGGCTGACCAATTTGGTCTGCTCTCATTCATTGTTTGAGATACCGTTTCAGGCCTTCGATAGAAGCGCTGTTGCTTCCATCTCAGTTGATCAGTCTCTACGCAAAAAGGCGCCGCGCAACACGCGCGGCGCCTTCATTTTGCAATCGACATGCTGCAGTAAGCACTGCAAGCATTTGCTGTTTGCGTTAGTCGGTGCTGAATATGACCACGACAGGCAAGCCCGAGCCACCGAAGAACGCCGAGACCGATCCGGATGTGGTCGCGACGTACTGCTTGTTATTTTGCCGATAGCTAATCACGCCACCGCCAATGCTTCCACCGGTATTGAACTTGTAGAGCACCTCTCCGTTCTTGGAATTGAGGGCGAGGAAGTTGTTGTCCATATCGCCAGTGAAGATGACTCCACCCTTCGTAGCCACAACACCGGCGACCATGGGCGTCTCAGAGCGATACTTCCAGATTTCCTTGCCGGTTGCAGCGTCGAAAGCCGTCAACCAACCTTTCGCCTTGTCGCGGGGATCCTGCACGACCGCGCCGCCGTAGTAGTGCGCCTGTCCGATGTACTTGGGCGGCTCAGAGAACAGTTTGAACGTGCCGCACCAGTCCACGGCCGGAACGAACAGCGTGTTGAGGTTCGGGTCATAAGCAGGCCCGTTCCACTCCATGCCACCGAGCAGACCGGGGCAACGATGCACGCCTTCGACAGTCGGTTTTGCATCAAAGTTTTCGTGTGTGGTCAGCGGAACCGCGTAGTGCTCCTTCTTTAGATCGCGATCGAACAGACGCAGAAAGCCATCCTTGCCCGATACCGAGATGACTGGACGATCGGCACCATCGATCTTGGTGGTGAAGAGCGGGCTGACTTGGCTGAGGTCGGAATCGTGCACGTCGTGCTTCACGACTTGATGATAGGCGATCATCTTTCCGGTCATGACGTCGAGCGCCACGACCGAGTTCGTGTAGAGGTTAGCGCCTGGCCTCACGGAACCATAAAAGTCGGGTGCGGGGTTGCCGACCGGCAGGTAAAGAACGCCCTTTTCGGTATCAAGTGAGAGCGGGGTCCAAATGCTGCCGCCACCGTGTTTCACCGATTCCGGATTCTCCCATGTCTCAGAACCCGGCTCACCCTTGTCGGGAATGAGGTTGAACTTCCAGACCTCTTTGCCGGTTTCCAATTCGTAAGCCGCGATCCAATTCTTAGGTCCGAAGTCAGCGCCAGCTGTGCCCATAATCACGAGGTTCTTGTAGGCGAGTGGCGGAGCGCTGATGTATTGATTGTGCTCGGCTCCGGCGATCTTCTTGCTCCAGACAAGCTGGCCTGAACCGAGATCCAAAGCGATGAGATAGCCGTCAGCAGTGCCGCGTACGAGCTTGCCGTCCTTGATCGCTGCACCGCGATTGGTCGGCGAAATCTCGTGACCTTTAGGCTCCCACCCGTAGTGCCATTTTTCGCGGCACGTCGTAGCATCGATAGCGACCGTGCGCCGCGCCATCGTCAGGTACATTACACCCTTATAGACGATTGGATTTGCCTGCATCGGAGCTGGCTCACCAGAGCGATAGATGCAAACAGCGCGCATTCGCGCGGCGTTTTCCGCTGTGATCTGGTCCAACGGCACATAGCGCGTGCCGCTGTAGTTTTGCGTTGGAAATAGCCAATTATCCGGATTTGTTGCCGCTTGATCGAGCTCTTCCTGGCTTGGACCGGTGATCGTGGGCACGATCGGCTTTGCCTGCTCTTTGCTTTCCTTCGGAGCAGGCGCACCTTTCAAAGTTTCGACGTAAGCGTAAAGATTGTCGCGATCCTGTTTGGAGGGAATATTGATCGCCATTGCAGTTCCGGGTATGTACCCCGGCGGATTTTTCAGGAACTGGTCAAATGTCGCCTGATCCCATACGACATGTGAATTCCTGAGTGCGCTTGAGAAATCAAACCCCGGCAACTTGCCTGCTTGACGACCCGCCAAACCGGCGAGCGATGGCCCCACGCCATTGACCCCAGCATCGTTGGAATGGCATGCCGAGCATTGTGCTTGAAAGAGCTCCTTACCTTGGGTGACTTGATCTTCTGCCAGCGCGGCTGACGCTGAAAACGCTGTGATGATTGTCGCGGTGATAAACTTTGTCGTCATATACTTCCGACCTCTCGCGAATGGCACTCAGCTATAAAAACTATTTTATAGACCGTGTGAATACAGATGATTTTTTACAACGTGGCAATATGCCTTTTGTTAATTTTTTTGATTGGTCATTCGGAGGAGGTCGAAAAAATTTCAGATGTTCGTGTTTTTGTTGTGATTAGCACAATCTGCGCGTCATACATTGCCGAACAGTCGACGCCTTCATATCGCTTTTTCGGATGCTAAAATCGACCTTCAGAAACAAGGTCAATTGCAATTTTTACGTCGCCGATAGCGCGCTTCAATGCAGATTTTTCACTCGCATTCAAACCTTCGATTGAAACACGCGGAGATTGTGCAATTCCTTTTTCGGTATCACGAAGTTGTTGAGTCAAAATTGCACCGAGCAGAGTCTGGTGGGCGCGATCCACGCGCTCGATGTCGGCGGCCGATCCCTTGCCCTCAAGTCTTAAGATAGCAAAGCGCTCGGGTGTCGCGCGCTCACGGGAGCCGTGTTTGATTGCGATCACCCGAGCAGCGGTGAAAATTGGCATCAATCCCCCCTTCTTCAGGTCAACGCGGTCAGCATCATCGGTGCGAATTGCGCCGAGCAGTGTCAGCGGCGGCGACCAATTGCGCGTCGACTCGGTCAGCATCGATATGAAGTCTCGAGAGCGGCTTCCAACATCAATCGCGTAGTTGCGGATTTCGTCAGCGAGGCGATAGTCACCGTGAACGGCGCGCCCATCGAAGAAAATATCTACATTCAACAGATCCTGAGGTGATTGCTTGCGCACCCAGCTATCTATGACGGCCTTCCAACCGGCGAGCGAATGACGCCAAGGCGCATTCTTCGCCATCACTCCTCCTTTACAAAAGCGGATGCCAGCGTCGTCGAGTATTTTCGCAAAGCGTGTGCCCAACTCCTCAAACCAGCGGTCCTGCGCGCCGCCTGGATCGCCAGACTTGAAGACAATGGCGTTGTCCTGATCTGCCGTCAGCAAACTTTCGCCGCGCCCAACCGAACCCATGACGAACACGGCATAGGGCTCTGGGGGCGGCCCCCAGCCGTCGGCCGCCATACTGGCTTCGGCAATGATTGTTGCCCGGCGGGTAGCGGCAGCGATTTCAGCGCTGATGACGTTGGCTATGCGTCTTGGTTCGACTGCTTCTGCGCGAAGTGCTTGCGCGACCTTGACGAGACGACCGAAGGCGGCACCGAGTTCGGCACCATTAGTTGCGGTGTCGATATCCTCGCCTAGCACCAGAGCGTCGCTGGCGCGCTGACGCAGCAGGCTTCTTGGCGTCAATGCACCAACGAGTTGACCTGCCTCATCGGTCACAGCAAGATGACGAATTCCATGCCGCGTGATCCGCGCCAATGCGCGATATAAGAACTCATCGCTATTAACGGTGATGAGCGGATGATTGGCAATCCGAGATACGGGCATTGCAAGCGCATGCTCACCGCGTTCGGCAATCGCACGCAGAATGTCTCGTTCTGTGACGATACCTAGCTCTGCAGAACCCATCGTTACGAATGCCGAACTCGTGCCAGCTGTAAGGATCGTTTGCAGGACGTTGCGGATATCGCAGTGCCCATCGACAACAAGCGGGGGTTGCGACATCAATTCTTCGACGCGATGTCGATAGGGATAGCTATCGATCTGCGTGACGGCTTCTAGAAACTGATCCGTGCGGGCGGCGGCTTGCCCGTTGTCGAGATCGACACTCACCAGATCTGGCTCAAGCTCGGCACATGCAGCAATTGCTTGCGCAATCGTTCTAATTCCGCGCTCTTTCAATTTCGGCACCAGCGCTGCATAAACGGCTGCCGTCGCCATGGCTCCAGCCACGGCAGAGCGCTGCGACGGGCAGGTAAGCCCGAGCCACTCGCACAATTGCGGCAAACCGTCATGAGCCAATGTCGGCGCAATGAGCCGCGTGAGCACTCGCACATCCAGCGTTACGATCTGTGGAAGCTGGCGTCCGATACGCTTATATTCGTTCCGCAGGACTGCAATATCATAAATGATGTTATGGCCGAGCACGACACGCTCGCCAATAAACGCTTCCAGACGGGGAAGCACCGCTTCAGCACTCGGCGCGTTGACAACGTCGGCATCGGTTACCCCATGAATATTACTCGCCGCTTGCGGGATGGGTGTTCCAGGGTTGACGATCTGATCAATGGCTTGGCCCGTATCGGGCAGGCCATAGTTCAGATGCACCGCCCCAATCTGCACGATGCGCGCGCTACGCCCTTCAAGCGCCGTCGTCTCAAGATCAATCGCTGTGGCATTCAGCGCCATGAGTGGTGTTGCCGGAAAAGCTGGCTTCATCGCGTCGTCGTCCTTGGCTTGTCGTGTTCGGTTCGCCGATCGAGGCGCTGTGTGTGCACATTCGAACTGAGTTGCGTTGATGTGCGTCAATCTTCGCAGCGATGAGCGCAGCGTCACAGCAATGGACGCACGAACTGCGACTCAAAATTTCTCATTAAGCCGACGTTCCTGAAGCATGCGATTCGATATTTCGACAGCCTCGCCGAATGTCGTCACACCCTTCTTCTCAAGCCCCTCGATAAGTCGAACCCAAACGGCCGCCGTCATCATTGCGTCACCCAGCGCAGTGTGCCGCCCCTCGACCTCAATTTCGAGAAAATTGGCCATCGAAGAAAGCGAGGGATCAGGGTGATCGGGAAAGACGTAGATGGCGAGAAGAAGCGCATCGAGGGCAGGATTGTCAAAAGTTACACCTGCTTCTTCCTGACGTTTGTGCAGAAACATCATGTCGAAGGAAATGTTGTAGCCGACGAGGATCGCATCACCGACGAAAGATCGAAATTGCGGTAACACGATACGAGCAGGCGGCTTACCCTCGACCATTTCGGAAGTAATGCCGTGAAAGCGGATGCTCGACGCAGGAATATCGCGCTCAGGATTAATCAAACGCTCGAAGGTCTCGCCGGTCAGAATTCGGCCGTTGAGCACTTGCACGGCACCGATCGACAGCATCTCGTCGCCTTGGCTGGGATGAAGTCCTGTGGTCTCGGTATCGAACACGACGTAGCGGAGTTCATTCAACCGTGCGTCGAAGAGGGTTGGTGGCGCCTCGCGGAAGAGATCGAAGTCATAGTATTCCGGTCGTGGTGGATTAGCTGCCACGGCGCTTTGCGTAACGAGTCTCTGGTGGCGGTCAGACGATCGTAACGCGATGCGCAGAAGAGCCGTTGTTTCGGAGGTGCTGCTGCTCCAGGCCTCGCCTCCGTGATGTTCCAATATCTGGCGTGCAGATCGGCTCGCGACTGCGCCAGCCAATGGGTCATCGAGCCAACTATCAAGCACGCTCGATGCGATCGGTGTGCCGTTCCAACCAATTTCAATATAGGTAAGCGCACCGGAGCGGATCATGCCCAGCTCAATCGATACGATCCCAGCATCGGTTTCCAGGCGGCGGATCAATTGCGTAAGCACGAGCGTCAAGGCATGGCTGTCGGCGTTGATCCACATCGGCAAGCCGACAAGCCTGACATTCAATTCCGAACCAGCGGCGAGCATTCGCTCGACAGACCGGAAAAGATCAATCGAATAGACATCGGCTGCGCCCCAATGTCCCAAATCCAGTAAATCGACACGGCGCGCGGCAACATTGAAGCGTCCCGACAGATATGAAATTTCCTTGCGGAGAATTTCGTCGAAGCCCTTACGCTCCTCCGCCGTCATGTCATTGGCTTCGGTGAACGTTTCAATTGCGGCGGAAAGATTGGCGATGGGACGGCGCCATTCGGCCATCACCTCCCGCAACAAGGTATCGCGCGCCGCCAGGCTCTCCAACTGCGGCCCGATATCCTCGAAGGAAAGAACATAGCCCGCAGGCGCTCCCGATGCCTCTTGAATGAGACTCATGCGCGTCTCAATCAGCGTGCCGTGGTCGACAGTAGACACCATGAACCGGCGAGAGTCGGACAGGCGCGACGCCTCACTGCGCAACATGATATCGAAGGTGTGAAGGATTGGATCGCGCGTCAGAACACCGAACAGCGACCGGCCCAGCCCTGTCATCTCGCGCAACCCAAGGATATGCTGCGCTGCCTTGTTATAGAGAATGATGCGATGATCTTTGCTGCAGACAATGACGCCTTCAGTCAGATCAAGCAAAATCGCTTCGAGACGACGCTTCTGCGCCTCGGCTAGGCTTGCTGCATCTGCCACGCGGGATTCTGTTGCCTCGTTGGAGGTCTGCAATGTACGACCCAAATTGGCGACGGTTTTTGTTATTTCGCTTATGGCTCCATCGCGTGGCACCTCGATACCCCGGTCCGTAGGTGTCAGCGACATGCGCTGCGCTTCACGCGCCAGATGCGTCAGCGGCTGCAGCAGATATCGGCGCACAATGAGCCAAACGACAACGCTGACGAGAAGCGTCACGACATAGGCCAGCGTGAGCAACGGATTGATTTTCTCCGCAACACCCGCATCTGCGGGCGCGCCGCGAACGAGGCTAAAGGCGATCCAGGTTGTCAGAATAAGACCAGGAATTGTGCATGCGGCGATGGCGAGCGGAACAAACACTCGGAGCTTCATGACCTATCCAGTCGACGTCCTCCGGCCCACGAGACAGAGCCGACCATGCCATTTCGCGCATGCACAAAAACTGTGGCGCAGCTAGCGCAGATAGAGGATCCCAACCCCGGCGCCAATGGAGCGCGGCTCACCACAAATTCCAGCAGTGCTTCTGGGGAGAAGTCAGCGAGACATGCAGCGGGCCGCGCGCCGACGGCGCCTGGCGCTTGAACTGTTAGCATACTGCCGGTGCCCAAAAAAGATGCCGACATTGCCTATTCGCCAAACTTACAATGCGTTGAAGTACAGCCTGTTTCAGCAGACGTCGTTATCAAATCGAGTTTCAACTCAAACATTTTGATATTGTAGTTTTGGGTATGCATTAGAGGTGTACTTCCAAAGCTCAACCACGTGCTGGTTTGACCCAGAATGGCTGTACTTTGAGGGGGCGTCCATATATCCCTTCTGCTGAATATTTCATTTAAAATATTGCAATGTCAAAATATTACATTCGACCAAAAGCTAGTGCGCTGGATCAGTTTTCGCTATTCGATGCAAATGAGTCAAACTAACATTCTATTCCTGCGAGCATCCGTCCACATTGTTCCATGAGAAGGCACAAACCTAAAAAATGAGGGCTCAACGCCCCGGTGTTGTGGAGCGGTCGCTTTGCCCTACCAAGGAGGACAAACAATGCAACCGGTCAATATCGAACGACACTGGAAGCGAACCAGTCATCTCATGTGGCTCATGATGTTCTTGTGGGCGTTCTTCAGCTTCTTCATCCACATGTTCGTCAAAGATCTCAATACGATCGTCATTCTCGGCTTCCCACTCGGCTTCTACATGGCCGCGCAAGGCTCGCTGATCGCATTCGTCGTCATGCTGTTCTTTTTCGCAAAGCGCCAGGACACGATCGATCGCGAAGAAGGCGTGGGCGAGTGATAGGGGACGACAATGGCTCAAGCAAAAGAATATTCCGTGGGAGGCAATAGCTTTCTTGCCAACCTTGGCAAGATCTATGCGCTCTATACGGGCGGCTTCTTCGGATTTGTGGCGGTTCTCGCGGTGCTGGAACAGATGGGCGTACCCAATCGCTACATCGGTTATGGCTTCGTCTTCCTGACGATCGCGGTCTACGCCGTCATTGGAATTCTCTCGCGTACCAAGGATGTCAGTGAATATTACGTCGCCGGCCGCTCAGTGCCTGCCGTCTACAACGGCATGGCAACGGGCGCCGACTGGATGTCGGGTGCATCGTTTGTCGGCATGGCGGGTACGCTCATGCTGCTGGGTTACGACGGTCTCGCATTCGTGCTCGGTTGGACTGGCGGTTACGTGCTTGTGGCGGTGCTCATCGCTCCGTTCTTGCGTAAATTCGGCGCCTATACCGTGCCGGACTTCTTTGCTGCCCGCTACGGCGGCAGCTTTGCCCGCCTTCTCGCCGTCGTAGTCTTGATCTCGTGCTCGTTCACGTATGTGACGGCTCAGATCTATGCGACCGGTCTCATTGCCTCACGCTTCCTCGACATGGACTTTACCATCGCAGTCTATGCTGGCCTTGCTGGCATCCTGCTATGCTCGATGCTTGGTGGCATGAAGGCCGTGACCTGGACGCAGGTCGCCCAGTATATCGTTCTGATCGTAGCGTATTTGACGCCGGTGGTTATCTTGTCGGCGAAAAAATACGGTATTCCTATCCCACAGCTGACCTACGGGCAGGCGCTCCAGGAGATCGCCAGTCTGGAGAACCAACTGGCGGCAAAAGGATTGGCGGCAACCGTAACCGACGCGGCTGGACACGTGAGTTTCGCCAAGCCGCACATCAAGCCGTTCACCGACTACGATCCGCTGAACTTCTTCGCACTCATCTTCTGCCTGATGGTGGGAACCGCCTCTCTGCCGCACATTCTGATGCGCTACTTCACGACGCCAACAATTCGTGAAGCACGCTCGTCGGTGGCATGGTCGCTGTTCTTCATCTTCCTGCTTTACTTCACAGCGCCAGCTTACGCAGCGTTCTCCAAGGTTGAGGTGTATAGCCTTATCAACAAGGGGACACCGCTGACCGAGTTGCCGCAGTGGATGTATACCTACGGCAAGATCGGCCTCGTCAAGGTTTGCGGGGTTGATGTGAAGGTGGTTCAGGACGTGGTTGCGGCATGTAGTAAGATCGCCAATCATCCCGGCGTCTTACGTTGGCAGGATCTCAACATCAACACGGACGTGATCGTGCTCTCAACTCCTGAGATCGCGGGCATGCCCTATGTGATCGCGGGTCTTGTCGCAGCGGGTGGTCTCGCCGCTGCCATGTCAACGGCTGACGGACTTCTACTCGCTATCGCCAATGCGCTGTCGCACGACGTCTACTACAAGATGATCGATCCGAACGCGCCGACCGGGCGGCGGCTGGCTATCTCGCGCACTTTGCTCGTGGTCGTCGCCGGTATTGCAGCCTATGTTGCCTCAACCAAGCCCGCTGACATTCTCTCGATGGTGGCTTGGGCATTCTCGCTGGCTGCAGCAGGCATATTCCCGGCACTCGTGCTTGGTGTGTGGTGGAAACGGACCAACACGCCGGGTGCTGTTCTGGGTATGATCTTCGGCTTTGGCATTTGCCTCTATTACCTTGTCGGCACGCGCTATTTTGCTCCATCATTCTATGAAATGTGGAGCTGGTTGAGTGCCGCCAAACCCGAAGCCGTCGCCAAGTACGCGGAGTTGAAGGCTGCATGTGCCGCCGATGCCGCCAAGTGCGTCGCCTTCGACAAGCACGCACAAGGCGTCGCCAATTGGTGGGGCGTGAAGAACATTTCGGCAGCGCTGTTCGGCCTGCCGGTTGGCTTCATCACGATCTTCATCATCTCGCTGATCACGCCAGCGCCGTCCAAGGCGGTTCAAGAACTCGTCGACGCGACCCGTTTGCCGGCAGGTGGTACGCTTATGGAGGATAAAGGTGCAATGGCTGGCGGCCATTAACCTGCAGCTAAACGCTTAACCTCAAAGTATCGGAGGGTGGGGCACTTGCGTCCCACCCTCTTTTTCTGCAATCACCTTTAAGATCGAATTTCAGGAGCGCAACCGTGACGGCTAGCGAGAGCTTCGCCACATATTGGTGGTATCACATTCCCAACCTGGTGCTGGCTGCGTTGATTTATACTGTTATCGGTCGATATCTCCTGGAACTGCTGTTCGCCAAAAAGCCTGATGCGGTGATCCTCACTGTTTTCCGCAAAATCACAGATCCGGTGGTCAACCTTGTGCAAGCCGTCACCCCTCTGGTGGTGCCGCGTGGCCTCGTTGTCGTCTTCACCGTCTTCTGGCTCATGGCAGCACGTCTTGTCTGGTTTTTGACGGCTGTCGCCTACGGTATGCGGTTGGTTGCGTGAGGTAAGAAAGATGTCGGGCATCAACGAACACGACCGGCAAGGCATGATGCAGCGCGACGTTATTCTCGTCGCAACTGCTGCACTATCGCTCGTCAACGGTATGCACTTCTCTCCCTGGTTCGATCCAATTGCTATCCTGCTCCGGCCGTTCATCGCGGGCACGTACCTTGGAACACCACTGGTATCGCTCTACCTGGCGTCCATCTTCATCTCGGTCATGACACTTTTAATTGGTGGTATACCCGCAGCGCTGTTTGAACGTATGCGCGGCGACAAAGAGAGCACGCCAGCTTCGCTTTACATCTGGCTAGTCGCCACCCTGCTGATAAGCTTACCTGCCCTCATGGCGGCCTCTGCCAGATCGTAGCGGATTCTTCCAAGCGACTTAGCCGCCGTGGATCTTGCCAAACCGGCTGCATCGTAGAAGAGTATTTGCGGTTGCATCTTCGGATCGGCATTGGGCCTGGATTGCATGCTGCAACGTATCGAGGAACTTGCCGAATTGTCCGTGGCGCGCGGTTGCGGCTTCGTCATGATCGCTATTGCCACGAGCATGGTGGGTCTATCTTTTGATCCGCATCAGTGCCTCAACACGGGCGGCGTGCTTTCACTGCTGACAGCGCTGCTCCTCGCCTTCAGAGCACAGCGCGCCTACGCAAAGCCCTATCAAACGACGGAACTCTGGTTGCTGCTCGCACCTGCCGACCGGCCGCCGCAGCCGATCGCACAGCGTCTTATAAGCCGGGCACTTCGCGACGCCTACCGTCGCTTCGCAATCTATTTTGCCCGGGGCGCGGCTGGGTTGCTCACGCTCAATCTCGCCATATCGTTCTACTTGTAAGCCTTTCAGAGTGCAAACTGTCGATTGGAAGATCACACTTGGTGATGGGACCACACATGCCAATCAACACGTATCCACCTGCCTGGATATTTCGGACAAGGGCTGCGGATTTCGTCCGGCCACTTCTCACGAGTGTTGGGATCGACGCAAAAATCGGCGACATCGTGCAAGCGCTTGCCAAGGGAGCCAACCATGTCCCGGTGGAGCGGATCGATGGTTCTTTGGCGATGGTTGTGGACTCGAGCACAGTTTTGCGATGGCTTGCGCGCGGCCTTGACGTGAACGAACGCATACCGCTGTCGCCGGCAGCAACCATCGAGAAAATCGACGGCGAACAATCGCTATTCTCCGCCTTGTCACGCATGATTGCGCAGCAACAATCTTCGCTCTTCGTGACCGATCAGAATGACAATCTCATCGGTGAAATCACGCGCGAACAGATCCTGGCAAAAAGTTGCAGGC
>AERA01025610.1_pt1 | contig 11570 bp, 13 predicted proteins | sample 267968 | NCBI WGS metagenome assembly AERA01 (sample SAMN02954363, study PRJNA61401) | activated sludge metagenome | biome: terrestrial; feature: wastewater treatment plant; material: activated biomass; isolation source: activated biomass of an industrial wastewater treatment plant | reverse complement strand
GGTCATCCTGAAACGGCTTATACGGCACCCCCAAATGCTTGAATGCTTTCGGTGTCGCTTCCCGGCCACGCGGGGTGCGCTGGATAAATCCTTCCATCACCAGGAATGGCTCATATACTTCTTCTATCGTGCCCGGCTCTTCTCCGACCGCGGTAGCAATGGTGGTGATCCCGACAGGGCCGCCGTTGAATTTTTCAATGATCGTCGACAATATGCGGTTATCCATTTCATCCAGTCCGAATTCATCAACGCGCAATGCGTTCAACCCATGGACGGCGATTTCCAAATCAATCGTACCAGTGCCTTTGATTTGCGCGAAATCCCGAACCCTGCGCAGCAACGCGTTTGCAATACGCGGTGTACCCCTGGATCTTGAAGCAATCGCGCGTCGACCTTCTTCGGTCACCGGCACTTCGAGAATGGCGGCAGACCGCGAAATGATCTTCTCAAGTGTCTGGATATCGTAGTAGTCGAGGTGAAAATTGATGCCAAACCTTGCCCGCATCGGGGCCGATAACAAACCAAGCCGGGTGGTAGCGCCCACCAGGGTAAACGGCGCCAGGCTGATCTGGACTGATCTCGCGCTGGGCCCGGTATCGATCATGATATCAATCCGGTAATCCTCCATCGCGGAATACAGGTATTCTTCCACCACTGTATTCAGCCGGTGGATCTCGTCGATAAACAGCACGTCTCCTTCCTGAAGATTGGTCAGCAATCCGGCAAGATCACCCGGTTTTTCAATCACCGGGCCGGAGGTCATCCTGAGGTTTGAATTGAGCTCAGTCGCCACGATATGGGCCAGTGTGGTCTTTCCCAATCCGGGCGGGCCATGCAGCAACACATGATCCAGGGCTTCACTACGCTGTCGTGCTGCCTGGATAAACACCATCAGGTTTTCCACGATGTCTGCCTGTCCGTGAAACTCGGAAAAAGCTTTAGGGCGTAACGCCCGTTCCAGCTGCTTTTCCTGTGGCGTCAGATGATCATCACCGGCCTCAATGATCGGGTTGCGCATGTGTGACGAAGGTATTGAAAAAATACCCGTGGCTTTCTTCCCTCCAGAATTTCTAATTTTGCCCCTCCTCATCATGTTAAACCTCATATGAACGGATCGAAAATCACCATGGCAGACGGCCGTATCCAGGTGCCGAATGACCCCATTATACCCTTTATTGAAGGCGACGGCATAGGCCCGGATATCTGGGCAGCGTCCGTGCGCGTATTTGACGCCGCTGTCCACAAAGCCTACAATGGCAGCCGGAAGGTGGTCTGGCACGAAGTCCTGGCGGGTGAAAAAGCATTCAAGCAAACCGGCAACTGGCTACCCCAGGAAACCCTGGACAAGATCTCGGAAAACCTGGTCGCCATCAAAGGCCCGCTGACCACCCCGGTAGGTGGCGGCATCCGGTCATTAAACGTCGCCCTGCGCCAGAAACTGGATCTCTACGCCTGCGTCCGTCCTGTGAGATGGTATACCGGCGTTCCCTCTCCCGTAAAGGAGCCGCAAAACGTCGATATGGTCATTTTCCGGGAGAACACGGAAGACATCTACGCCGGCATCGAATACCTGACCGGGACCCCTGAAAATGAACGCGTCAAGCGCTTCCTGATTGATGAAATGGGGGTCCGGAATATCCGCTTCCCGGACACCGCTTCCCTGGGGATCAAACCGGTCTCTATTGAAGGCACTGAACGGCTGGTCCGCTCTGCGATTGAGTATGCGCTCCGAAAAGGTCGTAAAAGCCTGACCCTGGTGCACAAGGGGAATATCATGAAGTTTACGGAAGGCAAGTTCAAGGAATGGGGCTATAACCTGGCTGAGCGCGAATACGGCAAGAAAGTGTGGACATGGGCCGAGTATGATCGCATTGCCGCCTCCGATGGAAAAGAAGCGGCTGATGCCGCGCAGAAAAAAGCACTTGACGGCGGTGCCCTGTTGATCAAAGATTCTATTGCGGATGCATTCCTGCAGCAAATCCTGCTGCGCCCTTCCGATTACGATGTGATTGCCACCCTCAATCTCAACGGCGACTACATTTCTGACGCCTTGGCCGCTATGGTCGGCGGTATCGGTATCGCACCAGGCGCCAACATCAACTACGTCAATGGCGCCGCTATATTTGAAGCCACCCATGGCACCGCACCAAAGTATGCCAACCAGGATAAAATGAATCCAAGTTCTGTGATTCTCTCCGGGGTCATGATGTTTGATTACATGGGCTGGGGTGAAGTCAGCGACCTGATCGAAAAAGGCCTGGAAACCTCCATTGAGAAAAAACGCGTGACCTATGATTTCCACCGGATGATGGAAGGCGCAACGTTGCTGAAGTGCTCGGAATTCGGGGACGAGATTATTGCCAATATGTAACAAATCCGCCTTTCCGGAGGTCTTTGTCACGACGATACTTTTTTGCAGAGCGTATAGAGCAGAGCGCATAGAGCAGAGCGCAAAAGCGTCGAACTTGGGGCATAGCGCTTAGTAGAAATAACCCTTAGTGCTAAAATTGTTTTCGTGATTGGGAATTAGGGAAATCCTTAACTTCCTTCTATTAATCACCATTGAAAACAATCTTATCATGGCAAAATTTCGCTTTGAAGATCTCGAGATATGGCAGGATGCCATCCTAATTTCGATGAAGCTGTTTGATTTCGCAGACAATTTGGAATCACTCAAGTTGTATCGATTTGTTGACCAACTCAGGGGTGTTGGAATTAGCATTCCAAATAATATTGCTGAAAGTACCGGTACAGATATGAAGGGTGAGCAGTTGCAGCTACTTCGGTATTCAAGAAGAGAATGTTTCGAAGCTGCCAATATGCTGGTCATCTTTGAGTTAAAATCGTATATCTCAAAAGAGGTTCGTGCTTCACTATACGAAGATCTTGACTTTTTGGCCAGAAGGATAACGAACTATTCAAGGGCGCTCTGATCCTTCTTGATTGCAAGATCATCGCTATGCGCTTTGCACTTTGCACTATGCTTTTACCAATGCAAAATTGGCTATCTTCGACCCCGTTATGAATCAGCCTTCCCAGGAGTCTGTCCCGGCGCTTGCCGGTGCCGTGCTTGATGACCTTCGGGTGTATTTGAGCAAGCTTGAACCGGTCACATACCAGCAGCCGTTGGATATCCTTTCCGGATCCACGATCGGACAACATACCCGACATATCCTGGAGTTTTATACCTGCCTGATCGAACAAAGCGTAAACGAGGAACACCCGCTGATCAATTATTCAACACGCCGACGGGATCACCGCATCGAGTCGGAGCCTGATCATGCATTGCAATACGTTGACCGCATCTGTGATCAACTCCGGGAGATGGATGAGCATAAACCCTGTCAACTGGATTGCGCCGAGCATGGAAAGACTGATCATGTGGTCAACTCAACGATCGGACGTGAGTTGATTTACAATATTGAACACACCATTCACCATCTCGCCATCATCAAAATCGCGCTTCGGTCCGTCACTCCCGTTTTGGAATTACCCGAGCATTTCGGTGTGGCCCCTTCCACCATTCGCCACCGCAAGGAGGCATGTGCACAGTAACCTTTTTACAATCCAACGGCCAGACTTTTATCACGTCCAACCGGGATGAAAGTCCGCTACGCAAGGATGCCGGACTGGTTTCCAGGCATGACCCCAATAACACGACGATCTATTTTCCGCTTGACGAAAGTTCTGGCGGTAGTTGGGTAGCCTTGTCACAAGAAGGTCGCGCGGTGTGTTTACTAAATGGAGGGTTTGAACCTTTCATCCCGTCCCCACCCTATCGCCTGAGCAGAGGTCAGGTGGTGCTGGAAGCCGTCAGGACGCACAACCCAACCGAATTCCTCGATACTTTTGACCTGGACAAGGTTGCTCCATTCACCCTTCTGGTTTACAATAATGGTGTCCTGAAAGAATTGGTCTGGACCGGTACAACACGACATATCAATCATGACGTTGAACTGAAACCGCAGATCTGGTCTTCCGCGACATTATATCCTGAACATGTCCGGGTATGGCGCAGATCACTTTTCAAAGACTGGCTTGATCAGCATCCTGCATTTGACCGGGACAGCATTATATCCTTTCATCAGATGCCTGGCGGCGACCCGCGAAATGATTTCATCATGGACCGGGAAGGGATCGTCAAAACACTTTCCGTCACGAGCATCGTGCTCGGGCACAACCAGGGATCAATCGTTCACCTGGACCTGGAACGCGATACCCTTGATGAAATCAAATTCCGGCACGATGGCTAATGTACGGGCCCAGGAACTGATGCAAACCCAAACCGGGGGAACACCAGGACTTTGGTGGCGCCGCTTCTTTATTCGTCTCCGCTCATGGGAATATTGGCCGGTCTACATTTTCAATATCCCGATCCTGTTGATCTGGGCCTGGTATGGTATCCGGTCACGTGATTTTTTCTTCTTCTGCCTGACGAATCCGGGCATCGATACCGGTGGTTTTTTCGGAGAATCGAAATCCGCAATCCTGCATCATTTACCTGATGAGTGCAAACCCAGGACCATCCTGTGGAAAGCGCCATTCGATATGCACCAAATCGGTCGTGCATTTCAGGACACCGGACTCCACTTTCCCATCATTGCCAAACCGGAAGTGGGCGAAAGGGGCTGGAATATTTCAAAGATCAACAACCTGGATGAACTTGAAACGTACCTGGCAGCGCACCCCATCGATATCATTCTTCAGGCGTATGTTGATCTCCCGCTAGAGCTTAGTATTATGGTTTACAAGATGCCGGATGGCAGCCGGCAGGAAGTGACGTCGATTTGTGAAAAATCATTTCTCCAGGTGACCGGAAATGGCAAAGACACACTTGAGGAACTGGTTTTACAACAAGATCGGGCCGTGCTTCAATATGAAAAACTAAAAAACGCTTTACCGATCGCTGGCACCAGATTGTACCATCCGGATCCAACCTCGTGCTGGAAAGTATCGGTAACCATTGCCGCGGAACGATGTTCCTGAACCGGAATCCGGAAATCGACGAGAAGATTACTGCCTGCATGCTGGCATTGCTGAATTCTATGCCAAATGTGTATTACGGCCGGTTTGATCTCCGCACCGCCTCCTGGGAATCGCTCAGGGCCGGAAAAGAGGTTAACGTGCTGGAATTCAATGGGACAAGCGCGGATCCGGCACACATTTACCAACCTGGTTACTCATTGTGGAAAGCCTACGGGGACATGGCCCGACACTGGCGCATTATGTACCAAATCGCACGACAAAACCGACATATTGGGCATCCGCCGACCGGATTTCGCCGGATAATCGCCGCATTAATCCTATATTTTCGCTACAAACGAAACAACTAACGGTATTTGGGATTTCTGATACACTTCTTTTGGGGCTGGTTATGCAGCTTCTTTGGGACGATCCCGTTCGGGACGATCAACGTGTCCATTACAGAGACGTCGATCCAGCGGGGCGTGAAAGTGGGCATTTTCATGGGTATCGGCGCGTCCTTCGTTGAATTCTTCCAATCCTATATTGCCCTGGCGTTCTATCACTTCCTGATTTCCAATCCCAAAACAGAACGGATCATTGTCATTACCTGCATACCCATCTTCCTGGCGATCGGCATCTTTTATCTGTTTAAGAAAAATAGCGCCATGCCGCAAGCGCCCAGCCGTGCCGAAAATGCAAAAGGTATTGCCAAGGGGTTTATTCTCAGCGCGTTGAACCTGATCGCCATTCCTTATTATGTGTTTATGGGTGGCTACCTCACGTCGTACGGGTTTATCGAACTGGAAGCGGGAAAAATTGCGGCATTTGCTTCGGGGGTGGTCGCCGGCTCCTTTCTCGTTTTTCTGCTCTATGCCAAACTGGGGCAACTGATCAAAAAGAAAAGTGAAAAACTCAGCCGTTATGCCAGCAAGGTCGTGGGCATGATCTTTATTGTGATTGCGATCTCGCAGGCGATCCGGATCTGGTGGGAATGAGGGAGCATAGGGCATGGAGCGGAGAGCATAGAGTATAGGGCATAGAATTTTTTACATGATGAAATACGGGGGGCTTTCAGCAGTATTTATCTGCATCGTTGCATGCTTTTTTCAATGCTCGATTCCGAGGCAGGTCAATGAATCCAATTACCATATTCGCTTAGCTCCACCGAATGGGATAAGGTTGGGTGAAAACTTTTTCTGCGACCGGACAGAAATCACCAACCAGGCCTGGCGAGAATACATGGCGTGGAATCAGCGGATTTTTGGAAAGGATTCCGACGCCTTCCGATCATGCCTCCCGGATACGATGGTGTGGGTAAAAAAGGATGGTTGTCTATTACATTTGAGTGCACATTATTTGAGGGATCCGGCATTTGACGATTACCCTGTAGTGGGCGTGACATGGGATCAGGCTATAGCTTACTCCAACTGGAGATCTGACCGGGTGTTTGAAAAGATTCTCATTGATTTCAAATTCATTCAATGGGATCCCGAACAGGACGAGGAGTCTTTTTTTACAGTGGAAAAATATTACTCCGGACAAATCCCCACCCTCCGGCAGGAGATCTCAATCTACTATCCTGATTTCAGATTGCCTTCGCTGACCGAACGAGAACTTCTCATTCAATTTAGTGATTCACTGGAGCACCGATTTTTGGAAACACTATTATCAAAACACGCCTCCGCAAATGCGATAGGTCCAAGGCTGATCTTTTCAGATCAACCGGTATGCCTCACCTCAACCGGGGACTATGTGCCGATTAACCCTGTTTCTTTCCGAGTTGGAAAAGAAAATTTTGAAATGGCGGAACTCCTGTTCCATTTGAGAGGCAATGCCCTGGAATGGAGCAGTACACCAGGAATTGCGACAGGTGGAAGTGCAGTTGACACATATGATCGAATCATGGCCTCTGATACGTTCCAGGTGAAAGAATCGACTGCTTGGACTGGGTTCAGAAATGTGTTTGAGTGGAAAAAATGGGCTGATCTCGAATAGAGCTGGCATTCTAATTGAAATACCCTAATTTGGCTAAGAGTTTCACCACTTCCGGACCATTGGTCCAATCCCGGAACACAAAACAAGCATCGGCTACAGGCAGCGTTTTGCCTGTTTTTCGGCATCTTGACTATGAAACAGACCAGATCCACCGTGCATCGGTACATACACTCGCTTTGGGCACTGTCCCTGATCGTCGCCCTGGTGTCCTGCACCAAGGAGGAACTGGTGGTCAATGACGGGAACCCGCCCTACTCCACGTTCAATATATCGGATATCAAGATTGAGAATTACATCAATCGACTCTATATCGATATCGTGGGGCGTGAGCCCCTGGATGATGAACTGGTGGCCGGTGTGGAAAGCCTGAAAGCCGGCGGTCTGAAACGGGAGGTCCGTGACAGTATCATTTACGTGCTGATGACCGATACCACTTATCGTGAAAATGAATTCTCATACAAGGCGGCCTATGTCCAGAACTTGTACAACCTCGCCAAAGTCAGGTGCCTGGAAGGATCACCGGATAGCGAGATCCAGTTGCGGATCAATATCCTGAAAAACGGCGCGCTGCAGGATTCCCTGGAAGGCAATTGGGATGGCTATTATTACAAGCAGAACGAGATCCGCAGAAACCAGGCCGCACTCGACAGCCGGCAAAACTTACTGGACGGATTCATTCACTACCACCAGATGTACGCGTTCATGATCGACAACAATGTGTTTGACATTATCAACATGAACACATTCAATTTTGTGCGAGCCACCTTTGACCAACTGCTCTGGCGGCTGCCCACACAGCAGGAGTTTGATGAAAGCTTTTACATGATCGAGTACAATCAATCCGGCGAACTTTTTGGCCAACTCGGTTCAAACAAAAATGACTACGTCAGTATCCTGACCGAATCCAACGAGATGCTGGAAGGCATGGTCATCTGGTGCTTCCAGGTATTCCTGAGTCGCACGCCAACAGCGGGGGAGGTGGTCACCGTACTGCCAACATATATTCAGACAAAAGATATCAATTGGGTCATCGCACAAATACTCGTCACGGATGAATATGCCAATTTCCGGTAATCGTCTCCTATTCGTTTTGGCCCTGATGGCTTCAGGCTTCCTGCTGTCGTGCCAGAAGGAATACATCGTCTATGGCATCGAGGATGTCGACATCCGTCCGGTCAATTCGGAAAAGGATAAAGCCAAAACCAACTCACAGTATATCTCGATCCTGTATACCAACATGTTCCAAACAGCGATAGGGCCGAATCAAATGTTGCAGGCATTGAACGCCATTGAAAGCATTGGTGACAAGCAGGTGGCTTATGATATCCTGGTGAGCAAATACATGAACGATCCGGACGTCAAATTACCCTCAACCGATTCCATGCGGGCTGACCCGGAATCATTTGTCCGGGACACGTACAAACGTTTTCTGGTCCGGCAACCGACTGAAGCGGAATTGCAATGGATGATCAATTATATCGAGAGCCGTCCGGCGCTTACCCCTGAACTGATCTACTTTTCATTCGCCACATCAAACGAACACTTTCATTATTAATCCGCCGACCTGATGAAACGTAGAAAATTCATTCAGCATTCCACCCTCGCTTCTGCCGGCTCAGTAGCGTTTCCGTATATCCTGCCATCGGGATTATTGAATCCATTGACCAAACCGCCTTTGGCGGAACACGTGGTGTTCGTTTTGTTTGCGGGTGGTGTGCGCCAGCAGGAATCCGTATTGCAACGATACCTGGCTGAAGGTCAAAATGAAGATGTGGAAGGCAATATCCTGTACAACCTGCTCACCGGTGCGCCCCCGGATGACAAAATCGCATATGGTCAGGATGATACAGTTAATAATATCATCGGCGGCATTCCGATCAACCCGATCCTGCAGACCCCACTGGATCAGCAGGGCACACTTTTTCCGGAAGTCCGTTTTTCACGCGGAGGCGCCGGCCACTTTAATGGACTGAGCACAGGCGTTTCCGGCAATTACTTTGTGACACAAGGCCTGCAGAATCGGCCACCAGCGCCGACCATCTTTGAATATCTCCGACGCCATGCCGGTTTCAAAGCAACGGATTGCTGGTTTGTCAGCGTGGGGATCGGTGGCTCAAGACCCTTGCTGAATTATTCTTCTCACCCGGATTACGGCCGGCAATATGGCGGAAACTTTATCGCGCCAACGACCACATTCGGCGCACCGGGCATGGCGCATTTTATGGATTTCAAAAATTATCATCCGGAGACGGAATGGAATATGATCCTGGAAATGCGCGAATTCCTGAACCAGAACTTTTCAACGGAAGGGCTGGAAATCCCCCATCTGTACAACGACGACGCGGAAGAAGATCAAATCAAGGAATTTGTCCGCGAGACATTTGAACGCGTGACGCAGGGGAATGTCATCCTCCCACCGGTCAATGACAATGGTGATTTAAAAACCATTGGTTTCGCAGTCGAGGTTTTGAATTGGTTTAAACCGAAACTCATGGTGGTCGATCTGACCAATATTGATGTGTGCCACTCCAATTACACTGCTTACCTAAAAATCTGCACCGCGCAGATCATGGTGTGGGCTTTCTCTGGCGCGAAATTCAACGGATACCGGGCATGATGGGGAATACCACCATGATCGTCATGCCGGAACACGGTCGTGACCTTGAGCACAATCCCATCCAGGATGATAATGACTGGTACGCCTATGATCACTCCGGCAATAATGTCAATACACGACGCATATTTACCATGATGGCGGGACCGGGTATTGATGGCGGATTGCGCGTAGGCGATGAAAACAATCCGGTTGGTGACGCTTCGGATGTGGTATTGACCATCGCTGATATTTTCGGGATCAAGGACACGGTCGCCAGCAAAGGCTTACTTGATCCCCTGTCCCGTTCACTTTTTGATCGCATCTGATGAAGAGAAATATACTGATCGGGCTATTTGGGTGCCTCCTGTTGTTTACGCTTTCCTGTGAGAAAGAAGGAGATCCTGTGAATCCCTTCGACGGACAGGTGGTCAACCAGGATACCGTACGACTGGAGTTGATTGATCCGGACCCGAACTCCTTTGCCGGGATTTATAAAAATATCCTGAAGCCGACCTGTGCCAATGTGGGATGCCACGACGGCACATTCGAACCCGATTACCGCACACTCGAAAGCGCTTATAATACACTGGTCTACCAGGAACCCATCAAGAATGATGGCAACTATGCCTACCGGGTGGAACCGTACATCCCGCAAAAGTCAGTGCTGCTGGCCAGGCTCAATAATCAGCTTACGCCACAGATGCCTATCCAGGTGGAGCCGGATTCAGACTGGCCCGAAATGAAGAATGAATACATTGCCAATATCCAGACCTGGATATCGAATGGCGCACCGGACATTATGGGCAATGTGCGGACTATCAATTATCCCACACCGGAATTGATCGGCGCCGGCGCTTCCCAATCCGACATCTGGATGGATCGCTATGGCGGCACCGGTCCGGTCATCATGCCAACTAATGCTACCACTGTCCGGCTTTATTTCGCGTTTGAGCATGAAGAGCTGATGCCCGATGAATTGCAATACAACCGGATCGCCTTTTCCGCGAATGCCAATTCAATTGAAGGGGCCACGCAATATCCCCTTCAACTGTTAGGCACACCGCGCATGGAAAGAGGATTTTACGGCAACATTGTTCCGTACACCCATTATATCGATATCAATCCTGTAAATGAATTCGGCGTTCAGCAGGAACAATGGTTCTTCAGAGTTTATGTTCAGGATAATCAAAACCCGGTGACCGAAATCCCGACTGATAATGGTATATACTACATTAAAAGCTATATGTCCTTCCGTTGGGCCGAGTAGTCTCCTGATCCTGCTGGCCTGCTTGCTTTTTGCAGCGTGTGAGACCGAAGAGGTGATGCGGGTCCCGGATATACCAGCGATTGAACTGGTGGATTTGTCACATGACACGATCCGCCAGTATGAAGATGTGTTACTGATCCGCATTCGTTACCAGGATGGGAACGGCGACCTGGGGTTCCAAAATCCGGAGGAATATGCATTGTTTGTTCGGGATATCCGGTTGGAAGACTTTGACGGGTTTTATGTGGGTCCGTTAGCGCCACCGGATGCCAATGTGCCTATCCAGGGGGAACTGACCATTGAGTTTCCAAGCCTGTTTTTATTTGGAAATGGGAGTGTAGAACAAACGCGTTTTCAGATCAAGATGTACGATCGCGCGGGCAATGAGAGCAATTTGTTGGAAACCGATATCGTGGCGATCACAAGAAATTAAATGGGCAAGACTGACCGTCGAATAATAGCGAATCGATTTATCCGGCCATCATGGGTCGTGATCTTGCTTTGTATCCTTCTCCCTGTAACTGGTATCGCCCAACCCGAGTACGTGATGCAGAACGCGATGGTCGATGATTGTGAAGGCATCCTGACGGATAGTGAAAACGGTCCGGAGATGGGTCAATATGATCACAACGAGAACTACACGTTCACCGTTTGTGTCGACAATGCTTCCGAGATCATCATCACCTTTCAGTTTTTCTCGACGGAAGAAACCTATGACATCCTGTCTGTGTACGACGGGCCCAATAC
>AERA01007049.1_pt1 | contig 11645 bp, 6 predicted proteins | sample 267968 | NCBI WGS metagenome assembly AERA01 (sample SAMN02954363, study PRJNA61401) | activated sludge metagenome | biome: terrestrial; feature: wastewater treatment plant; material: activated biomass; isolation source: activated biomass of an industrial wastewater treatment plant | reverse complement strand
TTTGTCAGGCTCAAAGTGTTTCCTGTCAGGGAAAGATCCTGCTCATCTGTATTGTCCAGCAGATTCCCTATATAAACTTGATTCCCTCCACTAATGTAAAGGCTGTCAGGATCGATGGAAAGCGTTTGTGCATCCGTATTGTCAAGATAACCGGCCAGGTCCACGGGCGTTCCGTCATTCGTCAGGCTCAATGTGTTTCCGGTAAGGGAAAGGTCCTGCTCGTCAGTGTTGTCATAGAGATCACCGATATAGATCTGGTTGCCATTGGTGATATAGATGCTATCCAGATCACGTGATAGCTCCTGTTCATCTGTATTGTCAAAGAGATTCCCGATATACACCTGGTTGCCCTCCGAGATATACAGGCTGTCCATATCAATGCTCAGCGTCTGGTTATTGCCCGATCCGACGGGAAGTGTAACCGTGTTTCCACCGCTGATGGTCAGATCATTTCCCGAGATTGACAATGTCTGGTTGTCGGTATTGTCCAGGTACCCGCTCAGGTCCACAGGAGTGCCATCGTTGGTGAGGGACAAAGTGTTTCCGGTAAGGTCAAGGTCCTGTGCATCCAGGTCATCTGAAAATGCAAGTATGCCCGAACCATCAGTGCGCAACACCTGATTGTTGGTCCCATCCGAAGCAGGGAAGGCATACGCATCACCAACTCCAAGAACACCATGGATCTTCACTGAATCATTGGCGAAGTCTCCCCAAATCAAGGGCGTACTTGTCGACGAATTATCAATAAATAGTTTGTTGTCCGAGATTTCATTGTATCCGGCGTAGGCTCCGATAAAGACATTTCCGGATTTGGTATGCGTGCTGACGCCCGGACCGCGACCTGCCTGGTAGCCTATGATCGTATTTTCACTGCCGGTGTTATTAAAGAAATTTGCAGCAGCGCCAAGCGCTACATTCCTGTTGCCTGTACTGTTAAATCTGGCCGCATTGACACCGGCGGCCATGTTATCAGTGCCGGTTGTATTTGCATTCAGCGCCCGGTGTCCAAAAGCGCTGTTGTTACCACCACTCGTATTTCCGGACATGGAGAAGTAGCCTAATGCCGTGTTGAAGGAACCGTCAATATTATTTTGTAAACTATTGTTGCCAACAGCAGTATTTTCCGTACCCGTTGTGTTATAGCGCATGGCGGTATGGCCAATGCCCAGATTATTACTGGCTGTATTGTCGCGCAATGCACTGTTGCCAATGGCCAGATTCAAAGCCCCGCTTTCCCCGGTGCGCAATGCGCTTCCGCCTATGGCTATGTTTTGATATCCGGATGTGATCCCGCGACCTGCACTGCCTCCGATATTAATGTTACTCCTGAAATTTCCATCGTCATCGCGACCGGCAGACAAACCAATATTGATCGAACTAAAGTAGGAGAGGGCCAGACTCTTTTCATCCAGAAACATCAGCTCATTACCGCCCACATCAAATCGAATGATATCCTCATCCGGATTCTCCTCGACCTGTATTCGTGTATCTCCGTCATCATCTACAATCTCATCGAGACGAACAGTATTTCCACCAGCAATGGATAAATCACCATCTGCAATATTCAAAGTCTGAGCGTCCGTATTGTCCATGAAACTACTCAGATCAACCGGTGTCCCATCATTTGTCAGGCTTAATGTACTTCCGCTCAACTCAAGATCTTGTGCATCTGTGTTGTCCAGATAAGGAGCCAGGTCGACTTTGTTGCCTCCACTGATCTCCAGGCTATCCATGGTAATCGACAAGGTCTGCCCATCCAGATCGTTATCCCAGGTCATTATTCCTGCTCCGTTCGTCTTCATGATCTGCCCCGTCGTACCATCTGTATTTGGAAAAGTATAGTGCTGAAATGATATTGTTCCGTCCTTCAGGATACGCAAAGCATCACTTCGACCGCCTGCCGACATGCCATTGCCCACTACAAACAACCGGTCTGAACCATTCCACCCAGTGGGCGACAGTGGCGTATAAAAAGTATTGTATCGTCCAAAAACAGCTTCATAACTTGACAGTGCCTGCGTGTTCTCGCCAAAAACAGTCGATGCGTATCCACTGGCGGTGGTGAAGTATCCCGTCGCGAAACTGAAATCGCCGATGGCATTGGAAATGAAACCTAATGCCGTGGCCACACCACCACTGGCCGTGGAATTAATGCCAAATGCTGTTGCTACGCCCCCGCTGGCAGTTGTACCAGCCCCGGCTGCAAAACTGTTGAGCCCCGAGGCCTTTGCATTAAATCCAAAACCGGCAGAACCAAAGCCCATGTTGTCAGAAGCCCACGCATCTGAATTTATATTCCCGACCCGAATTGAACCTTTTGACTTGTCGAAAAACATGAGCGTATCTGTGGCTGATCCCATTTCGGGCAATGCTTCGCGACCAATGACAAAATCGTCCACATCATGCCCGGATATGGGTCGAATCACTGTTCCTGATTTTTCAAAGACCATTGGCAGGGTAACGGTGTTTCCTTCACTGATCGTGAGATCCTGACCCGATAAGGATAAGGTTTGGGCATCTGTGTTATCCAGGTAGGGAGTCAGATCAACTTTGTTACCACCCGTGATGCCCAAACTATCCAGGGTTATTGATAAAATCTGTGTGTCGGTATTATCCAGATATGGCGAAAGATCAACTTTGTTGCCACCCGTGATTTCCAGGCTATCCAAGGCTATCGACAAGGTCTGCGCGTCTGTGTTGTCCAGGTAAGGAGCAAGGTCTACTTTGTTTCCTTCGCTGATATGGAGACTGTCTGATACGATAGACAGGATTTGATTATCCTTCCCGAGATCAATCCAGGTCGCACCATTGTAAAACATAAATGTCGCCAGGTCATCATCATAAAGCAACAGCCCCACATCTACTGAGGTCACCGGAATCGACATTCTTTGCACAGTGTTCATGCGCGGAATCAGTACTCCCGCTTGGGTTGAGCTGACCTCAAGTTTTGCATTCGGGCTGGGAGTTGCCGTCCCTATCCCAACGCCCTGGTCACTTGCAACATGGTTCAGAATCACACTACTATTTTGCGCCCGGAGATACAAATCACCTAATGACTTGACCTCAGAATCCGCACCGTCATTCCGCAGGATCAATACCCTGGTCTGGTCAGGGGAAACCAATAAAATGGAGTCACCCACAACATGGAGCTCTGCCTGCGGAGATAATGTATTGATGCCTACATTATCTGATTGTGCCCAAAGTGTACCCGCCAGGCTGATGACTGTCAAAACAAGGAGTGTCGATTTATTCATGATGCAGCTTTTCCTATAACCAATCAAAACCGGAAACACACATGGATCTGTTTCCCTGTCGCATGTCCATATGGCTGTTTCTGCCAGACAAGGTAGACGGCTCCACGCCTGAAACCTGGTGTGAACTAGTGTTTGATACTGATCAGTTGGTAAAGTGCAGTGTAGAAAGGGGGATATGCGCTATCCGGCAGCAGATGTCCAGGGGAGTGTGATCCTGACTTCGGTGCCGCTGGCTTTCCCATCAGTATAGAGGTCATGGATCTCAATCCGGCTTTCGGCGCCATATAACTCGCGCAACATTTCCAATCGCTGGCTGGTGATCCTGGTACTGAGTGACTTATACTTTGCAGCAGATCGGGTTCCGATATCCTTTGCTTTTTGGCGTCCGATGCCATTATCGGTGATCGTGCACACAATATGCTCGCCATCCGGCCGGACATGTATAATGAGCTCACCTTTGCCATCTTCCTTATGCATCAGTCCATGCCATATGGCATTCTCAACAAATGGTTGCAGGAGCATTGGAGGTAATAATACGAAGTCGGGATCAATCTCTTCAGCAAGATGGATAGTCACATCGAAACGATCCTTGAACCGTAACTTCTCCAGTTCCACATACAGTCGGATCACCTGCAACTCATCTTCCAGCGGGACAAATTTTTCCCGTGTATTATTGAGCACCAGGCGCACGAGATCGGCAAATTCCTCAAGATATTTTGTGGCTCCGGCGTCATCCCGGTCCATGACCATCCGCTTGATGCTGTTCAGGCTATTGAAGAGGAAATGTGGATTCATTTGCGCCCGGAGTGCCGCCATCTCAAGGTCGATCAATTGACGACGATATTCCGACTTGATTTGTTCTTCGCGTTCGAATGCTTCCCGTTTCAAGGCCTCTTCCCGTCGGATCCGCCGGATCCGTGCATTCCAGATCAGAAAAATGATCCCGGCAAGCAAGGCACCTACCAGGATCTTGAATCCCAGGGTATTCACAAATGCTTTCAGGATCCGGAAGGGCAATTGCACCACAGGCCCTATTCCTTTCCCGGTGGCGGCATCCGTCATCCGGATTTCCAGAGTCATCCTTCCACCTGGCAGATTGGTATAATCAATTTGGTGGATATTGCCACCGTCGATCCATTCCTGGTGTAGCTGCGGTATCCGATGCTGAATGTTAATATTGGAAATGCCCCAGGTGTTGACGGTCGAAATTCTGAATGATAGATAATTCTCCTTGGGTGCAAAGACAAGCGGGACGTTCCTCCCTTTGAGTGAGATCCACTGCTCGTTGTGTTTTTTATACGCAGTCAACTCAATAAAAGCGTCACTGTTCACACGCCGGAGAGAAGCTTTGTCAACCCGGATGACCTGGCTACCGGAATAGAGCAGGAGTTGTTTATGGCCCGACCCATCATCAAGCAAGGAAATAGAATGACAGCCTTTCAAGGGTATGCCATATTCCGAAGCATAGTGTTGGACAGAAAAGTCCTTGCCGTCAATCTGGTATAAATAATCCATCGTCAGCACCCACAGATCATCATGCTCATCAGTGACGATGTCCCTGAGATTCGGATATCGTCCAACTGTTGTGATCGTATATGGAGCTTGGTTGGCATTTGAAATATACCCGACGTTACCTGCGTCTGTAGATACCCAGAGCCGATCTTGCTGGTCCAGGGCTATTTCCCGGATGACACCGAATGCATTTCCATGCTGGTCCTTTACCCTGTCCGTGAGCAAATCAAACGATTCACCACCATCCCGGGTTGCTGCAAGTCCACGCTCCGAACTCATCCAGATTACCCCGGAAGACGTTTCGGTAATGTCGGTCCAGTACGTCCATGGCGTAGGGACTCCTTTGTCATGGTCAGCAACCACAATCGGTTGTGCATCTTCCTTGAAATCCCGAATTTTCAAAATTCCGTCAAACTTCATGAGGATCCACCAAAACTCTTTCTGATCGAGGAAAATGTCGTACGATTCTCCATGATTGTCCGTAAACCCTTGCCATGAAGACACTGAAACCGGTTTAGCAATCAGGTTCCGTTCATCTATCCGGTAAATATCCCGGTTTCCCAACGCATAGAGTTGCTGGTCTTTTCCGAATTGAAATCCGTGAATGTCGTCTTCCTCACCAGATTGCCCAACGGGCACGACCTTGTAGCGAACTCGATGATGTGACATTAGATCAATTCGCTCAATAGCACCATTGTTCCCTCCAACCAGGAGGTCACCGGTCGTCGTATCCTTGAAAACGGTGTTGATATGTTCATACCATTGAAATGTTCGGGTATGCTGTCCCCAGGGAAAAATGGCAGAGAGATAGCCATTGCTCTGGCGTATCCATATTGTACTGTCAGCAGCCATGAACAAATGTGTTGCTTCTCCACGCAGGCGATTGCTTGATGGGACAGACTCATTGGTGAATCCGACATATTTCCGGAATACCCCGGTCCGCAAATGAATCTCATAGAGCCCCCGGTAGCGATAGTTGGCAAGCACCGTTGTATCCGATAGGATGATCAGTTCCCCATTGCAACGATCCTCCTCTCCAGGCGCCGATTCCGGGTGTGGATAATTTTTCCACGCCCCGGTATGCCGGTTATATGTGCGCACCCCTTCCTCCCAGCTGAATAAAATGATCTTTCCATCGGGCAAGACATCAATGTAAATGGGCGGTGTCTTTTCCGCCAGCCGGCGAGGACCGGTATACGGGTAGTACGTCATTGTATCCGCTGCAAAATCCAGGCTCAGCAACCCATCATCAGATCCCATCCAGAGGAGCGTCGGAGAATCTGGATCCCGGAGTAACACGCGAACGCGATTACTGAAGGCCTGTATCCCGTGCTGAGATTGAAGATATTCCGAGACATGGTAATGGCGAAAACAATCCGTAACGGGGTCGTACCCATAAAAACCATTATTGTATTGTACGAAAAACAAATGACCATCCGGAAATACAACTGCCTTTTGTGTTGCTGCCACGCCGATACCACAAGAGTCCAAAGGATCTACGGGAAAAAATCGGTATGCACCTGGAGCAGTGAGTTGGTCAACATAGATCAACCCGTCATTTCGGGTAAAATACCAGGTCCTGGCGCTATCCACAGGCACCATTCTGATGATCCTTTGATCGAGGCTGTCCGGAACAAACCAGGGGCTCATGCGATATGGGAGGCATTGATCTTTTTCGAAGGAAAAATTTTGCCCCCGGCAACTGACCACGATATGTTGCCCCTGATCAATAAAAAAACCATTGATCAATTCATCATTGAGTAAGGGATTGGGTTTGTAATGGATAATATTAGGGTAGTCCTGCGTAAAACCAATACCGCTGACAAACAAACAAGCGAATGCAAGAAACCATCTGGGCATACTTTAGTAGTTCTAGCCAAGAAGATTCGGAAATCGGGTCTTGACGAACTCCGTGAAGTATGATCTTCTGCTCCGGGCCAGCGGGATCATTTTTCCATTGGTCATCATGATGGTTCCACCATCGGCACGATTAAAATTGGTAATCAGTTGCATATTCACCAGATAGGAGCGGTGAACCCGAATAAAATTGAATTCGCCCAGGATCGTTTCAATATTCCTTAACGTCTTGGCAAGCAGCAGCCTGGATCCATCCGTCATGCATAATGTCGTATAGGTGTCGTCCGATTCGCAATACACAATTTGATCAATATTGAGGAAAGAGATGCCCTCTGCAGTAGGTAGTGCGACTTTACGAATATTATCAGATTCAATGTCTTTAATCTGTTGCAGGAGAAACGGGATCGCCTGAAGCGATTGCTGCGTGGCTCTGTTGAGTTGTACTTTTTGAACTGCACTGATCAGTTCAGGCGCTTTGACAGGCTTGAGCAGATACTCAACGGCACTAGTCCTAAACGCCTGGAGTGCGTATTTATCATAGGCCGTTGTAAATACTACTTCACAATCGCCTGCCGGCAATTTTTGCAGGAAATCGAATCCATTCATAAAGGGCATGTCAATGTCCAGGAAGAGTAGATCCGGTTTGAGTGTTTGCATTTCCGGCAGTGCGCTTCGGGGATCATTGCTTTCGCCGATTATTTCCACCATGCCATCGCAATGATCATTGATCATGCCACCCAATACCCGTAGACTATCGGGTTCGTCATCCAGGAGATAAGCTTGCAGTACTGAACTTTTCATATTATTTTTTCTCGTGCACTGGCCAACACCAGAATCTGTTCACACGTTGGTGAACCGAAGGAGCTATTGGCCCCAATTTACCAAAAATTAGGGTTGGAAACGCTCTTAAATGGGTTACAGATGCAACAAATTTGTAGCATGCCTGAATGATTGGAAAATGGTGCTTATGTGTGCCCATTTCCGGCATTGGAAAATCGAAGGACCGTAAGAAGAGCGAGAGAATGTGGGAATGTGAGAATGGGAGAATGTGAGAATATGGGAATGTGAGAATGTGAGAATGAGGGAATATGAGAACGTAAGAACGTAAGATCGTAAGAGCGTAAGACCGTAAGAAGAAAGAAAGAGGAAAAGAGAAATAGGAAAGGGACTGGATGGGCGAAGGGGTATCTACCCGAAAAAGTAAGAATGCGTTATCGGAGGACAACGCATGCTTACGTATAGCTCTTCAAAAAAGCTCTTTGCAACTTTGTTTCTTGGCGAGAATAAACCAGAAGGGGTTTTCAGCCTGGGAATCCGCATTGATTTGCCGCTTCGTTAATAGTAGAGGCAAATTCCTTCACGGGTTTGGAGGAACAAAACGGACAGGGATTGAAATTGCCATCGGTATCCACATACAGGTATTTCTTGCCGCCGATGCAGCCGAAGCGACGCTTATTAAAATCAGGGTAGGAGATGGTGGGCACATCTTTCAGGCCGGCAGTTTCCTCGAAGAACTTTGCCAGGATTTCTTTTTCGTTTGTATTCAGTTGAACCGGGACATTCGCATACCGGCCAGCAGGCTTGGGTTCCAGGATTTGAATGAAGGGTACGGCTAATGATCCAGCCAGGGAAATATATTGCTGAAGGTTGGGAAAAGAGACAAACTCTTTCGTGGCGCAAAGTGATAATGCGGATATCAGTCCTGCCCGTTCGGCAAATGTCACGCCAGCGAGCACCTTGTCGAAAGAACCATTTACACCCCTGAACTTGTCATGTAATTGTGGGATATAATGATCCAGACTAAAGACAACGCCTCGTAGCCCAGCCTGCTTTAATTGGTAAGCTTTTTCAGGACTAAAAATATACCCTGTTGTGTTGATCCAGAATTCAACAGGCCTGTCTTTGAAGGTTTCCAGGAGGCGCAGTAAAACCGGGAAGCGGTTTAATGGATCTCCACCGCTAAGAATGATCTGCCCGACTTTCCGGGAAAGGAGTTCTTCGATGATGTCGACCAGGTCGGGGAATTGCAATTGTTCCTTTTGATTTATAGCATCCCATTCAAAACAGTGCTCGCAATTCAATCCACATTTTTTAGTCATCGCGACAATCGCCATGACCAGTGGAGAAGTCGGGAAACCATGCTGCACAGCGATCTCTTTCTCCAAAACCTGGTAAAAGGCAGATGACGGATACCCGGGTATGTTCAGGTCCCAGTAATAAAGACGATCAAATTTATAGGCATTCCTGAACGGCGCATGGGCGCGTATTCGCATATTGTGGATAAACAGGGCTGTTTGTTGTGCCGCAATCAAAGGATGACGCGAAAACCTGAGGTTCATGCCATAGATATTCAGCAATAACCTGAGTTTGAGCACAAAAAGCGCAAGATTGTTTATTCGTTTGGCATGCATCTTTACTTGTTTACCAAACCCACCAGGGTGTTTCCTTGTCGCCATATACGCAGAAATCAAAAACCATATGAAACAGCAGGCAGGGGAGAATGCTGCTGCTGCCCAATCGCAATAGTCCGATAAATATTCCCACCAGAAAAGTTATCATACCCAGTCGAACAACATCAATTCCCGGTGCAGATAAAAATATGGACGATTTATAACCAGCATGCGCTATCGCAGCCAATAAAAGCGCGATCAACGGGTGACGATGAAAGCTGGTATAAAAATAACCTCGATAGATGAGTTCCTCTGTCAATCCGATTGCGACGGCAACCATCACAAAAGGGGAGAGTGACGACAATATTGGATCTTCTGATTGAAAATGACGGTAATACATAGCCAGTCCTATCGCTGTGATCAGTCCTGTGGCCAGGTATATAAAGAGATGGCGGGTGTTTTTCGACAGTCCGAAATGAACGAGGATTTTTTCATACGATAAATTCCGGATCGACCAGAACAGCCAAGAAATACCCAAACCTAAAAACAGGAACGCCAGCCATTTTTCTGACTGAACGAAAAAGCCAAAGCCGAGGAAAAACAGCGCGATGAACACGGATGCGGATCGATTCATGATGGTCAGGGAGGTGTCTGAAACTTAATGAATCACCGGCTTTGCGGCTCGCCTCTTCCGATAGAAAAAGAGCATCAGTAAAGGCAGAAACAGCAACACCCAGCCCGCCCCAAGGCAAAATCCCTGGACCTGGTAGATGACGCATTCCGGACAACTCTGTTTCACCTTACGGAGTACTTCCTGGTTTGTTGCGCCATTGAAAACATCTGCATCAAGCCCGATATAGCGCAGGTTGTAGAGTGATTGCAGGGATTCCAGGTTCATTGTGCCTGCATTTTTGCCAAGAACTATCGTTTCCAGCTGCGCAACCTCCCCAGCTATGTTCAGATCTGTTATATCATAGTCGGCTATAAGTAAATAGGTCAGATCCGGATTGTTTTTGATGAGCGTTTTACACAGAAGGATATCAGCACCGGAGAGGGTCAATGCATTGAGACCGGTCAGGCCATCCACTCCTGTGATATTGACGATCTCGCTCCCATAGATGCTGAGACATTCAAGATTATTGAGTGATCCCAGCCCGCTGACCTCTTGCAGATCTTCGTTGCCCACAAGATGCACTTCTTTCAACTGATTATTCTTCGAAAAAGATAAATGCTGAAGAGATTCATCCGGCGGATAAACGGAAACAGCTTCCATATTCGGAAATTTTTCCAGGATCTCATTTACATTATGACCGGTACATATCAACCTTTTGAGCGCCGGGAATTGCTGTGGAGTCAATCGATCAGCCTGTTCCGGGCTGATAAACGCCATACTGACATTTGTGCCATTAAACATTTCTACCGGGAATGTCTCGCCATCCGGGACAATAAATAGAGGTTTCGTTAGCGATATCAATTGCTGGATGGCCGGACTTCCGTATTCACCTCTGATCAGCACATTGGGGTTTTGCCGGAGCATTCCGGACAAACTGGTGAGCTGTGTTTCATCCGGCTTTATGTTAATTTGGATACATAGCAAACTGCCGATGGCTTCTTCACTGGCTTGCCGGATCCATTCCATGGCCCCCGATTGATTAAAGGTATCGACGATGATGCTCCTGGGTTTGCCATTCACAACAAGTAAAAAATCGGTGACTTCCACCTCGAGCTTCAGGCCATCGGTAGATCTGTACAAATAGGTAAAATCATTAATGCTGAGCAATGTATTGTCACGCATATAATGGGCTGCCCTGTTGTCCACACTTGGCTTGATGGTCATTCCGTCCGTAAAGGAAAAAACGGTGAGTGTGGAATCGCCTTGAAAGGTGACCATATGGCTGGCCGGTGCTTCTGATTCAGTTGATCTGCATCCGGGCAACAGAAATCCAACCCAGAAGATCAGGGTAAGAAGCATGCATGAGCGCTCAATTCTTTCAGGAATAATTTCTCGCCTTGAGCATTTTATCGAACCGCTATCGATCCAGCTGGAACGTGACTTCCACGATGATCCTGATAAATTTTCTTTTGCTTTGATATTCATAACACCTGGTTTTAAGAGGAGAAAAAACCACCACAATCCAAGTTAACAAAAAAACTAAAAAGTAAAAACTAAAATCTAAATACCATGAATCCACTCATGGCCAGGAATATAAGATCCTGTGAAGAGAAAAAGTGACAAAGCGGATTGTGGGCCGCGTTCACTGGCAGACAGTATGAAAGTAAGACAGTAAGCCTTAACAGGGAAACACCGGACCTGCTGGGTTTGGAAGCAAGAAGCAAGAGGTATTAGGCAAGAACTAATTCCTCATAATTGAAGGGTTTATTCGAAACTGAAGAGGAAACATTGGAAGGCGACCTTGAGAAGATCGTAAGACCGTAAGAGCGTAAAAAGAGCGAGACAATGTGGGAATGTGGGAATGTGGGAATGTGAGAATGTGAGAATGAGGGAATATGAGACCGTAAGAACGTAAGACCGTAAGAAGAGAAAGAGAGAAAGAGAGANAGAGAGAAGAGAAGAAGAAGAAAGAAAGAAGAAAGAAAGAAGAAGAAGAAGAAGAAGAAGAAGAAGAAGAAG
>AERA01011452.1_pt1 | contig 11779 bp, 9 predicted proteins | sample 267968 | NCBI WGS metagenome assembly AERA01 (sample SAMN02954363, study PRJNA61401) | activated sludge metagenome | biome: terrestrial; feature: wastewater treatment plant; material: activated biomass; isolation source: activated biomass of an industrial wastewater treatment plant | reverse complement strand
GTATGCAGCTTCCGGCGCTTCATAATTGCGTGGCCAAGTATCACGATCGCCAGAACAAGAAACAGGAGGGCGGGAATTCCCTGGCGCATCATCGTAACAAGCCAAAACGCATCCACCGTGTCAGAGAACATCCACCAGGGGCGCTCCCAATCGCTCAAGCCTATTCCGGTCCAGGGATTGGCCCAGACGTTGTTCATGCCATTCTCCCAGATCTGCATCCGATAAAAGCCGGTCCAGGGATCGAGCGTCATACCTGTTGCGATGAAAGCGATGGGGGTTCTGTTGGAAAGTAACGACATGCCGATGTAGACGCCGGCTAGTCCAGCCAGAGTGAGCGCCATGCGGCCATTGATCGTGCGTGTGACGCGATCCCAAACAAGCATTCCGCCTTGCAGGCTGAGGCAGAGCATCGGTGCAGATGACAAACCAAGGAACGTAGCAAGAGCCATAATGACAGCATTTATGTGGCGTTTCACCGCGCGGCGTTCGGTAAACCAGAAAAGGGCAAACAGCGCTGCGCAGAACGTGCCGTAATGGATCGGATGATCGAAGGTGCCATAGGCGCGCGTAAAGCCCAATCGGGTCTCGATGCCGATTGGATGGTAATATCCGGTCATCTTGTGCAGGAAATCATGGGTGAAGATTTGACCGAGCAGCATCTCGGGCAATGCGAAGAGGGCGGCTGCGAGAACGGCAATGATAAACGCGCGCATGGTTGCGCGAAGTTGTTCGGCGGTGCGGACGAACGCGCGTGCAACGAAGTAACCGCCGAGAGCTTCGAGTGCGAGTGAGCCGCCATAGACGAAACCGGGCTGCCCAGAGTGGTAGGTGTAAACATAGATGGTCCAAATGCCATAGAGCGCGAAGAGAGCATCAAATGACCGGATGCGCAAATCGCGTGACATGACAAGTTTCGCAATTGCGATGGGCAGCAGGAGGATCAATGCCAATCGGTGCGGAGGCAACCGAAGCCCGGCGACATAGAGCGAAAGCTCTGTCGGGCACAGGAAGCTCAAAAGTACGAGCACGACAGCTATCGGTATCGTGGACTTTGCTGGCGTCATGATTGCGCGTATCAGGTTGCCGTCAAAATGTTCAGGAGAGTTTGCGTCGACAAAACCGCGATTGCGGCTGGTCTGTGACAATCACTTCCCCTGGATCTTTGAAGCCTCCCATCCCCCCCTTGAAATCTCAGTGCGCGTTCTCGCCGGTTACAACGACAGTGATCGTCTTGACGATGATCTTAATATCCAACCATAACGACCACGAACGTACGTAAGCGATATCCTGATCGACGCGATCCTTAATGCAATCCGGCGTTCGCGTTTCCCCGCGAAAGCCTTTCACTTGGGCTAGACCAGTGATGCCGGGCTTGACCTGGTGACGGTTTGCGTAGTCTTCGAGCATCGAGCTGAATTGTTCGTCGTGAACGAGTGCGTGCGGCCGCGGCCCGACAATGGACATCTCTCCTTTGAGTACGTTCCACAGCTGAGGAAGCTCATCGATGCTGGTCCGCCGGAGAAAACTGCCTACCCGCGTAACTCGCTTATCGCCAACGGTAACTTGACGAACTTGATCGTCATTGTCGGTGACAGTCAGGGTCCGAAACTTGAGAACGTCGATGACTTGGCGGTTCAACCCGCGACGGCGCTGGCGATAGATGACCGGTCCCTTGCTGTCCAGTTTGATGGCAATCGCCGAAACAAGCAGGATCGGTGACACCATGATGAGTCCGATTGTGGCAACAACTATATCTTCGGCGCGTTTGACGACCGTTGCCCAATCGGCGAGCGATTTATCCTTGACGTCAATTAACCCGACCTCGCCGATCTGCGACACGCGTATGGCGCTGCGCGAGGGAATGAGGTCTGACTCAATGTGTGTCACGATGTGAACATTGCATGGAGCTTGATCGAGCTTACGGACAATACCGGAGATGCGGTCCTCGGCGGACTGCGGTAGAGCGATAATAATGTCGTCGATTTCACCAGCGTAGGCTTTCGTCAGAAGATCATCGAGCTTTCCTGAAACATCCAGCCCCTCTGCGTTGATGCGATCAGTGGCAATTCGGTCGTCGAATACGCCAATGAAACTTATGCCGGTCTCGTTCTTGTGCAGGTGATTGTGAACGCGTCGTGAGATGCTGCCTGCACCGAAGACGGCTACCGACCTTTGAAAGCGACCTGCGGCTGACATGCGTGCCAACACTGCACGGGCGATGCCGCGATTCATGAGGATCAGCGTGTAGCTAGCTGATAACCACGTCACAAAACAAACTGTAATGTCCCAATGCGCAGCAAGAACGGGCAAAGCGATGCTTATGACGGCTGCCACAGCAATGGTTGCGCCTGCTAGTAGGCGGAGGGGATGGGTCGGTAGGTCATGCATCCTCTCAAGGTCGTACATCGCGGCGTTTCGAAGCCAGAGAAAACAGATGAATCCTCCGATGAGTCCCGACTGAATTACGATTCCCCAATTGATCGGCATGTCGCCGAAGTAATGATAGATGGAGGCGGGAAGCAGTGCACCAACGGCGACAGAAGCAATGTCGCCGAATGCAACGAGGTCCATTGCAACGGTGCGAGAAGAACGCCGCTGAGACGTTGCTGATGACGTCGAAGCAATGCTCGTGGTCGATGCAGCAGGGTCGTTTGGCTGGACCGACATTGCTGGTGTGCTCATTGTTTTTCTTCCGTTGCCGTATTCTGCGTTTGGCCGGGCAAGCCGCGATTAATCATGCCGCGTCACTACGTAGGGGCGACTGCGATGGCCTAATGCCACGAAATTCAAGAACGCCACCGAGTTGGTCATCTAGAATGTCCTGATCGACCTGGTTGACCACCACACCGATCAACTTGCTTTGATTGAAGCCGAGACTTGAAAGCGCACGGCGAGCCAATTGCTTCGGCGTGCGGCGCCAAGACATGACAAACACGATTTGATCTGCGTAATCGGCGAGAATGCGACCATCAATCACGGGCAGAAGTGGTGGAGAATCGACGATTACGAGATCGAATTTTGATCTCAGATCATGTAGAGTTTGCGCGGTGGTGCGTGTCGATAGGATTTCGGCAGCAGCCATGGTCGTCGGTGCAGGGCCGATGGCAGGCAGGAAATTCAAGCCCGTTGAAGCATCGCGGAGAATTGCATTCTCCGGTGAGAAACCAAGAGCAATTGAATCAGCAAGTCCGAGGCGGCGGCTCGATGCCAGTTCGCGTGTCAGATTTGCCCGACGCAAATCGCCGTCGATAAGGAGGACGCGTGCGCCCGTCAACGCGTAATGAAGCGCGAGATTGGACGCGACGACGCTGCCGCCTTCACCGGGAAGTGCTGTTGCAATCTGAATGATGCGAGGGCCATCCTCGGCGCGGCGAACATCGACCTCGCGACGTAGTGCGCGGATTGCTTCTGCAAATGCGCCACTAGGCTCGGCTACCATGATGCGCATTTCTTGCATTGCACTTGGTTGCTGTTCGTCACTCGCTGCATTTGGCAGGGACGCTAGATGGGCCAGTTCGAAGACGCGCTCAACGTCCTCGGGCCGGCCAATGCCAAGCGTAAGGAACTCCAGGAATACAGCGATCATCAAGCCAAACGCGATGCCACCGACAGTTGCAATGATGACAATTTGTTTGCGCTTGGGAGCGGCTGGAAAAATAGGTGCGTCGGCCTGTTCGACGATACGCGCGTCTGGCAACTGCAGGCTCTGCGTCTCGACAGTTTGCTTGTATCGAATGAGCAGGGCTTCATAGAGTGCCTTGGTGCTATCTGCGTCGCGCTGCAATTCCTTGAGTTTAACACTCGCTGTCTTTGAAAGCGTATCGCTGCCCTTCAACGATTTCAGGCTTTCATTCAGTTCGTGTTCGCGTTGCTCGGCAACGTGCAGCTCATTGCGGAGGTTGGATACGAGCAATTTGATTTCGACATCGAGCTGCGCGCGGGCCTCGGTAACCTCGGCCTGAACTTTTTGCATTTGCGGGTGGCGGGGGCCGTAGCGGGTCGAGAGCTCAGCTTCGCTCGCGGTCGCTTTGCCCAATTGCTCCTTTAAGAGCCTGATCGTGTTGCTCTGCAAGACGTCGGCAATGTCGCCGAGATCCTTGCCGTTCTTGGAAAGACGATTGGCGAGCTCGAATTTCGCGCGCGCTTCGGCGGTATTGTTGCGCGCAATGACCGTCTGCTCCATCAAGCGAGCGAGTTGTTTTTCACCGAGAAGCTGTCCTTCGGCGTCGAAGATGTCATTGTCAGCCTTAAACTGTGCTACGAGCGCATCTGCGTCAGTGACGGCAGTGCGCAAGCTTGACAGCCGCTCTTGGAGTAGCTTCGCAGCATGTTCGTTTATGTCGAGCTTCTGCTTGAGCTGCTCGGCGAGGTAAACCTCAGCAATCGTGTTGGCGATCTTGGCGGCCTTCACGGACGATTGAGCCGAGTAGCGAATCTCGATCAGAAGAGTATTGCGAACTCGCATGACCTTCATTCGATCGAAGAATGCCGCTGCGATTTCGTCAGGAACGGGATTTGTTTCACCGGGCTTGTCCGGTCCGAGTACGCCCGTCAACGGATCGACGTTTACAGCAGGGCTCATCTCCTCATACTTCGGAGAAGGTGGCGGCAGAACTGGCTTGCGCAAACCGAGGGCTGTCAAGACACGGGCGAGGAGAGGCGGGCGAACAAATTCCGGGTCTTCGCGCAATTTCAATATGTCGATGACCTTGAGCGCGATGAGGCGAGATGCGATGACTTCGACTTCACTGTCGACAGTGGCGGAATCTGCCTTCAGCTCGGAAAGTACACCTTCGAGATTCGTGATTGTCTTTTTGCGCGGGTCGATCTGCACGACCGCTGACGCGTCATACCTGTTTGGCAGAGTGTAGGCGAAGATTGACGCAAGCACGGCGGCAACGATCGGCGTCACGATGACGATTCTGAGCCGTCGCCGAACAGCCAACAGGATCCGGTCGACGCTGAAGGCGCCGCCGCTGTTCTCCTTGTTGTTGAAATCTGTATCGCTCATGGCGCCTCAAAACATCATTTTTGCGGAGATCATGAAGCGATTGCGCGTCATGTCGTAGGCGCTATCCGTCGACTCGCGAACGGTGTGTTCGTAGCCAAGACTCAAGAGCCAGTTCTTATTCATGAAGTAGTCGATACCAACTCGCCCGGAGAGCGTTGTGTCCCGCCTTGCGATGCCGACGTACTCTGCATCGGAGTAGTGGACCGAGAAGTTCATCACGACGTTGTGCCAGATTTCGTAGTCGAGTTTTCCCGAGAAACGGGACTCGATCCGGCCTGCATTTTCAACGGCATTGGCGGCGATGATCTCGCGCGATGCGGTGCCAGTGAAGGTCAAGTATTCAGTCGGTAGCCATTGGACCTGCGCTTCAAGGAGGCCCGTAGCAACGTCGGCTATGTCGGATTGCTGGTAGTTGCGAAAGCCATAGCCACCCAGAATGCGCCAGCGAAGGAGGGGAGACGTTTCAAAGGCCAATCCCGCCATTGCTTCGTAGCCCTTGGCGTCGCGATCAAAGAGTTCGTCTCCGCGATTGAGGTCGCGGACGGCGGTTATCTTGCCAACGAAATCAAATCCCGGCGAGAAGCGGTAGCCGAAGCGCAAAGCGGTGGAGAACTGATCGGTGTCGCGATAGCTCTGGTCGAGCGTCTCGCCATTTATTGCGCGAACGCTTGAATAGTCCCATCGCTCGAATGTTGCCATCAGCGTGCCGTACAGGCGGCCAACGTCGCGCGTGATGCCGACGCTCGCGCGGTTGTGGTAGACCTCAATTGGTTCTGCGGCTGCTAGCGGAGTGGAGAGCTCGCCGCGTTCCTCATGGTCGATACCGGAGAGCACAGCCAACGAAAGTGTGTGGGCGTGATCGAAGTGCAATGCGCCGTCGAGCTTAGCTTGGACGTTTGCGTAGTCCTGCTTGGTGTTTTCGAGGTAGTTGACGATCTTTCCGTCGAGGGAAAAATCGAGAACATGACGCTGGAATTGTGAATGGAGCTTGATGCCTGGCGTAATTTCGCTGCGCCAATCCGCAACCTTATCGGTATTGGAATGGAAGATGTTGTCATCATAGACGACGGTGGTGCCGATCGAGGGGTAAACCAAATAGTTGTTCACGCGAAGGCCGTCGGGCTTCGCATAGATGCGATCGCGATCGCTTACGCGCTCAGCACCATAAATTTTAATGTTGTCGTAGTCCTTCAGGCGTTCGCGGTTGGCAATCGTTTCGGTGATGAGGTTGTTGGTTCCATCAATGTCGAAAGCGAGCACGGACGTCGATTGTAGAGCGTAGCAAGCACACGTTGTCGCAATGCCGGCGATAACGCCGTGATGGCGTCCCGGTGTTGCTTGTTTCGTGTGCCGCAGATTGTTCATTTCTTTGCTTTGTATTTTCTATCGGTTTTGAATTTCGTGATTCCCGCATTGTGGGTTTGTTGTCAGAAGAAGCGTTCTGGGACGCGAATGTTGTCGCCAGGAAGAACCACAAACGTGCCGGTTACAGGCACGCTGATTTCGCGTTCTCCTTCTCGGTAGATGGTCACGTATGATTGATTGGCGCGGTAGGTGTAGCCGCCAGCGAGTGCGATGGCATCGCGTAGGCGAAGTCCGGATTTGAATGGAAATTCGCCGCCGCTCTTGACTTCGCCTTGGACGTAGATCGGGCGATAGTTGAGAACATCGACGGTAACGCGGGGATTTTTCAGGTAGCCGTTGGCCAACCGTCGCGCTATCGCGTCGCGAAATTCCGAAATGGGCCTATTGGCGGCGGGAACCTCGCCGATGAGTGGTATTGAGACTTGTCCGAGGGCGTTGACATCAAAAGTGCCGGACAAGTTTTCCTCTTCGAAAACAACAATCTTGAGCTTGTCGCCAATGCCAAGCCGATAAGTGCGATCGTTGTCGTGGCCCGCTGGCACGTAGCTTGGTGAGGGCATGTCGATGCCGCTTGCGCACGCGGTCACGAGGAGGCTGGCGGCGGCAATGAGCGCGCCAACGCGAAAACCCTTCGTTTTTGAACTACGCAAAAACATGATCACCTGCGCACGCGACGCAAAACAAATGCAGGCCGGAAATTATTCCGACCCATTGCGTATAGCGCGGAATAGGCTAAATTTCAGTTTAACGAGCCTTTGCTATTTTTATTTAATGATTGTTTATTCTAGATTATTTAATTGTTTCTCGGTGTTTTGAATCCGGCTTTTTCGATGTTGTTTTGGAAACAACCTCCGTTTTAGACGTCTCATTAAAGTCGAGCGGTTAAAGTGACCGACGCTGATTCAATAAGTTTTGGTAAATCGAAATGGGTGTTGCGTGACAAGCAAAAGTCTCTCAGGCGTTCCTGATTTTGCCGCCAATTATGAGAACAAAGCCCGCAGCTATTTCGATCGCGCGCGCATCGACTATGTGCATCGCCTGCCGCTCGATCCCAGTGCATCCGTCCTTGAAATTGGTTGCGGTACGGGGGCGACAGGGGCACTGGCCTTGAAGCGCGGGCGGGCAGGCCACTACGTCGGCGTTGAGCTGTTTGAGAATGCAGCTGCATCGGCACGCGAAGTTCTCTCGGAGGTCATTGTCGGCGATGTGGAACAACTGGAGTTTGATTGGCAACCGGCTGCTTTCGATGCGCTGATCCTGTCAGAGGTCTTGGAGCACCTGCGCGAACCATGGGCCGTGCTCCATAAGTTGTCGCGGTTTGTGCGGCCTGGTGGGATCGTGCTGGCGAGTTCGCCCAACGTTTCACACTGGCGTGTCATTTGGGAGTTGATGCAGGGCCGTTTCCCGCTTGCGGATCAGGGCGTGTTTGACCGAACACATATGAGATGGTTCACGCCGGAAAGCTTTGCAGCCATGTTCAATGAAGCCGGTTTCAGCGTGGATCGCGTGCGCCCTGTAACGCCTTTCTCACCGAGGACCCGGGTTTTCTCGAAGTTGACGGGGCATCGTTGGGATCACTTATTCATGACGCAGATCTCGATCGAAGGCCATCGCCGCTGATCGTCGTTTCCATCGATGATGATATGATGACAGTTGCGGTTTTGCCCTTCACTGCCGCGCATTTGCGGTGCGCATGCAACAACGTGCGCTTTCTCTCATAGCAGCGTTATTTGCGCGGTTTCTCGCTTCACGTCATAGGTGCAACGAGCGGCTGGGTCTGCGGCTTCCAAAACGATATACGGCGCGGTGTAGCGCGTTGCCCATTCGGCGCGATCGGTCTCCCAAATCGAGACCGACACGTTCTGATTTCCAATTTCCAAATGGATGACCGATGGGGTCGCAAAGGCGGTAGCGATGCGCTGGCGCAGCTGCGAACTTTTGGTGCCTACAACCGATGATAGCGGGGCGGAGCGGCATGAGGTGATGGCTTGGGTCCGGTAGGCCTGCACCAGGGCATCTTCGGTTGCAGAACGGTAGATCTGTTCTTGCGTCCAAATTTTTGCGCCCGCGAGAAGCGCTAGCGATACGGCAATTGCTCTCATCATGGAGTGGTCTCCAAGGGGGCTATGCGGCGAATTTGGAACGCAGTGGCCGTTGACGCCTATAATACGTCGGCCGGGCCGCGTCGGATCGACTGCGGCAATCAGATGGAGCCTAACTCGGATAGGGTAAATAAAGCGTTGGACGCTGTGCCGCGGTGGATTTGCTTGTCATGGGAGGACGGTTGCGGCAAAAGCGGAGGCGACGGCACTACAACAAAAGTCGATGTCTGGGAGGACATGAAAAACATGCAGAAGAAGCGCCTGTTGATTACGCGCCGCCTGCCGGCTGATGCGGAGGCCCGCGCCAACCGCGATTACGAGGTCGTTCAGAATGCGGACGATCACCAGATGACGACCGATGAGATCATGGACAAGGCGAAGGACGTCGATGCCATCATGATCACCATCACCGACAAGATGCCGAAAGCGGCAATCGATAGAATTCCCGATCATATCAAGATTGTGTCGACCTATTCGATTGGATTTGACCACATCGATGTGAAGGCGGCGGCAGAGCGTGGCATCAAAGTCGGAAATGCACCGCATGGCGTCACGCTTGCGACTGCGGAGATTGCCATACTACTGCTGCTTGGCGCGGCGCGGCGCGCCGGTGAGGGTGAGCGGATGATACGCTCCAAAAGCTGGCCAGGTTGGGCGCCGCTGCAACTCGTCGGGCAGCGCCTTGATGGCAAGAAGCTTGGCATCTTCGGCTTTGGCAAGATCGGCCGGTCGGTGGCGAAGATGGCGCGCGGTTTCGATATGGAAATCCACTATCACGACATTATGCGTGCCAAGCCCGAGGACGAGCAGGGCGCGAAATATCACGATACCTTGGATAGCTTGCTAAGCGTGTCGCAGTTTTTCTCGATCAATGCTCCAGCAACGGATCAGACCCGTTACTTCTTCAATAAAACGGCGATCGAGAAAATGCCGCAGGGAGCAATTGTCGTGAATACGGCGCGCGGTGATCTCGTCAACGACGAGGATCTGATCGCGGCGTTGAAGTCGGGGAGACTAGCAGCTGCTGGTCTCGATGTGTTCAACGGCGAGCCAAAGATCAATCCAGGTTATTATGATCTGCCCAACACGTTCCTGCTTCCGCATCTGGGCTCAGCAGCCATCGAGGCACGCACGCAGATGGGTTACGAAGCTCTCGACAATATAGATGCCGCGTTTGCTGGAAAGAAGATGCCGTTTGCGCTCAACTGAGGCGATGGGGTAGCGGCAGGTTTTGTGCCGAAACGTGTTCGTCTCCGTGAAATCATCAAGGCCCGGCTTTTCAGAGCCGGGCCTTTTCATTGTGTTGGATCGTCCATGAATGGAGTTGAATGCGTGAACGGTTATGCGACTGAACCGCGACGTAATTCAGCGAAACACGCAATAATGAGGCTGGTTCACTGACTTGGCTTACCACTACCCTTTTTGGGCACGGCGAAAGCATCGAGCCAAAAATCATAACCACACATGACGACGGTTATGACCAGAACGACCTTGAGCGAAATGCTCTCAACCCAGATTCCCAGAATGGCGAGAAATGTCGCGAAGAGCGCGAATGAAAAGATTGCCAGGATTTTGTCATACATACCCTGTCTCCTTCACGCAGCCGCAGCGGCAGCATCTTCAGTCAAGAATTTCTCGAGCCAACGAGCCGTTCTCAGAAGGCGTCCGTCGTCGCGGCATGCGCCAACGAGTTGCACGCCGAGAGGTAATTCATCCACCTCGAGTATCGGTATGGAAATGGCTGGCATTCCCAGGTAGGTCCACAGTCCATTGAAAATGGGGGAACCAGTGATGCCGTCTTCGCGCTTTGGTGCGGGGCCAGGCGAAGCGGGAGTTAGGATTGCGGTGTATCGGCTGAACAGGTGTGCGATCCGCTGATAGGCCGCATCGCGGGCCGCTATCGCCTCGAGATACTTGCGTACCGGAACGGCGCTTCCTTCGGTGAGGCGTTGCCGCAAGCCAGGTGAGAGTAGTTCGGCATGAGCATCGAGAAGCGGACCGTAGTAGGCGGCGTTCTCAGCGAGTTGGACGAGACGCTGCCACTCGATAACATCTTCGATGAGCGGAGCATCGATTTCCTCGACGATACCACCCAACGTCGCTATGAGCTCGGCGAAAGCGTCGTGTAAGCGCGGATCAGCATTTGCCCACGGGGGTGTTTTTATAAACGCAAATGTGGGTTGCACAGGTGGCGTCTGTGCGGCGAGACCCGACAGGTTCGGCTGGCTGCGTGGATAGCTGACGGGATCGTCGGGATCGAAAGCTGACATGCAGTCGACGAGGAGTGCTGCGTCTTCGATGGAGCGGGTCAATACGCCGACCGTATCGAGCGTGTGAGACTGCATGAGGACGCCGCGTCGCGAGATGAGGCCAAGCGTCGGCTTGTAGCCATATACGCCGCAATACGATGCCGGGCGCAACACTGATCCAGCGGTCTGAGTGCCGAGTGCACCTGGCGCCATGCCTGATGCGACAGCAGCAGCAGAGCCTGCGGATGATCCGCCTGGGCTATGGCCTGGTGCGGCAGGATTATCGGTTTCGGCCGGAGTTAGCAGCGCCAGTTCCGTGGAGACTGTCTTGCCAAGAATGATCGCACCGGCTGAGCGAAGGGCGGCGACGCAAGATGCATCTTTGGCGGGGCGGCGGCCGGAGAAGATCGGCGAGCCATTCTCGGTCGGCATATCAGCGGTATCGATGACGTCTTTGATGGCGACGGGCACACCATGAAGTGGTCCGCAGCCATTGCCGCTTTGACGCTGGCGGTCGGATTGGCGCGCTTGCTCTAATGCGTAGGCCGGGTCACACCAGGCAAAAGCACCGATTGCGGGATCCTGCTTGGCGATGCGTGATAGGCATGCGGACACGAGCGCCTCTGATGTCAGCCGGCCGGCGGCGATTTCCGTGGCGGCCGCGGCGAGGCCCAAATTTGTAGTCTCGCTAGCCATGTTCGTCATTATGCGGGGATCACTTGCCATAGAAATACTCGGGCAGCCAGAGTGCGATTCCAGGGAAGATGTACAGCAGTACCATCGAGATGAAAACCATACCCAGATAGGGCATGCAGCCTTTGAATATCTGCATCAGCTGTACGTGTGGTGGCGCTATTCCTTTCAGATAATACGCAGCCATTGCCATCGGCGGGGTGAGAAATGATGTTTGCAAGTTGAGTGCTATCAGGATGCCGAAGAACAGCGGATCGACTTCGAAGTGTGACAATAGCGGCAGGAAGATCGGCACGAAGATGATGATGATTTCCGACCATTCAAGCGGCCAACCCAACAGGAAGATGATGATCTGCGTT
>AERA01021457.1_pt1 | contig 11791 bp, 6 predicted proteins | sample 267968 | NCBI WGS metagenome assembly AERA01 (sample SAMN02954363, study PRJNA61401) | activated sludge metagenome | biome: terrestrial; feature: wastewater treatment plant; material: activated biomass; isolation source: activated biomass of an industrial wastewater treatment plant | reverse complement strand
TTCCGCCAAGACCACTGATGATTTCCCACGAGTAACCACCATCTCGTGACAACCAGGTATTGATCCCACCGACAATCACGTAATCCGGATTCATAGCAGAAGCGGCGATCGCCAGGTTATACCACGATTGTCCGCCATCCCCCATCCCGCTAGGATTCCAATGCATGAGATTGAGGGTGGCGCCGTCAAAAACTTCGACAAACGTTTTCCTTCATCATCCGACCGGAAAATGCCGTCAAGACCACCACTCGTTGTTATGGCATATACACGCAACGGATCTGAAGGCGTCACAGCCAATTCAGTTCGGCGAGCGCCTGATTCAAGTAACTTCGTTGTCCATGTTTCTCCGGCATTCACAGAAACATGCACTGCACCAAAGGAGGTACTTCCATACAGGATTGAAGGATTAGCGGGATGCATTTCCATGTCAATAAATTCTGCTGCCGATAATTGTTCATCCCAGTTGTCACCACCATCCCGCGTCCTGAAAACACCGAGGCTGGTTGCAGCATACAATGTTTGTGGATCAGTCGGATCCTGAAGAATGCGATTGACAATTTCAAAATCACTCAGGTTGAATTGCAAGCCGGTAGGCTGCCATGAAATTCCCGCGTCTGTTGATTTCAGTACACCAACACTTTGATTGTCATAACTATCGCGGTCGCCCGTCGCGATATAAATGGTTTGATTGATCTCAAAATCACGATCGATGACAATATCCGTGGCGCCCAGTGTTTCCAGGTGATCGGTCAGACAGGTCCATGTTGCGGCATCATTATGCGTGACCCAAAAACCGCCGGAAGGTGCACCGGCCCAATAGGTATCAGGATCAGTTGGATGAAAAGCCATCGTATTGATGCGACCGAGCCCATCTGATTTGCGATCAGTTGATGTCGGACCGAGCGATTTCCAGGCTGACTTCGGTGGGTTTTGTCGATTGACAGTGCTGCGAAAATGCTCCTGAACGACCTGGTAAGCGCTCTCCTTTGGAAATTCTCCGGTGACAGGATGTACGCGTTGTTCCTGGAGCCATTCCCAGCGCTTGAATTGCTTGTACCCGCCGGCCTTGTGTTTCTGACCATTCTCTGTGTAGTATCCGTCGACCACATCAAAAGGCTCCCAGTAGGCATAAAATGCGTCCTGATAATCGTTCAGGGTGAGTTCGGCTTTTGATTTGTGCCGGGGCAGATTATCCAGCCAGGGTTGGGCCTTGATGGGCAGGTACCAAACGATCAGCGTGAGGACCGTGGTGGTGATTCTCATGACTTAAAGGTTAGCGATGATCGAGGGAATGGGCGAAAGATAGGAAAAGCGGGTTTGGCGCACAAGGGCCAAAATATCTGCCTTGAAGCAGCTTTAGCTGTATAATCTGGCACTGGACCCCATCAAATCAGGATTCTTGTCTGTTTTTTGGAAAAAAATGGCGGTATTTGTAGCGAAACAAGGCCAGGATGGATTATACCCAATGAAACGATCAACAGTATGAAACGGCAAAACCTTCTATTCTTCACCACACTTCTGCTATGGGGTTGCCATAAGGACTCGGATACCATCATTCATGAGGAAGAAAAACCGGTTCCGCCTGCTGTCATCGTCACCACCAAATTTGTATCAATCCTGGATACGACTCAAAGTGCGTCAACTGGATCGCAGGAAACATTTGATGGGATGACTGCTCCGTATAGCGAAATTCCTTATCACGTATTTAATGGCCAGGATATTCGTCGTGATTATGAAACGGCCACATTCAGGAATGCCCGGCATTTGACATTTCATGCGGCACCGACCCTGATCGAAAACGATGTCAATTATTTTCATTGGCAGGAGCCTATCCTCCAGGAGCAGTACCTGAATACAAATGTTGATCAACTGCTGGCACTGGACAATGACCTTGAGCTTATCATTCCGGCAAATGCGCTGTTGAATGCAGACGAAACTTCCTACGCGGGAGACTACAGCATCCATTATAGTAATATCAATCCGGGCACGAATCAGGCACGTTCCATTCCTTCGTTCCAGGGCATGGATCAATACGGCGAAGTTCATCATCTGTTATTCGGACACTGCATTTATGTGGCTGTCATTTCAAGTACCGGAAGTCTCCTCCAATTCGATACAGGTGCGCGAATCCGGCTTGGGTCCTCATCCAATGCATTGAGTTGGCGCTTTGTGCCTGAAAACGGTATCTGGCAAACGGCTGGTCAATCCGATAATGAGATAAAACTGGATGCATCCGGTTACTACGCTATAGCGCAAACAGCAGATCCGGTGCGGGTCACCGGTGTGCTTGAGCTCAATGACAGCCCTTTACCGCATCAACCTATATTGATAACATATCATGGACAGCAACAAACCGTTTACACTACTAATCAGGGGCACTGGGCTGCCTATATACCCGTCAGTTCAGCTTGTGAAGTAACCACAGCGATTGGCTGCGGTCCTGTTTTCACTTCATCATTTCAAACGAATCTTTCCGAAACCTTTAACGTAACACTTCAATACACCGATCCGGGGATATACATCAGTGCGCTTCAAGGATCTCTGAAGGATTGCAATGCGAATGCCCGCGCAGGCCAATACCTTGAGATCAACAGTCCCGCTGCTAATTTCCTGTTCAGTGAATCAGCTGATTTTTCTTTCCCCGTACCGGTTTGCGGCGGAGCGTCGATCCTGTTGACTGCACTGGATCCGGGATCAGGCCAAACAAGTCCATCCATTCAGTGGGATCTAGCAGATACCATTGATGTTCATTCCGTATTCGTCTGTGACCAGGCCCATCAGGAGTATTTAGCGTTGACCGTTGCGGGAGAACAAAAAATGTATTGGGATTTGCACAGTACCCTATTCAACCAGGACCGGGTCCTTATTAAAGAAGGTTTTTTGGAAAATGATCTGGACCTTGACATCTATATCACAGGCATGATGGAGGGTACGTATGAGAATACTGCCATCAATATTGTTTTTGAGGATCCGACCCTTGGCCATCGCGGGTATTCGCTGTATTGTCCTACTTCGACAACAGGATGCGGATTCACCACATTTAAAATAACCCATTTTCCCTCGGCACAAGGCGAATGGATCCGTGGATTTTTTGAAGGAAGATTCTGGATCAAAACATTTACGCCACTCACTGCAGGGTATCGCGATGTGAAGGGAGAGTTCCAAGTTTATCGCGAATTCTAAACCGTCAGACTCCCTCTGCTTGACACCGAATGAGATCATACAAGGCTGTAAGCGTGGACGCGAAGAAGCGTACCGGCAATTGGTGGATACGTATGCCGGTAAGTTGATGGGATTGTGCAAGCGATATCTCCGGGATCATCAGAAAGCTGAAGATGCTGTACAGGAAACGTACATCCAAGTCTTCAAATCCATTCACCGGTTAGAGGACACAAGCAACCTGATCGCCTGGATGAGCCGGATGGCGATCAACAACTGCCTGAAGGAATTGCGGAAAAACCGACAGCTGGTGTTCCAGCCTGAAGATGTAATGCTGGAACACCTGCCCAACCTGACAACTTCCCAGGAGCCAATGGAAGCAGAAGAATTGATCCAGTTACTCGACACATTGCCGGATCCATACCGGATCATCTTTAACCTGCATGTGGTGGAAGGATACAGCCATAAGGAGATCAGCCAGATGCTGAAGATCAAAGAATCAAATTCCAGAACAAAGCTCACACGGGCCCGAAAAATGATACAGGATTACCTCGTAGTACAAATCAAATCACCCATCGTATGAAACCGTACGAATCCATCAAAAAGACGCTCCGCGATTATGAAGCGCCGATCGACAACGAAAAATTGTGGGGCCAAACACGACATGCGATTCCACAGCGGAAACGTCGTCGCGTGGTGGTCATCTGGATGCTGGCCGGACTTGGTTTACTTGGTGTGACAGCGCTTTATACGGTGCAGCAAACTTATTCATCGGAAAACATGGACGCTACTCCGCATAATGCGTCAAAACAAATAATTGAATCACCAGATCACCCAGTGAACCAGCGGATCACCCATACAGAAACCAATACCACATCCGCTGATGCGGTAAAAAATTCAGCAGCTATATCCACGGAGATCCCGAATGCAAAAGATCAATTAAAAACAGCCCATTCTTCCACCACATCAGCAACACATCCATCTGCCAACCAAAATGATCGTGCCCATACTTTGCCCAATGACCATTCTCCACAGCAACCACAGCCTGCCGGTTCATCTTCGGCAATGACATCCATGCTACATACATCTGCATCAGGTAATCCTCAACCGGAAGAGATGCCTCGACAAGCTGCAATGTCAGAAGATGAAGATGATGAAGATGCACTGTCTAAAGCAAAAACTGATTTAATCCCACGGAATAAAAACAGGGTTAGCCAACTGGATGCACTACCCATTTTGGAATTGAACCTGATCAAAAACATTGGAATTGATCCCATTCTTCCCGGGAGGATCACCAAAACAGAAAGTCACCGGCTCCATATCGGCCTGGGAATAATGCAATCCATCGGAAGCTCATCACTGTCCGTCTCGACCGAAGCTCCGGAACATAAACAGCTGGCCACTATTCTCCAAAAGAATATCCGAAGCCTGGAAGTACTGACATCAACGGCCACGGCCAACATCCAGATCAATCGCGGTCTTGAAGTCAGTACATCCATACAGCGTCATCAATTGACCACCTCTTCCTCATTTGAATGGACAGAGACCGAGTTGGTCCCGGGCACAGGCATATCGGAAATTATAATTGATGAATTCGGGAATCAACACCTGGTGATCGATGAAATAGACTTCATTAGAACGACCGACTGGCAATCCACCCGATACTCCACACATCACTGGTATAATCTCAGCCTGGCCTTGTCATACCCAATCCTGCGCAGTTATCGCATCAACTTGCTGGGCGGTTTACATACGAATTATGTATTTGCCTACAATGCCAATGGCGCCTATTATGATGCCGACAGAGCACCTTTTGAATTTAATCAGGAGGACAGGCTTTTTGATTCGCCCAATAAATGGACACTTGGCTTGCACAGCCATATTCGCTGGCAACTCAGCCATAAATGGAATGCCCGGTTTTCACTCACCTGGAATTCATTTCAATATCAAATACGTACACATCCGTTACAATTTGACCATTCACTCTGGTCAATTGGAGCGGGTATCGGATATCAATTTCAATAATCAACAACCCATTCCTGCTGAACACTCGTCAAAGCGCGCTGAGGAGTGGCCGGCAACAAACCTCAATCCCATTCTATAACCACAACACTAACACGATGAAAAAACTATATATTTTCTCCTATGGGTGCATATTGCTGTTCACCCTTCTAGCTCAAATCGCGATCAGCCAGGTCACGTGCGTACAGGTACTAAACGTTTCCCTGGATCAGAATGGCGAATACATTGTTTTCCCGGAAGACCTGGTCGCCACAGGAGATATCTCTCCTTATACCGCTCTGGTACTGCCGGACACATTTTCATGCGCGGATCTTGGGCCGAATACCGTTACCCTCGCACTTTATGAAAATGGAAACCTGATCCACTCTTGCAACAGTACTGTGATCGTAGAAGACAAGACGAATCCTGTTCCCGTCTGCCTGGTTGATCCACATGTTGTATTGGACGTCAACGGAAATTATACATTGACTATGGAAGACATTGATTTTGCTTTCTTCGACGCGTGTGGCATCGTAAGCTTCCAGGCTATTCCACCAGTGATCACGTGCAGCAGCAACAATCCGATTCAGGTATACGCCACATTTGCTGATGCCTCGGGTAATGAAGGATATTGCTGGACCTCAGTCAGCTGGGAGGAAAATCCGGAAATGGCATCTGCGCTTGCGTGCAATGATGGGTTGATCGTTGAAATATTACCCAATGAGACATTTTATGTCACACCTGAGTTGATCCTCGAGGGTGGACCTTATGGATGTTATTTCAATTATACCGCAATACTCACTGTCAATGGAAACCAACTACCATCACCCATTCTGACACAGGCCGACACCAACAGTACAATCATCGCGACGATTGTCAACACCACAACCGGTCAGATGTGCTGGGGCGAAATGCATGTGGTGGCCGCACCCGCCTGTGAGGATCCATTTATCATTTGTGATACGGAATGTAATAGTGCTCCATTGGGCGATTGTGCAACAGGCCATACGGACGCGGATAATGTGGAATGGCCGTGCGACCTGACCATTACCCTGGCTTGTGAGGAGGGTTATCATCTGCTCACACCGGAATACCTGGTCGAGGTTTTACAAATTAATGCTGCAGACGCTTCACCGCAAATTGTGAATGCAGGATGCAATCTGACGGACATGGCTTTTGAGGACATCGTCATCCTGACACCAGGCACCGAACGCATCCAACGCACCTGGACGATCCTCAACTGGCTCACCAGTGAAACCTGGGATTATATCCAGACCCTTCATTTTGACTATGCGGGTGGAAGTATTTGTGATGTGCTGCCACACACAGCACCGGTGGGTGATTGTGCGAGTGGTCACACCCTGGATGATAATGTGGAATGGCCGGCAGATATCACAGTCAGTACTGTATTCATTCACCCTGACGACCTGGCGCAGAATCCGGAAGTAGCCGCAGCCGATGTATCGCCGGAAATCATTGATCCATGTAATCAATTTCTGTTGACCTGGTCTGATGAATACACCCAACCGAATGCCACCACTTTGCTTGTGGAACGCACATGGCAAATCTTCAATACGACAAATCAGCAGATTTCAACATTTACGCAATCCATCACCATTACCGGATATACCGGCGCAAGCCAGGTATGTGTGACCAGGGAAACCGGTGAACCGATCCCGGGCGTGGAGTTATTTCCGGGCACAGTGACAGACGGAACAGGTTGTGTTTCGTTTACAAACCCTGCCGGTGTGGTGGTAACACCCATCAAAGATGCACCGCTCCAGGAAGGCATAAACATGCTGGACCAGATCCTGATGCTGGAACATATCCTGGGTATCAATTCCCTTTCAAGATTCCTGATCAAGGCTGCGGATCTGAGCCAAAACGGTTTCGTGTCGACTCTGGATTATTTTGGCCTGCAGCAGATCATAGATGGTGAATTTATACCCACATTTCCTCACAACTGGCAGTTTTTTGACCAGCATACGATGGCCCAATCCATGGACATTTCGAATCCGATGCTGCCTTACCATTTTATCGGCGTCAAAATGGGCGACCTGGATAATAGTTATGTGATCCAGAGTGCGCCATCCTTTCCACCGATCAGCATGATCATCCAGGATGAGATCCTGAACAAGAAAGAGGAATATCAAATACCTGTCTTTCTCGAAGAGAGCAGTCGAATTGTGGGCTTCTCCGTGAAGATCCGGAACCCGTCCGGTCAGATTGATTTCTTGGATGTGAGCGCACCACTATTGCCGGGTTTTTCTTTTGCGAACAATGTGGTCATCGGGGATGATTTTATCCAGATCCAGTGGATTGCACCGGATGAGATCGTCACCACCGGCGCCCCGATCTCCCGGAATGATGCATTATTCACACTCTTGTTATCACCGGCTGTCAATTCAATTCTCAGTGAAGAACTGATCCTGGATACCGAGTTTGATAATTTGCTAAAACCGAACGGCGATCGTGAAGCATTGGAAATCCGGATGAACTGGGAAAATGTGATCATCAGCTCCACAGTCACGCTTGGGGTCGGGCGCGCAGTGCAGATCTACCCCAATCCGGTCGAAGACATGCTATTCCTCAGCGGAGTGATGGCCGATGAATCCGGACAGGTTGCATTCTTCGATCCAACCGGAAAACTGATCAGCCTCAAACCATTGAATCCCATGATTACCGTACGGGATCTCCCGACAGGACTTTATTACATGCGGATCCAGACCCACCATGAATATTCTTCAGCAGTTCCGTTTTATAAAAAGTAAAACCCCAAATCACCATTAGTCAAAAGACCGGGATCATCTCCCGGTCTTTTTATTTTTCTGCACGCTGAACACTCCCTCCTTCATTATCTGTATATTTCTTTGGTAAAACCAAGGAAGCATGTGCAGCCCTGCTTTTCGCGCCGTTCCACTATACCGGTGGCTTGTTGTGTTGGGCTGTGCATTGCATTTTTGCCTGATTCATCCACAATCGACACAACTTCAATTACAGCACTATACTTCCCCATCCGGCCTCCACTCCGAGGTCACCCGCATTGTTCAGGACAGTTTCGGTTTTATCTGGCTCGGTACGGTAGATGGTCTTGTGCGGTTTGATGGGCAGCATTTTATCACCTGGTATCACCAGCCCGGGGACACCACCTCTCTGGTCAATAATATCATCAATGACCTTTGTGTGGATGCAGACAACCGGATCTGGATTGCCACAAATGGCGGGCTGTGCTACTATGATTACCGGGATGATCGATTCCATCGGATTCGTTTTGACCAGGCCAGGGAACTTGTTGATCGTCATCGTGTCTATGCGATCATTCGGGATCATCGCCAGGGGATGTGGTTTGCTACACGTACCATTCTTCATTATTGGCGCCCGGGGCAGTCCGTTCAATCCTATCCGCTGCCCCCCTCAGACCAACTGACCAATAAATGCCTGTATCAGGACCGCGACCACAAGATCTGGATAGGTTCAAATGCAGGTCTTTTTGTTTATAATCCCTCCACCACTCACTTTCTCCACAAACACGTGGAATCGCCCTTTTCAAAGCGCCAGAACCTAAGTGTCACCGTGCATCCGATCCTCCACTATAAGGCGGACACCCTGCTGATTGGCAGTTGGTATGGCGGTGTGCAAAAAGTATTTATGCACCAGGATAGCATCCATACCCGACATGTCGAAGATCTGGAGGAAACCCATCCGACCAAACATGTGATCAAATCCATCTGGCCGGCCGGTGAGGATCAATTCTGGGTTGGATCATACGGAAATGGGCTTTCTGTTTTCAACGCCCGCACAGAAACATTCTCAGGGCATCACCATCCCCGGATGAACGATCCGAAAAGCTTGGCCAGTAATTATATCTATGATGTATTCGAAGATCAGGCCGGCATCCTGTGGGTGGGTACAACGGAAGGCCTGAGCAAATATGATCCGCATACACATCGGTTTACATCTGTTCCATTTCCGATTTCTTCGCTGGAGTTTTCAGTATACAGGTTGCCCTCGGATATTCTTCCTGATCCACAGGACAAGGAATTCTTGTGGGTATCCGTGCCCGGGATCGGGCTTTACAGGTATCATATTCCGACGCGCGTTTTTGAGCATATTCCATTGCGCACCAAATCCCAGCTCCTGGATGACCGGGCGTTGCACGATATGTTTGTAGATCACCGAAACAGGGTTTGGCTTGGTATGCGGAGCGGTGTATATCAGTTTGATCTGGTTGACCGGCGAATGACCAGTGACATACTGCCCGCCCATCCCGACCTAAAAGGGGTACATCAAATCATTCAGGACACAGAACATCAATACTGGATGGCTACAAATACTAATGGGTTGTTCAGATATGATGAGCAATCCGATAGTCTGACGCAATATGCTTTCGCATATGATGCCAAAAATGCGCTGCCGGACAATCGTATCTTTTGCATATTCATTGATCACCAGGGTGATATCTGGATCGGCATGCAAAACCGTGGAGTCTGCCGGCTGGATCCGGCAACAGGTATTTTTTCATTTTTTGAACATGACCCTGCTGATCCAACTTCGATTCCCAGCATAGGTGTTTTCGATATTTATGAAGATGAAAATCATCGCTTGTGGTTCGCCACTGAAAATGGTCTTGCGACCTATCACCGGGATACGCATCACTTCACCACCTTGACCACGCGCGATGGATTGAGCAATAATGCAGTATTCAATATCGAGCCGGATGATCACGGCTGGTTGTGGCTGGGCACCAACAACGGTTTGTGCAAATTCAATCCGGATACGCGTGAATTCAGGAGTTACTTCATCGCGGACGGGTTACCGACGAATAGCATTTCAGGAGCGATGTGCTATGGTCCTGATCAAAACCTCTACTTCGGCACCACGGGAATGATCAGTTATTGCCAGCCGGATAAAATGATCATGAATGAGCGGGTACCACCGGTATTCATTACAGGATTCAGGATCTTTGATAAAAAAGTTAGCGTAAACCGGAATGGCCAAATGCTGGAACCCATCCGGTTGCGCTATTGGCAAAACATGATCACCTTTGATTTCGCGGCGCTCAATTTCACTAATGCGGATCGCAATCAATACGCCTACCGGCTGGAAGGATTTGATGATCAATGGATCTATTGTGGAAACCAGCAATCTGCGACGTTTACCAACCTCGATGGTGGCACCTACATTTTCCAGGTAAAGGCATCCAACAATGACGGGGTCTGGAATGAAACCGGCACTCTGGCGACAATTATGGTCACACCTCCTTTCTGGAAAACGTGGTGGTTTTACCTGGCCGTACTGGTCTTCCTGTTTAGCGGTTTATACGCGGCGTATCAATTCCGGATCCGCCAATTAATGCGCTTGCAGCAGATCCGGATGCGGATTGCACGCGATCTGCACGACGACATCGGTTCGACCCTGAGCAGTATCAATATGATCAGCAGCATGGCAGATCGGTCAGCGAATGAAAATGGGAAATCAAAAGAATGGTTTCATACCATCGCTGCGGCCTCCCGCCAGGCCATGGAATTCATGAGCGACATCGTCTGGTCGATCAACCCCGACAATGATAAAATGGACATGGTGGTTTCACGTATGCGACAATATGCTTCCGAGATCTTGGAAGCGGCGGGGATTGATTTCAACCTCGATATTGATCCGGCATGCCTGCAGTTGAATTTACCGGTGGAAAAAAGGAAAGACCTGTTCCTCATCTTCAAGGAAGCCATCAATAACCTGGCAAAGTATTCACAAGCTACCCTGGCCACGATACACGTCCGAAAAGACCAGCACCGATTGGTCCTCGAGATCATGGATAATGGCCAGGGTTTCGACCAGGAGCTGATCCGGAGTGGAAACGGCTTAAAAAATATGCGCTCGCGGAGCCTGCTATTGAACGGAACGATCGACATTCATTCTTCACCCGGAACCGGCACTACCATACGGCTGGCCGTGCCGGTGTTACCATGATCATGGGATGGAGATAAGCCTGTAAACAAGCTACCTTTATTCCTATCAAACAAAACCCAGCGTGAATGACATACCCCGTGGTCATCTATGAGGATAATATTTTCTTGCGACAGAGCATTGCGGAGCTGATCCGTCAGACCCCGGACTTTGAACTCAAGGGCGCGTTTGAGAATTGTGACCACGTCACCCTGGACATGGAGACCCTGAAACCTGAGGTGGTGCTGATGGATATTGACATGGCCGGGACCAATGGGTTGGACGGCTTGAAAATTATCCGCAAACGTTTTCCGAAAGTTCATGTCATCATGCTGACGGTATTTGAGGATAATGATTCCATCGTTGAGGCCATCACCCTGGGAGCCTCCGGTTATTTGTTAAAAAAAACGCCACATGAAAAGATCCCGGAAGCTATCCGGGATGTACTCGACGGCGGTGCGCCTATGACCTCCTCCATCGCGCGTAAAGTGTTGGATCTGTTTCCGAAAAATGCTGGCCGGAATGAAGAGCTCGACAAATTATCCCCACGTGAACAGGAAGTTTTGCAATTGCTGGTGACCGGACACAGTTATAAGATGATTGCCGACAAATGCCATATTGCCATTGAGACGGTGCGTTCGCATATCAAGCATATTTATGAAAAGCTGCAGGTGCATTCGGCGACGGA
>AERA01000572.1_pt1 | contig 11803 bp, 8 predicted proteins | sample 267968 | NCBI WGS metagenome assembly AERA01 (sample SAMN02954363, study PRJNA61401) | activated sludge metagenome | biome: terrestrial; feature: wastewater treatment plant; material: activated biomass; isolation source: activated biomass of an industrial wastewater treatment plant | reverse complement strand
GCTGTTGCTCAGGTTGGAATAATAAAGCGCCACGAATTAACGCCCACTGATAAAACGCACGAAGATCAATAAACAATCTTTGCATCACTATACTTATATTTCGAAATCAAGCAGACGTCGTCAAATCTAGAGATCCTTAAGCAATTTGTCGGACTACACGCAATTACTCTGGACGCAAGCCGCTTGTTCGTATTTTCTCCCGACTAATCGTTTCACTTCTTCAATGCGAAGGAGTAGCGAACAACATCACCCGCGGAAATTCCCGGGAAACATGTTTAGTCAAACCAGAGCGAAAACGACCAAGATGACCAAGCCCGAACAGCCGGATTTGAACGTGACGGCAAAATTGGAACGTTCCCCAATTCATCTTTTGCATCGTGCGGGACAATGCGCAGGCGACATCTTCCAGGGTAAGCTTGGAACAACCGACCTGACGCCACGCCAGTTTGCCGTGCTCCTGACGGTGGCCTTGAATGAAGGATTGAGCCAAACGCACCTCGTCGAGAAGACCGGCATTGACCGCTCGACACTTGCCGACATCGTTCGTCGCATGCTCAAGAAAAATCTTCTGCAACGCCGCCGCACACGCGAAGACGCACGTGCCTATGCAGTGAAATTGACCGAAGAGGGCTGGCGCACTTTGCGCAGCGTCCAACCGACAGCAATTGAGGTGGACCAAATCGTCCTCGCTGCGCTCGATGATGGCGATCGCGATAGGTTCTTGAGTGACCTCAACAGAATTGTCGCAGCATTGAGCGCGCTGGCTCCACAGCAGCCATTGGCGGATTCCGACTGAGCAGCCACTTTGGAGCCATCCAGAATTTGGCGGAATCAGATTTATGATTGCCGCATTGCCGCCTGCTCGGAGATGATGCGCTTCCAATCACGATGATTGGATATCCGGTAAAACAGTCGCCAGCGATGAACGCTTGGCGACCATAATGGAATTTGAGACACAGTACCGTGCGCGGAACCGCGCCCGTACCAGGTCATCCATATGGATCGACTGGACCCAGCGCCCCGAATCAACGAGCCTGTCCCTGTATTCATCTCGGTCACGCTGCAACATGAAGGTTGTGGCGTGCTGAAGGATTCGAGTTACAGCCCGATCTTTCTATGAAGAACGGCTGCTGAATCCGCACCGGCGTATATTGGAGTTTAACAGAACTTACTTTTGCTTTTTGGGAACTGGAATTCGTCATTGATGGCCAAAGACGCCCTCATACACGCGCTGCGCCAGATCTCTCTGCTTGACGGACTCCCGCCTCTGCAGATCACGGAGATCGCGCGCCGTGCCGATCGCGTCGTCTTTAAGCCCGGGCAAACAATCATCACCGCAAACCAACCTGCCGAGTCAGCGATCCTTATATTCTCAGGAACCGCAGAACGGATTTCAGGGCCGGGCTTGGATGAACCCGCCCAGCAACTCCCCCCTGGCTCAATCATCGCCGAAATGGCCATGCTGATCGATTTGACGCCAACCTCGACAATCGTTGCGAAGTCAGAGGTTCGCGCATTGCGGCTCACGCGCACTGAAATTCACAATCTCATCGTCGAGTATCCAACCCTCGGCGAGCATTTCATCTCAAAGACTCTTGGCCGCTTGAATGGTATCGCAGCAGAAATGCGGAATATTGAAAGGGATCTAACCACTTTCCTAGACAAGGGCGAAGAGCCAGCTCGTGCCAGCGCAAGGGCCACCGCGTAGACACGCCCACACCAGTTGGCAAGACAGCAGCCTTATCTGAATTGTCCAATCAATTGATTTTTATGGGTCTTCCAAAATGAAGACGCTCAGCTCCGGGGGGAGGAGCTGAGCGTCGATAGCGCTTACGCGCGCGGCACCGGGAGGGAAGCCGGTACCACAGACGACATCTTCGGCTAGACGGGGGGCACTACCGAGTACAGGGTGATGTCATCTGTCTGTACGATACCTAATCCGAATGCTGGGATATTCAACAGAGGAATCTGCCAGGATCACGAAAACGTGATCAAATTTCACAGCATTATCCACCGCCGGAGCTTGAGTGAGCCCGAACAGTCACACTTCGATATGCTCGAAAGCATCACTAGGATGCACCCCCGCAAACCCACCTACCGCGGATTAAAAGCGGTTCCCATGGGTTTGATAACAAACTGCTTCGGATCGAGTTCAGCGGTGCGATCTATCTCGCCGACCTCAACCTTGGTATCGAGCCCCTGCGCGTCTCTCGTTACCCACTCCTTCATTTCCAGTGCGGGCTCAGTCGAAAAAACAAGCCGGATTGCGCCACTCGTATCGGGACTCTTATCGCGCATAGTCAGGGCAATCAGGCCACCACCTTGCTGGACCTCGGAAATACGCGCGTCGCGAACCAAATCGACATCTTTGCGCAGCAGCAAACGAAATGGCGTCTGGTCGAGTTGCACACGATCCTCGTTGTTGAGGTCATGATCCTGAATCGCCAAATTCTTTCCATCTGAAATAATGACTTGCAGGCTGGGGCGCGAGTAATCGAACCGGAAGCGGCCGGGCCGCTTCATCGCAAATTTTCCCTTCATGACCTTGCCGTCGGCTGCAGTTTGCACAAACCGCCCTGACAAGTTCTCCATTGCATTGAAGTACGCATTGACTTTGTTGACAATTTCCGTCTGTGCGGGATCAAGCGTAATGCCGGTGGTACCACCTGGCGCAACCTCTGCGCTCCACGCCGAAGTATCGACCGTGCTGCCCACCGCAGGAGCGGGTTTTTCGTCTGCCGCTAGAGCAAACGAAGCGGCCGCGCATGCAAATGCCGCGGCAAGAATTAAGCGAGCGCTCATCAATGGACCTATCAATCCCCCGAAAAGTCTCCAAACGGAAACCGCCAACTACTGCATTCCCCAACATTGCGACAAGAAGTTGGCCATCCTAGCGACCAACACCTCTGAAACAAGGCGAGCAGGCATGTTCACGCCAACTAACTGGGGATGAATGGAGCATATCGAGCCGATGTGCGAAGCGTTTCAGCGTGAACGACGCATCCGGTGACAAATGATTGTCAGCAGCTGCGCATTTCAACCAAACACGAGAGCGCTTTAGGCAGCGTTCGCCGCACCGCCGCCGTGACTGCCACCGGATTGAACCAGTATTTCACGCTTACCAACGTGATTGGCCGCACTGATCAACCCTTCAGCCTCCATCCGTTCGATGAGATTGGCGGCCCGGTTGTAGCCGATTGAAAGTCGGCGCTGCAGATAGCTTGTCGATACCTTGCGATCATGGAGCACGATGGCCACAGCGCGGTCGTAGAGATCTTCCTCGCCCTGACCCTGTGGTAAAGGGCTTTCGCCACTCTCATCCTCGCGCGTTTCGGTAATGCCATCGATATACCGCGGAGCGCCTTGAGATTTGAGGTAGTCTGTAATGGCTTCGACCTCGTCGTCTGCGACGAACGCCCCATGCACACGCCCCGCCTGACCAGAGCCCGCGGCAAACAGCATATCGCCCTGACCAAGAAGCTGCTCCGCACCTTGCTCGTTGAGGATCGTGCGGCTGTCGATTTTGGAAGCGACCTTGAACGAAATGCGCGTTGGGAAATTCGCCTTGATCGTACCCGTGATGACATCAACCGACGGGCGTTGCGTTGCCATGATGATATGGATGCCCGCCGCACGCGCCATCTGTGCGAGACGCTGCACAGACGACTCAACCTCTTTGCCTGCCACCAGCATCAGGTCCGCGAACTCATCGATCACAACAACAATATAGGGCAGCGTATCGAGCGGCATCGGCTCTTGCTCGTAGACAGCCTCGCCCGTGCGCCGATCAAACCCGGTTTGCACTGTGCGCGAAATCATCTCGCCACGCTTCTTCGCGTTACGCACGCGGTTGTTGTAAACGTCGATGTTGCGCACCGACAATTTCGACATGTTCTTGTAGCGCTCTTCCATCTCACCGACGACCCAGTTCAGCGCCGTCACCGCCTTGTGCGGATCAGTGACGACGGGCGCCAGAAGATGCGGAATTCCATTGTAGATCGATAGCTCGAGCATTTTCGGATCGATCATGAGGAAACGGCACTCATCCGGATTCAATCGGTAGAGTAGCGACACGATCATCGCGTTGACGCCTACTGATTTTCCAGAGCCGGTTGTGCCAGCCACTAGCAGATGGGGCATGCGTGCAAGATCCGCCACAACCGGTTCCCCGCCGATGGATTTGCCGAGTGCAACTGGCAAAGCCATGTCTGGAGATTTGTAGGGACCTGATTCCAGAATTTCACGCAAGAGCACCGGATCCCGCCGCGCATTCGGCAGCTCAATTCCAATCGCATTTCGACCAGGAACAACCGCAACACGCGCCGACACAGCGCTCATTGAGCGAGCGATGTCTTCTGCCAATCCAATGACCCGAGACGACTTCACACCACGCGCAGGCTCGAACTCGAACAACGTCACCACCGGCCCCGGTCGAATGTCGCGGATCTCACCCTTCACACCGAAATCGGCCAGCACATCTTCCAACAAGCGCGCATTTCCGCGCAGCATCGTTTGCGTAAACTCCGGCCCTGCTTTGTTTGGTATGGGCTTTTTCAAAAGGTTGATCGACGGAAGCTTGCTGTTCCCCTGTGATTGACCACGAAAATCAATTCCGCCAAACAGTGCATTCCGCTTGGTCGGTCTGCGAGCCGGCGCGACAGGAGGCTGCACGGCGTGATTGATTTCACTTGCAGGCTTTTGACTGCCAGATATGGGCATCCGAGCAGGTTGCGGTGCACTGGCGTGTGACGATTGGCCAGGGCCTCCAGCCATCGGCGCACCGCCTGCGGGCAGCGGTGGGTATGCAGGCGCGGCCGCGAACTGCTGTTCAACAAGCGCGTGCTGATAGACGGGCACTTTGGGCGCAGGTGCAGGTGTCGGAGCAGGTGCGGGCGCTGCGATGTTGTCGCGTGCCTGAGCAGCCTTTGCACCGTCGGGCGCAAACCGGATCGCAATTGCCTGGCACGACTCCTCCGTCGTGACATCGAAATCAGCGTCGCGATAGGGCGAAACCCCGATATCGTGCTGCTCGGATTGCTGGATATTGTGCTGAGGTGGTGGCGTCCAACCGTAGGGCCGCCCATAGGGAGCCGCGTGATCTCCATAACCCGGCTGCGAACTTGCCTCCGCTGAACCAGGCGCATGTCCATGCGGCTGTGACCACGCGCCATGACTTAGGTCACCAGGGCCATAGCCATTGTTTGCGCCAACCGCACTCATTCCATCCTGACGCGCGCCAGCGTTCTGCAGGCTCGCACCAATCCTACTTGCATGTTGGTGTGCAACAGCGACACCACGCTGCGCGACATCACGCGCACCCGCCATGACGTTTACCAAGCGCTCGCGCAATGGAATGCCCACCGAAGCTTCGCTTTGCTCGAAGCCATGTGCGGCCATATTGGAAGTGCTGTTTGCCATACCGTGCACATGCGCATTGTTGAACGCATCCCGCGGCGCCATGAGTTCCGGTTCGATCCGGCCTCCGGCATCGGCATAGCCAAACATGAGCTCATCGCCGTTCGGCATTTGATGGGGCGCATAGTCCGCCGCAACAGCGTTTGCTGCGCGTACCCGGCCCGACGGCAACGCCGCCTTCAGGTCAATCCAGGTAATACCGGTTGCACGGCTGATTGCCATCATTGCCATCAGCCCGAGCACGAGCCCAGCGGCGAACCCGCCGCGCGCTGTGTTGACCACCTGGAATAGTTTCGCGACCATTGAGAAAACGGTATCGCCGACGATCCCACCGAGATCATGATGCAGCGGCCATGACGACATGACGGGCAGCGCCGATAGCAGTCCGGCAGCCGCAACCACCGCCACTGGATACCACAAGAGCTGTGATTTCTTGGGTTCCGCACCCGGGCCCGATGCCTTCAGCATCGCCAAACCCCAAAACATCGGAACGATGAGTGCGATCAGCGTCGCCAAGCCGAAAGTTTGCAGCAGTAGATCGGATGCAATCGCGCCCAACGCACCCATCACGTTGCGCGGCGTCCCGCTCGTAGCATGCGTGAGACTGGGATCGGCTATCGACCACGTCATCACGCTAAGCCAAAGCGCGGCAATTACGGCCAGTAAAAAACCGCCTGCAAAACGACCAAAGGCCGCCATCAATCGCCGCTCGATGGGCGGCAGAACGGCGGCACTATTCGATGGGACATGCGACTCAAACGACATGGGGACAGCAACTTCTTACGCTAGGACGGATACAATTCTGCCGAGCGCTTCCCTGATCGTTGCCGGATCGGTCACCAATGCCACACGCACGTAATCCGTGCCGGGGTTTAGGCCATCGCGTCCGGGCTGCGCCAGATAAGCACCCGGTATCACCCTGACACCCGACCGTTTCCATAAGGTTACTGTAGCCTCAACGCCCCCACCAAAATGACTCACATCGAGCCATAAGAAGAATCCGCCGCCTGGCCGTTTGTATCCGTAGCGCTGCCCCAAAACGTCGTCACATACATCAAACTTTGCGCGATAGGCCATGCGGTTGCTGGCAACATGCTGCTCTTCGCTCCATGCTGCGGCGGAAGCGTGTTGTATAGGCCCTGGCATCGTTGGACCGACGAGATTGCGTACTTCCGCCAGTGTTTCGATGAAAGTTGCATCTCCTGCACAGAACCCGGAACGCAAACCAGGCAGGTTGGATCTCTTCGAGAGCGAGTTGAACACAACGATGTTGGCAAAACGCTCCGGCGATGCTGCTGCGACCTCGAGGCCACCGACTGGTGGTTCGCCACTGTAGATTTCGGAATAGCACTCATCGAAAAACAGCATGAAGTCATGCGCACGTGCCAGTTCCAACGCGCGCCGCACGTAGTCTCGTGATGCTATCGCCCCCTGCGGATTGGCTGGCGAGCACAGATAAAACGCCACCGTGCGCTCCAGAAGCTCTGCGTCATCGGCAATCTCATCGAGATCAGGCAAATGGCCCGTCGCCGACGTGGCATTGAGAAAGACGGGCTCGGCGCCCGTCGCCAGCGCCGCTCCGATGTAAGCCTGGTAATAGGGATTGCAGATCAAAATCGCCGGTCGGCCGCGCACCTTTTTGCGCCCAACCGCAGGAAGTGCCGCAAAGTACAGTCCTTCACGCGAACCGTTGACCGGCAACACCTCACGCAGCGCATCGACCGCGCCATCCCCCCGGAGCCCGTAGCGCCGGTCTGCCCATTCCGCGATCGAGAGCCGCAGCTCATCGCTGCCCTTGATCGGCGGATACTTGGCAAAAAGAGCCTCAGCCTCGCGAATTTTTTCCGCAATGAAGGGCGGCATAGTTTCGCGGGGCTCTCCCAATGTCAGGTCGATTGGCTTATCAACTTGCGGAGTAATACCCTCCAAAAGCTTCCGTAATCGCGTGAATGGCGAGATGATCGCACCACTAGCCAGCGCTTCGAGCCCATCCATTAATCCGTACCCCGACCAATTCAGGTCTTAAAAGTTCATTGAAGCGCCACGTTTATCCGTTTTGCCGGCATTACGTCGAGAGCAGCTTGTTCCCTAAGGAACAGCACCAGCGGGCGTGTCGTGCGAACACGCTATTGAGTAAAGTTTGACAGGAGTAACCCAATGCTGCGCATCGCGTCGTTATCAGAGTACGCCGTCGCGGCGGCAATCCTCATGTCCTCCCTACCCGTTTCCGCAGCCTCCGCTGCTGGCAGCCCCATCGGCGTCTGGCTTGACGAAGAAGGCCGCGGCGCCGTCGAGATCACCGAATGCGGCGGCACCCTTTGCGGCAAGGTCGTATGGGTGAAATCGAAAAGCGACTCCAAGGGTTGTGGCGTCAAGATCCTCAGCGGCGGCAAACCCGTCGGTGGTGGCAGCTGGGACAACGGCTGGATCTACAGCCCCGAACATGGTCGCAAATTTGATCTCGCGCTGACGCCCCTCGGCGGCGATCGCCTCCGCATCACCGGATACGCCGGCGTCAAGTTATTCTCGCAGGACAAAACTTGGAGACGTGCGCCAGCAAACCTGCCTCGCTGCGACAGCCCTGAGACGGCAGCCAAGCCAAAAGCCGCGCCTGCACCTGCAGTCGCCGCGACGAAAGCTACGGAGACGAAAAAGACAACTGAGCAAGCCGCGAGTGAAACAATTACGCCGCCAGTGCCTCAACCCGCACCAAGGCCGCCGACACGGACGGCTAAGCTAGAGCCCGTCCCTGCGCCCGCCGCAGCGGTACCATACGGCGCGCAAGAATCGCCTGCCGCACCTGCGGCCCAATTGCCGAATGAACCGAAGCCAGATACGAGCAGCACCGACACCGCCGCTCCGGCCTCACCTTCAGAAGTCGAAGCAAACGATGCGAAGGGCAACGACGCGACTGCCAATCGTACACCGCCTAAAAAGGGCGGCTTGTCTTTCGAGAAGGTGCTCAAAAGAACCGCAGATGGCTCATGCAAGCTCGATCTGCCGTGGGTGAAAATCAAATTCGAATGCGAGCGGCTCTGACGGTCACACACGTCAAAGCACAATTGAAACGCGCCCCGCGGATCTCAGTCAACGGGGCGCGTTTTTTAGCTCACCACCAGGCAAAGCTTACAACCGCCCCATACGCACATCTTCTTCCGGGTTGGCACTGATGTTGTGAATGGAGATGTCCGCGCCCCTGCGCTGCTCATCATCCGACATGCGCAATCCCAATACCATGTCAGCGATCGCATAAACGATAACACCAGCAGCAAGGCCAAACCCAGCGCCCAGCAAGCTACCAACCAACTGCGATGCGAAAGAAACGTCGCCGATACCGCCCATCGCCTTGAGGCCGAAGATACCCGCGGCAATGCCACCCCACAGCCCGCAAAGACCATGTAGCGGCCATACACCCAGCACGTCGTCGATCTTCCACTTGATCGTCGCCAGCTGGAAGATCTGCACGAAAATCACACCCGCGACACCACCTGTCACGAGTGCGCCAATCGGGTGCATGACGTCGGAGCCCGCACATACCGCCACGAGACCAGCAAGCGCTCCGTTGTGCACAAAGCCAGGATCGTTCTTGCCAGCAACCAGCGCCGACAAAATTCCCCCCACCATTGCCATCAACGAATTCATAGCAACGAGACCAGAGATACCCGTCACGCTCTGCGAGCTCATCACGTTGAAGCCGAACCACCCCACGCACAGCATCCACGAACCCATCGCCAGCCATGGAATTGACGATGGCGGGATACCCATGATGCCACCCTTCTCATAGCGGCCAAATCTCGGCCCAAGCCGCATCACCGCGCCCAGCGCCACCCAACCACCAAAGGCATGCACGACGATCGAACCGGCGAAATCATGAAACGCACTGCCAAACCAGCCTTTGAAGAGCACATCCTGCACGCCGAAGTTCGAGTTCCACACCGTGCCCTCGATCAGAGGATAGGCAACGCCGACCAGCATTGCCGTCGCCAGCATCTGCGCGTTAAACCGCGCGCGCTCCGCGATGCCGCCTGAAACGATGGCGGGAATTGCGGCAGCAAACGTGCAGAGGAAGAAAAATTTGACGAGGCTGAAGCCATTGGGAAGGAAACCTTCAGCACCTCCCGACAAGCCCTGCGCGCTGACAAAGAACGTCACGCCGTAAGCAATCCAATATCCGACGAAGAAATACATGACCGTCGAGATTGCGAAATCGACGAGAATTTTAACGAGCGCATTGACCTGGTTTTTGTGCCGGACGGTACCGACTTCCAAAAACGCAAAGCCTCCGTGCATGGCGAACACCAGAATGGCGCCCATCAGGAGAAAAAAGACGTTCGTACCGTGCAGCAGCTCTTCCATAGGTGACCCCCCGGCGGTGTTTTGATGCCAAAACAGGCAACCGCATCGCAAATAGGCGGGATGCCGAGTGGCCGGGCGCTTAGATCAAGGACCGTGCCATCGGGGAAACAATTTCTAAGTGCATGAATCAAATGAGTCTTATTAGGAATAGGGCGCACACGCCCATCTCATAGCCGCCCAGAAAATAGGCAAATACGTTAGCTGTCAGCCTAATTTATATGCAAATGAAAAGCCGCCTGAGTGTCAGGCGGCTTTCACGGAACAAAATTGAGGCTGGAAAAGACCGCCGCTATCGCACCCGGCGCGGGTTCATGTAGAGCTCGGTCTCCTGCCTGTCGATTGTCGCCTCAACCCGACCATCGCGGATATCCTGATAGAGTGCCTTGATGTGCCGGCGGCACGACCCGTTGAACAGGATCATCCCCGCCAACAGCTTCATCACATTCAGCAACCGCTTATCGGCAATACCCTCCTTCAGAAAACCGGTCCAATAGCCGCCGAGCGTTAAAATGCGACCATCCAGATGCCCGACGACCTCGTCTTTCTGATTGTAGAGGGTGTAATCGCCACCAATGTTGATGACGTCGCGCCGCAGAATGTAAAAGTCCGGATTTCCGTCCTTATCGACTAGGAAGAACGAGAAATATTCTGGCAGCAACGGCCATTTGTTCGCCGAACGCTCGACATACACAACGTAATTGTCGTCGTTTGTATTGATCGAGTAGATCGGCACCGGAAGCCCGCGCGCACCGAATGTCTGCGCTATCGACCGCGCCAGCATCAAGTCCATCGTCGCGCGCCAGTTGAGGTTCTCCGAAAAGAGCTTCATGACGAGCCGTTTGTCGGTACCTTCTTTGCCCTTCCACAGATCTTCGCGGTAGGACAGCACCCCCGTGCGCTTGCCGTTCTCGATGACCTCCGCAAAGACATCCATGTCCTTGCTGAACTGGCGCGATTTGGCGCGATTGCGCGAGTGCTTGTAGATACCGAACTCGATCGAGTTGAAGTTCGTGATCCAGACGTTGACGACGAACTTGAGCCAGCCATCTTCTGACTTTGACGCCTTAGCCATGCGGCGTTCTTTGCGCGCCGAGCTCTTATGCTCACTGGGCACCTGCACTCCGGCGCGCTCGTAAACTTCGGCACGGGCATCGCTGGCTGCATCGTTCGCTGCTGCCTCGGCTTCGCGGGCGAGTGTGGCTGCGCTGGCGGTCATGTGCTCATCTCTTCGTGGCCTGAAATTGGACGACGCACATTGAGTGCGAGACGCCGGACAAACGCACTGAACACTGAGGAAAATTGGTGCGAATCACTAGCGCCAGCCTAGCACCCGCCACCCGGCCCCCAAGCCAACTGAGCCATGTTTCAACTGGAAAACTCTGTTATTCCGAGGAGCGTCAAAGTTGATAGCGGCGCGACCGAAAAAGGCCGCGCCACACCAACTAGTCAGTTCGCTTCACTCGAATTAGCGCCTTCACGCGGCTACCAACGTGCAACTTTTCCTTGAGAACTTCATTCACTCGACCAGGATTAGTATCGAAGTCAGCAGCGATACGATGAAACCTTAAGCGCTACCCCCGCCCGCCAAAAATCGCACTCCCCACCCGCACATGCGTCGCGCCGAACTCAACGGCTGTCTCGAAATCGTCGCTCATGCCCATCGATAGGCCGGAAACACCCGCCTCCCGGGCCAGCTTCGCCAGAAATGCGAAATGCACTGCCGGCTCCTCCTCAACTGGCGGAATGCACATAAGACCAGCAATTTCCAGGCCGAGCTGATCCCGGCACATTGCGACAAACGCCACGGTTTCCGCCGGCATCACACCTGCCTTCTGCGGCTCCTCACCCGTATTGACCTGAACGAACAGTTGCAGACGCCGGTCCTGCCGCGCCATTTCCTCGGCCACCGCACGGGCAATTTTCTCTCGGTCGATCGAATGGATGGCGTCAAACAGCGCCACCGCTTCCTTTGCCTTATTGGATTGCAGCGGCCCAATCAGATGTAAAACAATACCCGGCGTCTCCGTCATGA
>AERA01011399.1_pt1 | contig 11853 bp, 6 predicted proteins | sample 267968 | NCBI WGS metagenome assembly AERA01 (sample SAMN02954363, study PRJNA61401) | activated sludge metagenome | biome: terrestrial; feature: wastewater treatment plant; material: activated biomass; isolation source: activated biomass of an industrial wastewater treatment plant | reverse complement strand
CATCAACAGAAATGGTAACCGGGATTCAACAGAGCGGTATGCCAACATAGGTTCTGTTCAATATAATAACGAAACCACTTTTAGTAATTTTAGAACAGAAGGACTCTTGATCGGATTGTCCCCTGGACTCAATAGAATAAATTTTGATTCTAATGCACAGTCAACCTGGAAAACCACTTCCATACCGGCTTTTGAATTTGAAATTGATACTTCAACCTTTGAAGCACATGTTGAGTTTGGCCTGAGACCCGTGTCTGAGGACTTTCCAGTGTCGTCCTATATATATGCCTCCCCTTTCCGCTGTGGGTCCTGGGTAGAAATGGGCATAGCCCTCTCCCATCAAGTTATTCCAGTGATCAATCGCATTTTATGGGTTCAGACGGATAGCGATTTTGAAGATGTTCAATTTTCTATTTTGCCTGATACATTAGTTGGAGAGTCACAATTCGGCTGGAATATTGACCTACTTTATCCGGGTGAATTATTTCATGTGAATGGAAGTGTGAAAATACCCGGCATACAACAAGGTGCAGAAATTGGAGACCGGTTTCGAATTATATCCTGGTTTGACGGACAGGACAGTTCCAGACATGTATTGCATGAAGGAGAGTTAAGATGTTCTTTTGACCCAAATGATAAGCAGGTTCAACCCAATCGGAACGACAGTACTGTACTTATTGGAACGGATTTAGTGTACACCATTCGCTTTCAGAATACTGGCAACGACTATGCACAGAATCTCTATATTCTTGATACAATTGAGGCGAGCCTGGACTTGTCTACATTCAGATTTTTACAGACCAGCCATCCCGAACAGCTTATGATTTCCATTGAGGACAATCATGTCATTCGTTTCCAATTCAGCAATATTTTCTTGCCTGACAGCACTGACGACAAGCAAGGCAGTCAAGGTTATGTGATGTTTTCCTTATCCCATTTTCAGGATATTGAACCCATGACCCCTATCCGTAACCATGCGCACATTTATTTTGATAGCAATCCGGCTATAAAAACTAACCAGGTCATTTCAAGGCTGGTGAGTGAGTTTATTTCAAACTCAATAGATCCAACCTTGATTAAAAGGAGCCTTATATATCCAAATCCAGGAACTGGCCATTTTTACATTTCCCCGATTGCAGAAATGGTACAGGTTTTTGACCAAAACGGCAAGCACCTCTTTTCCGCAAAGGACACTCCTGGGCTAGATTTATCTGAATTTCCGGTCGGTATATATCACATTAAAATTACAAACCGTGATCATTTGGAGGCACACACCCTGCTGTTAGTGAGATAATGATCCTGGCAATGTGTAAATCCCAAAATCCAGGCGAGCTCGAAGTAAGCCGTTGATCTCCGGACCATAGGAGGCTTGGTTGATTGCGAGGTATCCAACAGAGCAATGCCCTTAGCCAAGGATGCATGTAAAATAAACGAAGTTCCAGGATAGGGAATTCACGATATCGCTACCACGAGTTGGACCACACAGGTTCTTGGCAAGTACTTCGACTTCCTTTCCCTCAACCTCGTCCGCCCGCTCAGCATGAAGACGCCAAGGACGGGCAATCACGTTCATTCACTGAACAAGGATCACGGTTTTCAGGACAGGACACGGGTTACCGATTACCGGACACCGAATACCGAATACCGGACACCGAATACCGGACACCGAATACCGGACACCGACCACCGATTACCTCCCCTAAAAACCCTATCTTTGCAGTTAATCAAACTAGTATCCTCAACAAAGAATGGGTAGATCACAGGAATCCTTCAACAAGAAAGAAAAAGAGAAGAAGCGCCTCAAGAAGCGCAAGGAAAAGCAGGAAAAGCGGGAAGAACGCAAACTGATGCCCAAACGATCCGGGCTGGACGAAATGATCTCCTATGTGGATGAATGGGGCAATCCCACTGACACCCCGCCGGATCCATCCAAAAAAGTTGTTGTCAATTTAGAGGATATCGAGATCAGCGTCCCCAAGAAGGAAAAAGAGGAAGAGGTCAATCCCATCCGCTCCGGCAAGGTCGAATTCTTCAACACCGAAAAAGGCTTCGGCTTTATCAAGGAAGATCACACGAATGAAAAGTTCTTCGTCCATGTCTCGAATCTCACGGAGCCAATCGGCGAAAACGACTTTGTACTGTTTGAGGTGGAACGCGGACCAAAGGGGATGAATGCGGTGCGGGTGAAAAGAGGGTGAGCGGAATCCTGCGGCAAGGTTGCAATCCTGAATACAAGTCATTATTAACTGACTAGTGTATTCTTTGTGAATTGTGAATGGTCAATTGTCAATGTCTCCAATTTTTGCTGCAGCAAAAATTAGATATAATGGTTACCGTTTACTGAATACTGATTACCGATTACCACCATAAAAGGGCTAACTTGCGCCCATTCTGAAGCCGACCCAATGTTTTCGAGGTCCATTTTCAGCACAAAGACCACGATGATATGAAGACTTTAGGACCGATTACTGATCCTCAGCCTCAAGCACGGACCTCCTACACTGCCTACGAGCGTTTCTGGCTCAAATTCATCCGCGAGGAGCGGGATTTGCCGTTTATCCATCTGTTGACAAAGATCCATCTGATCCTATTTCCCTGGGTGATCATCATGTTCACGCCGTTGATCCAGGGCGTGTGGTGGTGGCTGGCGTTTATCCCGTATGCGTATGTCGCGCAATCCTATTTCAAGGGAAGATTCGGGCTGATGTATCATTGTATCTGCCACCGGCCGCTGTTCAAACCGAAGTATCAATGGATGCATGACTACGTCACCTGGATTGTCGCCCCTCTTTTTGGCAATACGCCGGAAACCTATTTTGGCCATCACATCCTCATGCACCATGTAGAAAACAATATGCCCGATGATACGAGCAGTACCTTGAGGTACCAGCGGGACAACTTCAGGCATTTCCTGCATTACTTCTTCAGCTTTATCACCGCCGGATTCCTCCGCACGTTTTACTATTTGTTTCCACGCTACCGGCCCAAGGTGTATGTCCGGTTTGGCGGAGGTGAGCTCGTCTTTTACCTTTTTTGCATCGGGATGTGCTTCGTCAATTTTAAAGCGACGATGATGTTCTTCATCGTTCCGATGATCTACGCCCGCTTTATCATGATGATGGGCAACTGGACCCAGCACAGCTTCATCGACAAGGAAAACCCCGAGGCCATTTCAGCGGCGTGTACAATTGCATCAATAACGTCTACAACCGCAACTGCTGGAATGACGGCTACCATTCGATCCATCACCTGAATCCGTCACTGCACTACACGGAGATCCCCGGCGTGTTTTTAAAGAACACGGAAAATTTCAAGAAACACAAAACCTTCATCTTCGACGGCATCCACTATCTCCACATCTTTATCTGGCTCATGCGCAAACGCTACGACCTGCTGGCCAAGCACGTGGTCAATATCGACAACACCTTCAAGAGTGAGGAGGAGGTTGTGGCGCTGATGCGGGAAAGGGTGCGGCCGGTGATGGTGGAATCCGCCGGGTAGAAAGCCTTGCGTTGCATGGAAAAGCCATGTAATCGGTAATCAGTATTCGGTAATCGGTCGGATGGGGCGTGTTGCACCCATCAAGCGTAGGTTCAACCTACGCTTAACTTGGTAAATCCATTAAGTGGATGTTGAACCTACGCTTAACCTGGGTTTGTTGATTGAGCGATCCAGGTAATTCAAATTTTATTACATCATCCTCCCGTCCCTCTTCAAAGGGGTAGCAAATCTGCCAATGCCGCAATTTATGCTTACGAAAGTGAGTATTGGTGAGTGATCAGTTGTAAGGAGTGGAGCGCAAATCCTGGCAATGGTATCAGACATTGAAACGCGGGTGAGTGTCTCAAATTGAATCTGCCATTCAATTTGACCTCTGCGCCTTGACCAAGCGAAGCGAGATCAAGTTTCAAAAGCAAAAATCTCTGCGGCTTCTGCGAATTCTGCGGGAAATCAAAACGGATACCCTACCCCTTCAGGAAACCATCCACCTCCCCAGTAAACTCACCAACAGTCCCCTTATACCCGGTCTTGCCCAAGGCTTTGATCTGGTACTGACCGCTGTTGGGGTCTTTGTCGATATCCAGGAGATAGACCGTGGGGTAGCCGGTGATGCGCATGGCTTGCTGCATCGACATATTCTGCTTCTGGATCTTTTCCGGGAGTTGGAAGCGGCGAGGGAAGTCGAGTTCGAGCAAAACGACGTTCTTATCCGCCCAGGTCTTGAATTCAGGCTGGGAGAAGACGGTGGCGGTCAGGCGCTTGCACCAGCCGCACCAGTCGCTGCCGGTGAAATTGGCCAGGATGGGCTTGCCGGACTTTTTGGACAGCGCATACGCCTCATCCATATCGACCAGCCAGCCTTCATTGGCTGCCTTATAGGTTGATGCTGTGGAAGTTGTGGCCGTAGCTGTCTTCGGGGTGGCTGTACCTGTTTTGGGTGTTGTGGATGGGGTCTGGCTGCATGCGGATGTCGTCAGGCCAACCAGGAGGGCAAAAAGGATCGTTCTCATCGAGTGCTGAATCTTTGATTTTCAGGACAAAAATACCGGACTTATTTGGAAAATGGCAATATGTGGGAGGTTTAACAGGTCTTTAATAATTCTTGCATGGGGCATGGTGCATAGAGCATAGGGCATAGAGCATAGGGCATAGGGCATAGGGCATAGGGCAATTTAAATCCTATCAATGAGGGCGTTGTTGCCGGGCTGGCCCCGGCATGCACTTTAAAAAATCTGCCTGACGGAAATCATCCAAAAGGATGAACGCCCTGCCCTTCCGAAAGAGGAGTTTTGGTTTGCAAAACGGTTTCTCAATGCGACATACTATGTTAACCATGGGCCTGGTGCTGACCGGTGTGAATTTGCTCATCGCCCAAAAGGTGGGGATCAATACCGACAATCCAAATGAAGTGTTGCATATCCGCACGGACACCAATAAACTGGCCATCCGGATGGATAACAAGAAATCGGCCTCCGGAATCAATTATTATTCCGTCACCGGTATTCCTGCAAGTGTAATGATGCAGGATTGCGCACCGATACCAGGCATGAATTGCTCAAACTGGAGCGGTGTGTCCCTGGGCAACCTCACCGGGAGCGATAACCAATATATTACAAGCCCATTTCTATCCCCAACCATCCTCACCGGTCTCTTTCCTCCATCGGCCATCAATGGCACCATTGGAAAAAAGCTGGCGCTGACCTTCCAACTCAGCAGCCCCATTCCTTCGGCTGCAACATTGCTCTCCGTTAAAGTGGAGATTGAATACAATTCCTCCGTTTGCACGAATAACCTGTTTTATACTTGTCCCTCCGTAACGTCGAGTCTATTCATGATCAACTCGGACACAACAGGAATGATCCCTTTTGGATCATTCCTGGTATTTCAACCGACGACCGGCGATCAGACCAATGTACTTACGAGCTCGACCATCCAAAACATCAGTCCGGATGATTTCAACGCCGGGGAGATCACACTGATTCTCGGGGAAGTGATGAACCAGACCGATCCGAACATTTCTCCCCAGATCAAAATTGACCGGATCCGGATCAAGATCAATTATTCTGCACCGGCAACCGGGGATGAGAATACCTTTTGGTCGGCCGGGGTGAAGGAAGGTGTATACACTGTTTCAAGCAATAGCAACCTATCCAATCCCTACCTCACTATTGATGAAACTGGGCTGACCCGATTGAAAGGATTACAAATCACAGACGATGCCGGAGATGGGAAGGTATTATTTTCCACATCCAACGGGACAGCATACTGGGGTTCTTTACCTGAAGATGTAGATTATTGGCGCATCCTTGATGATACACTCACCAGTGCCGCTTTTCCTACCCGGGTACAAGGACCACTGAACGCGCAACAAGGTATTTGTGTAGGGTATTCCGGACAACCGGTTCCGGGGAATATTCGATACAATCCTGGAAATGGAGATTTCGAAGGATACACAGGAGCCAAATGGCTTTCATTCACTACGAATACCGGTTTTGGCAACAGGCTTGGACATGAAGACCAGGGCGAACAAGGTTCCCCTTACTTTTTATCAGGCGAAGGAGTTGATCTTTTTCAGAATACTGCTATCGTATCCTCCAGAATCACCTTACCTGAAGACAGCCGGGTCACGTTCTATGAATATGACGGGAGCTCATGGCTGGAGGATACATCCTTTATTTCTACAAGCTATTCAAGCTCGGATGTGGCGATCAATGGAGATTTCGGTGCTGTCGCCGGAGGCGCGGCTACAAGAACTTTTATCCGAACCAATGGAAATTGGGAAGTTGACCAGGTGCTTTATTATCCCGGGCTTCCAGCTTTCAGTCATCACGTCGATATCAGCAATACCACCATTATTGTAGGTACGGAAAATACTGATACAGTATATACATATCTCCGGAGCGGAAATACGTGGGTCCCTGAGACTATCCTTGAGCCAACTGATATTGTTTCCGGCGATAACTTTGGCAAATCGGTCGGTATTTTTGGAGATTATTGCATTGCCGGAGCTCCGGTAAAGGCCGTTAACGGAAATCAAGCGCAGGGAGCAGCTTATATATTTTATCGAAACGGAGGTGTTTGGACTCAACAAGCCAAATTAACCGCCCCTGATGGTCAACCCAATGATTTTTTTGGGCGAGCTGTACACATTGCTGGCAATTATGCCATTGTGGGTGCGTATAGTAAAGATGTAAATGGAAATCCGGCCCAGGGCGCTGCCTATATTTATTTACGAAATGGATCGAACTGGACCTTGCAGGCTCAACTCATCGCGGATGGTGGTGAGCCTAATGACCTTTTCGGGTTTCATGTCCGATTAAGTGGCAGTGGAAATTATGCGATTATTGGCGCACCTGAAGATATCTCCTCTGGTCTTCCCACCTCTTTCGGGCAAGGGAAAGCATTTGTTTTTCAACGCACCGGAACAACATGGACACAGACTGCAAAGCTCACCGCTTCGGATGGAATGGCAGGGGACAGTTTTGGTAACCGGGTCGCCATCACACAGGATGCTGTTTTGGTCGGAGCTCCATTTGTTAATGAGAACCATGGTGCTATTTACTTTTATTCCAATAATTGATCATATGGCCAGTCCCATTTAGTCAGAATCTCTCTTATTTTCGAAAAATGGATCACCAAAAACTGACAGGGTGTTTATGTGTAGTTGGGGCATTCCTGCTTTCCTCGTGGCTCCCCTCGTTCAGTCATGCGCAATCAGGAACAGATCCTTATACTTATTCAAAACAAGAAGCACAGGTCATCGATCTCCTGAAAAAGGCTGAAGAACTGTTGTACTCGAACCCTGACAGTGCTGGTTTGCTTTATACCGAAGCAGATCGGCTCTGTTCAACCATCCATTCCGACAGTCTTCACATTCATACGCTTACCACCTGGGCGCGCTGGTGTATGCGTGCCGGACAACACCAGGATGCCCTGGAGCAAATTCGCCGTGCCATGCGAATCGCTCAAAAGGCTGGTATTGAAAATCATGCACCTCACTATTATAGCCAGGCAGGACAATGTTTTGAAAATATGAACCAGATGGATTCGGCGCTTCATTATTTCCTGAAATGGGATCATTATAACAGCACACCTGATCGTCATCATAAACGACATCTTTCGCAGGCCGCATTCGCGCGGATCTACTTCAACCAGGGCGATCGGGAGCGGGCCGATAAACATTTGAACGAAGCTTTGACATTATGCCGGATCAAGAAAACACCAACCCCGTATCTCTATCTGCTGTACAACAGCATCGGCTACTATGAAGAATGGGGTGATTTTGAAAAAAGCGCCGCATTACGGGATGAGTATATTCAATTCAAACTGCAGCAAGGCGCTAAACCGGGAAAAGAGTTAACCATTCCCGCGCATGCCAATATGGATATGCCTGGCCGGCAACGGATGGACCAGCTTAAGCTACTTCAGGTGTATTTGCCGATCCACCGAAAAAATGAAAACTGGATCTCCCTCACGCAAGGTTTATATGAATTGGGTCACATTTATCTCGAATCCGATCAACCGCAAAATGCCATCGACGCTTTTTCGGAAGGCGCCCAGATCGCGCAAACGATCGTGCCCCGGAATATCCTCCTGAATATGCACCAGGGGCTGTTTGAAGGCTACCAGGCTGTTGGAAACTATAAAGAGTCACTCGTTCACTTGCAAGCCGCTTTTGACCTCCGTGAAGAGATCCGGGACGCGGACCGGCAATTGCAAATCAACGAGCTGATGGTGCAGTACGAAACAGAAAAAAAGCAACACGAGTTGGAAAGCACACAATTCGCCCTGACCACAGCTCGTCAACGGCAAATGGCATTAGCGATCGGGGCAGCCGCGCTGGCGCTGTTATCCGGTCTGGCACTCTTTGCTTTTATCAACAAACGACGGTTGAGCCGACAACTGGAAGAAAAGAATCGGATGATCTCCAAAACGCTGGAACAAAAAGATATCCTGTTGCGCGAGATCCATCACCGGGTGAAGAATAACCTGCAGATGATCTCTTCCCTGCTCTACCTGCAAGGCAAATCGATCACTGATCCCACCGCACGCGAAGCCATCAAGGAGAGTGAAAACCGCGTGCAGTCCATGGCGATGATCCATCAAAACCTCTATCAGGACGAGAATTTGCTTGGTGTGGAGGTCCGAACGTATCTCGATAAGCTGCTGGATCATTTATTCAGTTCTTACAATATTGATCCGGAACGTATCCGGCTGGAAAAGCACATCGAACATGTGCACCTGGATGTTGATACAGTCATTCCGCTTGCACTGATCGTCAATGAGTTGGTGAGCAACGCGCTAAAACATGCCTTCAAGGATGGCCGGCGAGGAGAGGTTCGGGTGAATTTATTTGAGGAATCGGGGCAATTGCGTCTTTCCGTGGAAGACAATGGTATGGGTATCCCATTGCAGGACAATTCAGACGTTTCAGGCAGCTTCGGGTATAAACTGATCGAGATCCTGCTTGAACGATTGAAAGCTAAAATGGAATTTGACACCTCTGAGGGTACGCGCATCACACTCAGTCTGCCTGGCATAGCGGCCTGATGTGCTGAAACGTTGTAGCGAAAAACCCCAAAAAACGATTACAGCAATTCCCGCACCCGCGCCAGGGCCTCGGTTCTGGATGAAGCGCCAAGTTTGGCGTATAACCTGGACAAATGCGTTTTCACAGTGTTGATGGAAATGAACAGGGACTGACTGATGTCCACATTCGACCTACCCTCAAATAGCATCTGGACCATATCCAGTTCGCGGCGTGTTAAAGGCTCACTCAATTTTTCATTTACACTATCAAAGGTTGGCAGTTTGGTCACCTGTTCACGTTGTTGCCTGGCATTATACAGCGCGATCTCGAGTCCGGCCAACAGGTCACGCTCAGTGAAGGGCTTGATGATATAACCTGCCGGCTGTGTGAGCTTGGCATTATCAATCGTCCGGTCGTCGGCATGGGCCGTCAGGTAAATGAACGGAAAATGGTACTTGTCCCGAATGAGTCGTCCGATCTCAATTCCATCATTATGCTGTTGCAAGTGAATATCCAGGATTGCGGCATCGAAATGATCATCGTCCAGGTATTTTTCGGCTGACTGTTTATCAAATGCGATAGCTCTGACCGCGTACTTCGATCCGGACAAGGCTTCCCGGATCATGGCGGCCACGAGGGGCTCGTCTTCAACTATTAAAAGATGGATCTGCATACGCCCGGATTTCTTGATTCAGTACTGCAATTGTACACTAAAAGGTTGCATTTGAGAACCCCGGACAGGATGTCAGGAAATATCTTTGGTCCAGGTGTTTCTATGCGGTGTAAATATGTGTATTGGGCTCAACGGGGATTTCATTCTTTTGAGTGAATTGGTCAACTGAGTGGTGAATGGTGAGTGGTGAGTGGTGAGTGGTGAGTGGTGAATTGTGAATGATGTAATTAAATCTTTGATTAATTTGTGTCCCTTTTTTTACCGAATACCGAATACCGAATACCGAATACCGAATTACCGATTACCGATTACCGATTACCGATTACCGATTACCGATTACCGATTACCGATTACCGATTACCGAATACCGAATACCGATTACCGTTTCCGCTGCTTGTACCCGCTCCGCGTTGCTCCGAGGTCGAGCAGGACTGCAATCACCATGACGACCACAGTAAAGGCATTCCATTGCCCGCCGTAATTGTTGACCACTACGCTGTACCAGAGGGTGGTAATGGGCATGAATATAAAACCCAGGACAGGCCAGAGTAGCGAGCTGAATACACCGCTGAACCAATCCGTGAAGAGCCACAGGATGACCATGAGTAATCTGGGGAAGAGAAGGGCGATGAGGGCTAGGATGCAGGGCATGGGGAATGTACTTGTGATAAGGATATTGCTAAACAGGGAATCTTTGGGGATTCAGCGGCTTAAGATAATGTGAAAATGGGGAAATGTGGGAATGTGGGAATGGGAGACCGTAAGAAGAGGAAAAGAGTTTAAAGAGGAAAAGAGATTGTAAGCGTTTAGTCACTGGAAGCTTATCCTTGCAAGCATCCTCTACGACCAATACCCTATTCCTGTTCCAAATTCTAATACCTTACACCCAAACACACGTTAAATCCATTTGGTTTATGATCCGGAAAATTCTACTGGCATTATTGGTGATCCTGGTGGCGGTGATCACGTATATCGTTATAGCTGTGCTTCCTATCTCGACGGGTTATGCTGCCAAAGGATTGTGCTCGTGTGTCTTTGTAAATGGGTATACGCAGGAATTTGCGGAGGAACATGACCTGGATTTTTCGCTGGTGGGAATGACGCAGAATAAAATTGATTTTGAAAAAAAGACGGTGACCAGCGGCTTTTTGGGATTGGCGAAACGGGTCGCGGTTTTTCGAGGAGAAAGTTTGGGGTGCACGCTTTTGAAAGGCAGAACGGCGGAAGGGCTGAACGGCGGAAGGGATGGAACAGTTGGCATTGGTCATGTGACAGTTGGCAGTCGGCAGTTGGCAATTGGCAAAGATGATTCATTGAATCCTGCACCCGCGACTTCGATTTTAGATCAACAAATTACAAGTCGACCTGATTCAAACTCCGATAGGCGTTCATACGCTGCGATGCAGCAAAAAATTGAAGCTATTCTTCGATCAGCTATTGATGATACCGTTACGGCCACCCGGGCTGTGTTAGTGATGCATGAAGGCAATATTATCGGTGAGTGCTATGCCCCACCCTTTGACAGCAGCAGTTTATTCATCGGTTGGTCAATGACGAAAAGTATCACGGCCACCTTGCTGGGCGTATTGGTGAAAGAAGGCCGGATCAATTTCAATGATCCGGCGCCGGTGGAAGAATGGAAAGATGATCCCGCCAGAAGTCAGATCACGTGGAAACATTTGCTGCAAATGAATTCAGGATTGAAATGGTCGGAAGTGTATTCATGGCGTTCGAGCGCCACGCGGATGTTGTACCTGGAGGAGGATGTATTTGATTTTGCCATCCAGGCCCGGGCTGAATTTCCACCCGGCACGTATTGGGAATATTCCTCGGGCACGACGAATATCCTTTCCGGCCTCATCCGTCAGGTTTTGGGAGATGAAGATGCCTACCTGCATTTGCCTTATGATGTTCTGGCGAAACCGATCGGCATGCAAAGCCTGGTCATGGAGCAGGATGCGGACGGGAATTATATCGGGTCATCCTATAGCCATGCGACAGCCCGCGACTGGGGAAAATTCGGTCAGCTCTATTTGCAGAACGGACAATGGAACGGGACACAAATCCTGCCGGAGAACTGGTCGCAGTTTGTCGCGACACCGGCTGAAGGGTCTGACGGATTATACGGCGCTCAATTCTGGCTCAACGC
>AERA01033767.1_pt1 | contig 11872 bp, 10 predicted proteins | sample 267968 | NCBI WGS metagenome assembly AERA01 (sample SAMN02954363, study PRJNA61401) | activated sludge metagenome | biome: terrestrial; feature: wastewater treatment plant; material: activated biomass; isolation source: activated biomass of an industrial wastewater treatment plant | reverse complement strand
TGTCGGTCACCCTCGGGACCGACACCACGGCCTTCACGGATCTCGATGGTCATTGAGCGCGAGACGACATCTCGAGATGCCAAATCCTTGGCGTGCGGCGCATACCGCTCCATGAAACGCTCGCCTTGACTGTTGGTGAGGTAGCCACCTTCGCCGCGCGAACCTTCGGTGATGAGCACACCAGCGCCATAGATGCCGGTGGGGTGGAACTGCACGAACTCCACATCCTCCAGCGGCAAGCCGGCGCGGAGCACCATGGCGTTGCCGTCGCCGGTGCAGGTGTGTGCCGATGTGCAGGAGAAATAGGCGCGCCCGTATCCACCGGTCGCAAGAATCGTGCGTTTGGCCCGGAAGGCATGGATTGTGCCGTCTTCCAGGGATAGTGCGACCACGCCACGGCAGCTGCCGTCTGCATCCATCATCAAGTCGATTGCGAAATACTCGATGAAGAACTCGGCGGAGTGACGCAGCGATTGACCGTAAAGCGTGTGCAGCATGGCATGGCCGGTGCGGTCAGCGGCTGCACACGTGCGTTGTGCAGGCGGTCCCTCGCCGAATTCGGTCGTCATACCGCCAAATGGGCGCTGATAGATCCGGCCGTCGTCCGTGCGCGAGAAGGGCACGCCATAGTGCTCCAACTCATAAACGGCAGCAGGCGCGTGTCGACACATATATTCGATTGAATCCTGGTCGCCGAGCCAATCAGAGCCCTTCACCGTATCGTACATGTGCCAGCGCCAATTGTCGGGACCCATGTTGCCCAGTGACGCCGCGATACCGCCTTGCGCGGCAACAGTATGCGAGCGCGTCGGGAAAACCTTTGTCACGCATGCTGTCTTCAGGCCAGCCTCTGCACACCCAAGTGTCGCGCGCAAACCAGCACCACCAGCGCCGACCACGACGACATCATATGTGTGATGGATGACTGGGTAGGCCTTACCATTGATTGCTGGACCGGTGCCCTTCTTGTTCATCGCCATTCCCGTCATGCTCCAAAGCTGAGCTTCGCCACGGCAAACAGACATGCCGCGCCGATTAAAATCGCAAAGAAGGTGTTGAGCATCAGCAGAACCAGTTTGCCGAGTTCACCGTGCACGTAATCCTCGATGATTACTTGCATGCCGATGCGCATGTGGATTGCACCCGAGATCGCCAGCAAGCCGATACCAATGGCGTTCAACGGGTGAGCCAACCTCGCCTTTACCGTCGCGTAGTCTGCTCCGACGAGCGATACGATCAACCAGACGAGAAAGAGCGTGAGCAACAGGTTGGCGACGGCTGTAACGCGCTGTGTCCAGAAATGGTCCGCGCCTTCCTTGGCCGAGCCTAGCGCGCGAACGCGCTTCAATGGGGTCCGCATGTCCATGTTCGATCCTCTCTCAGCCCGAAATCAAGACGGCGATCCAGATCAGAACCGTCAGCGCGGCCGATGCCAGCAGACTGCCCCAGGAAAGCGAGTCGATAGTCGACAATTCATAGCCGCGACCTGTATCCCAGATGAAATGGCGGATACCGCCCATCATGTGGAGCATCAACGCCCACGTGTAGCCGAACAGCACGACGCGGCCGATGAAGCTGCCGAATATGTCATTGACGAAGTTGAAGTAGTCGGGGCCGACGGCCGCTGCGATCAGCCACCATGCCAGGAGCACCGAACCGAAATAGAGCGCTCCACCGGTAATGCGATGCAAAATCGACATCACCATGTTGATGGGAGGCGAATAAATCTGAAGATGGGGTGATAATGGGCGGGCCCGCCGAGCCCCACGCACGGATTTGGCTTCAGCCATGATGTGTCCTCAATGGGTGTGCTTAAGGGCTTTTTAGCGTGCTCATTGCAGCGCGGCAATTCGTCGAATGACATAGGAGCCGGCCGATCTTGAGGGGGCCGGCTGACCCATTCTTCGTCAACGACGGTATATTGGAGCAGGTCAGAGGTAGATTGAATCAAGTCTGACTAATGTGGCCTGCTCTATCTCTTTGTTTGAGAGACCGATTCACGCCTTCGAAGCAAGCGTGGTTGCTTCCATCTCAGCCGATCGGGCTCTGAAGAAACCTCAGCATTTCCGGAAGACGCGGAGTGCACAAATCGGGTCGACACGCAACCGTTCCGTAGTTTCAATCACGGCCCGGTCCAGCGCGGAACCGCTTTCAAAGGCACGTTCGCACCGACAACCCAGACACCAGTCCCCGGCAATCGCCAAATTCCGTGAACTGGGAAACTGGATTATACGAAGGTTTCACCCGCAGCCATTTCCGTTCCTGACCGGAAAGAGCCGAGCCACTCAGCGGCTCCCTTCATGCTTCAGCGCGGGGCAATATCAGCCATAAGTCGAGATCGAGGATCACCGAATCTGCATATTTGCCATCGGCGGTCTTGTAGGGCAGCTGCGCGCAGTTCTCATTCTTTGTCGCGACCAATCGGGTGCGGAGCGCGCCCACGTCTGTGCGGCCGGGGATCTCTGCTTTTTCCAGAACTTCCGACCATGCGTAGACCGTATCGCCGGCAAAACACGGCGCGACGTGACGGCCGGCATTGATGGCGGCAACATGAAATGCGTTGCCAAGTCCATTGAAAGACAGCGCGCGAGCCAACGAAATGACGACACCGCCATAGACGATGCGTTTGCCGAAGCGGCCCTTCGATTCGGTATGCAGGTTGAAGTGAACTTTTGCGGTGTTCTGGTAAAGGCGGGTAGCCATCTGGTGCTCGGCCTCTTCCAGCGACATGCCATCGACGTGGTCAATCTTCTCGCCAACGGCGTAATCACCCCAGAGAAATGGCGATCCCGCCAGATCCATATCGTATCGTGAAACATTGAGTTGTGGCACCGCTTGGCCCAAGCTTTCAGGAGGGACGCGATCGGGTAGATCAGGCACGACAGCTGCGGGTGCAGGCGAGGATTTATCGCGCTTTCTAACCATCACCCAGCGTGCATACTCGAGCACCACATCGCCGTTCTGATTGCGTCCCGTCGAGCGCACAAAAACAGTACCGGTTTCACCGTTCGAATTCTCCTTCAACCCGATCACTTCGGATGTCGTGGAGATCGTATCGCCGGGATATACGGGCACGAGGAAGCGGCCATCGGCATAACCGAGATTGGCAATTGCATTAAGTGAGATGTCGGGCACGGTCTTGCCAAAAACAACGTGGAAGGCGAGCAAATCGTCGAGCGGCGCTTCGGGGTAACCGATCTCCTTGGAGAAGGCGTCGGAGGACTGCACCGCAAAGCGCGGTCCATAAAGGCTCATGTAGATTGCCGCATCGCCGACCGTTACCGTGCGCGGCGTCGCGTGCTTGAGGATCTGACCGAACTTGAAGTCCTCGAAATAGTTGCCGGGATTTGTTTTGGTCGCTTTCATCGAATTCTTCTTTTCCGTCCTGCCATCACCGGCCCATACCGCACACGAGCCCTAGAGCCATTCCTGTTCCCGTTTCGATGGAAACCGAGCATGGCTCTAGCTTTATTATTTGACGCGCCTTCTTTACGTGGCTCACGCCACGTCCAATTCCTTGATTGCCTCGGCAATGGACACTGTGCGCTGCGCCATGACCATGTGGAGCCGCTCGACCATCTTGCCCTCAACGGTGATGACGCCGAGCTTTTCGTTCTCGGGCTTTGCAAACTCGGCAATGATCTTGCGCGACCAAGCAACTTCGGAATCGGAGGGTGAGAATGTTTCGTTGGCGATGGCGACTTGGCCCGGGTGAATGAGCGTCTTGCCGTCCATGCCCAGCGTGCGGCCATGTTCGGCCTCGGCACGGAAGCCAACTTCGTCCTTGAAATCATTGTAGACGCCGTCGAGCACGTCGAGCCCATAGGCACGGGCGGCGACAATCGTCATCGACAGCCAAGGTACGACAGCGAAGCGATCCTTGTAGGCGCGTGCGTGGCTCTCCTTGAGCAGGTCATTGGTGCCCATCACCATGCACGTGAGGCGATGCTCGCGCTCGATGCCGGCCATGGCGATCTCACGAACGTTGAGGATCGACATGGGCGTTTCCATCATTGCCCAGATCTTGGTTTTCTCTGGTGCGTGCGCTGCCGTCAGCACCTTGGCAGCCGATATGATGTCGCCCGGCCGACCAACTTTGGGCACCAGGATGGCGTCAGGCGCGGCCTTGGATGCGGCGAACAGATCGTCTGCACCCCATGGCGTCTCCAGGCCGTTAACGCGGATGATCAGTTCGCGCTTGCCGTAGCCTCCACTCGCGACCGCAGCACACACCTTCTCGCGGGCAGAAACCTTCGCATCGGGCGCGACAGCATCTTCCAGATCCAGAATCAGCGCATCGGCGGGAATGCTCTTTGCCTTTTCGAGCGCGCGCTCGTTGGAACCGGGCATATAAAGGACGCTTCGGCGCGGACGGACCGTCATCTTCTTGGCACCTCTTGGCTTTGGCGGCGCACCGAAGTGGGCCGCGGGCAGATTGGGGTGATATTTTGCGGCGCAACACTAATCGCCCAAACTTGAAATACAAGCCCACCCAAGTCGGTTTATGCTCTTGTGATACTGTTCCTCCCTGGGCTTTTGTGCGCCTAGCGGTTCTTCATTCTTCGCCAGAGCATGTCCAGCATGGGTCGCATTCTCGCAATTTCCTCTTATGTCGCCTCCGGACATGTGGGGCTTTCCGCAATCATCCCGGCACTTCAGGCGTTCGGTCACGAAGTGATTGGCGTACCCTCCGTCGTGCTCTCGTGCCATTACGGCTATACAAACGTTGGCGGTCTCTCGTTGGATGCGGTCGATCTTGGAAGCATCCTCGATGCGCTGCGCGCAAACGGAGCATTCAACGAGATCGACGCGATCATTACCGGCTATATGGGTGATGCAGCATCAGTCTCGCGTGTCGAAGTCGAGCTGGAGCGTATTGCGGACCAACACCCTGACGCGCTTTATCTGTGTGATCCGGTAATTGGTGACGATCCCAAGGGGCTTTATGTGACCGAGGACGTTGCCGCTGCCATCCGAGGCAAATTGGTGTCGCACGCCGATGTCATCACACCCAATCGCTTCGAATTGAACTGGCTTTCGGGACGGGACGTGCGCAACGCAGAGGATGCCGATAGGGCAGCCGATGCGATCGGGGCTGAACTTGCCGTCATCACGTCTGTGCCAACGGACAACGGCTTCATTGCCAATGTGTCGAGCGATGGGGACGATGCGCTGCTATGTACTGCGCCACGGCTGGAGCGTGTGCCTCAAGGAACTGGAGATCTTTTCGCAGCACTGATGCTTGGCCATCTTTTATCAGGGGCGGACCACGGCGAAGCTCTGGCGCTGGCATCGGCAGGTGTGCAAGTCGCCATAAGTGAAAGTGTGGGATCGAGCGAGCTACGGCTCATTTCATGCCTTGAGCGCGTCATCGCGGCGCCACCCGCCGAACTCAGGCCAGTCTACGATGAATTCGGAACATCAGAATAATCAGCTCTACGCATGTTTCTGATCGTCAACTCGACACCGGGCGCAGCCTCGGCTAACGATCTTGAACGTCGCATAGCTAGATGACCAGACAACAAGAGGCCCATGTAAGCCCATGACGCAGTTTCCTGAGCATTTGTCGGACCGCTACCTCCGCTTCAAGTTCCGGCATTTCACGCCCAACATCGATCGTTATGAGGAACTCGCGACGCACGGGCAGAATCCCGACGTGATGGTCGTGTCGTGCTGCGATAGCCGTGTCGATCCAGAAACGATCTTTTCGGCGATGCCGGGTGAACTTTTTGTCATGCGCAACGTGGCCAACCTCGTTCCGCCCTTCGAAACGGACGGCAAATTTCACGGCGTCTCGGCAGCGCTGGAATTCGCTCTGTTGAATCTCCGGGTGAAACACATCGTCATCATGGGCCATGCCAGCTGCGGCGGCGTCAAAGCTGCACTCGAGCAGACGGCGGCAAAACAAACCGACGCGCTTTTCATTTCAAAATGGATGTCGTTGCTCGACGACGCGCGGTTGTCGGTACTATCCAAACATCAAGGCCGGACTTCGGCGGAGCGCCTGAGAGCGCTGGAGTTGGAGGGAATTAAGACGTCTCTCAAGAACCTGCGTACCTTTCCGTGCATCAAGGCTCTGGAGGCCAAAGGCAAGGTCGGCCTGCACGGTACTTATTTTGACATTGCGTCAGGCACGCTGTCGGTCCTCAACCAGATTACTGGCGAATACTACGATCTTTGACGAGGGCGAATTCGTTTGAGAGACCGCTTCACGCCTTGGATGGAAGCAGAGTTGTTTCCATCACAGCCGATCGGGCTCTTTTCTCCACGGCTTAGCCGCTACAATCTTGAGACGGGTCAGGACGCTGGTTTTGTCGTGGTGGCTGCGCGTGCTTTCTCGATCGCGGGCAGCAGTTTTTCCTGCAACGATTCCATTGTAATCGGTCCAACGTGCTTGTAGGCGATGCGGCCCTTACCATCGACGATAAAGCTCTCGGGCATGCCATAGACGCCCCATTCGATCGCTCCGCGGCCGAGCGGATCGACGCCGACCGCCTTATAGGGGTCGCCGTAGCGGCCGATGAAGCGGCGTGCAGCGGAAGGTTCATCCTTGTAGTTGACGCCGAGGATGGGGATCGCGGTTCGCTTGGTCAATTCGATCAGCATTGGATGCTCCTGTACGCACGGGATGCACCATGAGGCCCAAAAATTCACCAGTTGCACTTCGCCCTTGGCCAGGTCTGCCGAATTGAAACCAGGCACGGGTTGATTTGCGCGTTTCAAGCCTTCGAGCGGTGCGAAATCAACTTGCGGCGCCGGGCGCCCGATCAGAGCCGAAGGGAGCTTGGAGGGATCGCCGGAGAAGAGCGCAAACGCAAACATGACGGCGAGACCCAAGAACATCGCAACCGGCAGAACGACCCAGACTGACCGGCGCGGCTTGTCAGCGTTCTGCGGGCTGGGCTTGGCGGGCGCATTGCCCGATTGCTCACGGTCCATGCGATTTTCTTTCCTCGTTCTTATTATCTATCGCTGCAACGCGTGGAACTGCTCACCGTTTGGATCGGCGGCGGACACCGCGACTTTCAAGATCGTCCAGAAGCTGTTGTTGACGGCGACCGTCCCAGAGCAACCACGCAACGAGCAGAAGCAGGACGATAGCTACTGCGCCGTAGGACGCCCAAATGAATGCCGCGTGCGGTCCGAGATCCATAGTTTTTATTTTTCTTCCTCCGCCTCAGCCCGTTGAACCCGCAGTTACGTCACGGCCGCGCGCGACCTGCTCGACTTCGGCCATGCGCAGCGCTTTCACGCGGCGGCGCAGAACTTCGTTGCGCATTCCCTTCATGTGGAGCGCGAGAAAGAGCAGCGAGAACCCCACCGCATTGACCAGCAGCGGAACGAGAATTGAAGTGTGAATAGCGGGGCCGTCGAGTTTCACCACACTGGCCGGCTGATGCAGCGTATTCCACCAGTCGACGGAAAACTTGATGATCGGAAGAATGACGACGCCAGCCAGTCCCAGAACCGCCGTCTGCTTGGCCGCCAACGTTTCATCATCGAGCGACGAGCGGAGCGCCATCAGCCCCAGGTAAAGAAAAAATAGGATCAGCACCGAGGTGAGGCGCGCGTCCCAAACCCAGTAGGTGCCCCACATCGGCTTACCCCACAGCGATCCCGTGATGAGCGCGAGCAAAGTAAACGCGGCGCCAATTGGTGCTGCGGCTTTGGCCGAGACGTCCGCCAGCGGGTGGCGAAAAACCAGCAGGCCGAAGCTTGAAATGGCAATGATCAAATAGCCCATCATGCCCAGCCAGGCCGATGGAACATGAATGAACATGATCTTGACCGTCTCACCCTGCTGATAATCGGGCGGAGCAACGAAGAATGTCAGGTACAAGCCATAGAGAATTGTGACGGTTGCCGCTGCTGTCAGCCACGGCAATATTTTGCCCGAAATCGCCATGAAGCGCGTCGGGTTGGCCAGTCGCTGAGTCCAGCTCTGTGAGGCGGAGTCGATCGTCATGGGTGTGATGTAAGTCCTTTAGCGGTAAAGTGCAATTTGCCTGTCGTCGCAGTGGGTATTTGCTGCGCGCTATTGCATGTGCTGACGCAACGCAGCAGCTGCAGCCACCGGCCCCAACACCATCGAAACAAGCGAAATTGCCAGAAGGATCAAAAACGAAGCCTGAAAGCCTTGGGGCGAAGTCAGCGCGGCACTGATGGCAGTGATTCCAAAGATCAAAGTCGGCACATAAAACGGCAGTACGAGGAGGGCGAGAAGTAGACCGCCGCGCCGTGTTTTTAGCGAAAGGGCAGCGCCGATCGCGCCCAGAAAACTGATCGCCGGCGTTCCCGCCAGCATGGTGGCAATCACCAATGGGTAAGCGCGCGCTTCCAAGTTCATGAGAATGCCGAGAATTGGCGCCATCAGCGCCAGCGGAATCCCGGTCGAGATCCAGTGAGCAAGCGCCTTAGAGGCGGCGACCAATTCCATCGGCAGCGAGCCCAGCGCCAGGACATCGAGCGAGCCGTCATCGTGATCGGCCTCGAAAATCCGCGGTAGCGACAGCAGCGCGGCCAAGAGTAAAGCGACCCAGAGAATTCCCGGCGCGATCCGCGTCAACAAATTGAGGTCCGGGCCCAGGCCCAACGGCATGAGCGTAACGACAATCAAATAAAAACCCAACGCAGTACCCAATGCGCCGCCTTCACGCACGGCGAGCAGAAGATCGCGCTTCAATAGGGTGAGGAAGCCGCTCATGGACCGACACTCCCATCAGCCGCGGCCGCGGTAACGATTTGCCGGCCAAGGCGCAATTCACCGGCGGTACCCAGACCAAGCGGAAGATGGGTTGCAGCAACCATCAAGCCATCTGCTGCGATGTGCTCTTCAATAACTTCGGCGAGTAGTGCTGTGGAGCGCGCGTCCAACGAAACCGTCGGCTCGTCCAACAGCCAAACCGGGCGCTTGGCGACGAGTAAGCGGGCCAGGCCCAATCGGCGCTTTTGCCCTGCCGATAGATAACCGGCCGGGATATCGGCGAGCGGATCGATTTCGAATCGCTCCATCGCTGCCCAAAGCTGGTCATTCAGCGCGGAAGGCGCGGGCGCGGTAATCGTTAAATAAGCCTGCCAGAACCGGAGATTTTCGAGAACCGAAAGGCTCGCCTTGTTAGAATTGAGATGTCCGACATAGTGGCACGCCTCACGCATGTCGTGATCTGGCTGCCAGCCTTGCAGGTCGATCGATCCAGAATGGGGCTCCAAGTAGCCGGCGAGCGTGCGAATCAGCGTGGTCTTTCCCGCTCCATTTGGTCCCGTCAGCAGAAGCGCTTCACCTGCGGACACGTCAAATGACAGTCCATCGATGATACGGCGGCCCGCTCGTGTAACGGTAAGATCTCGGATTTGAAGTTGCACGGGCCCCAATCTGTCTGCGTCCTATCAGTTGAAAGGCATGCCACATCCGCCATGCCCCCGTGTGCCCGACAGAAAATCTCGGTCAATCCGGAAGTTTAGTGGCCGGGCGGGCGACCGGGCTATATAAGTGTCCCGCTCCCACTCACGCCAGCGCAAAAAGCGGGGCAAATACGGTTTGGCGGGCCGATTTCGGCCCGATCCCACTAACCGGTAATGACCTATCCGCCGGCACACCGGCGGCGCGGCGAGGTTCGGGGACGGCAAGGCTATGGTGAGGGTCATTCTTGGCTCAGCATCGGGCTATCGTGTGCATTGTACTGCACTCTCCGTCCTTGAGCCTCTCATTCAAGCTTGATCCCATCCTGGAGGTCCGACCTTGAGCGCCAAAACCCCTAAATCCCTCGACAGCTTCAATTGCCGCAAGACCCTCGACGTCGGCGGTAAAAGCTACGTCTACTACTCTCTGCCGGACGCGGAGAAAAACGGTCTTGCGGGTATTTCGAAGCTGCCCTTCTCGATGAAGGTGCTTCTCGAAAACCTGCTGCGTTACGAAGATGGCCGAACCGTTACCAAGAACGACATCGCCGCGATGGCAAAATGGCTCGATGACAAGGGCAAGGCGGGCGCCGAGATCGGGTTCCGCCCTGCTCGCGTGTTGATGCAGGATTTCACCGGCGTCCCCGCCGTGGTTGACCTTGCAGCGATGCGAGACGGCATGAACCAGCTGAAGGGCGATCCCGAAAAGATCAACCCGCTCGTGCCGGTGGATCTCGTCATCGACCATTCCGTGATCGTCGACGACTTCGGCAACCCGAAGGCCATCATGCACAACGTCGAGCTCGAATATGAGCGTAACGGCGAGCGTTATAACTTCCTCAAATGGGGGCAAGGTGCGTTCGACAATTTCCGCGTCGTGCCGCCGGGCACCGGCATCTGCCATCAGGTCAATTTGGAGTATCTGGCGCAGACGGTTTGGACCAACGAGCTGGAGGGCGGCGGCACGATTGCCTATCCCGATACGCTTGTCGGTACTGACAGCCATACGACAATGGTCAATGGCCTTGCTGTTCTTGGCTGGGGCGTTGGCGGCATCGAAGCGGAAGCGGCCATGCTTGGCCAGCCGCAGTCGATGCTCATACCGGAAGTCATCGGTTTCCGGCTTGAAGGCAAGTTGAAAGAAGGCGTCACTGCGACCGATCTTGTACTGACGGTCACGCAGATGCTGCGCAAGAAGGGCGTTGTCGGCAAATTCGTCGAGTTCTATGGCCCAGGCCTCGACAACATGACACTCGCTGATCGCGCGACAATCGCCAACATGGCGCCGGAATATGGCGCGACGTGCGGCTTCTTCCCAGTCGATGGTGAAACGATCAACTACCTCACGCTTTCTGGCCGAGCCGCTGACCGGATTGCGCTTGTCGAGGCATATACGAAGGCGCAGGGGCTGTGGCGGCAGAGCAATGCGGCTGATCCAGTCTTCACAGACACGCTTTCGCTTGATCTTGGCACCGTGGTTCCCTCAATGGCCGGTCCCAAGCGTCCCGAAGGGCGCATTGCATTGCCTGACATCAAGCCCGGCTTCGCAAAGTCGCTGGCTGAGGAATACAAAAAGCCCGGCGAACTCGAAAAGAAGGTGGACGTCGAAGGCCGGGACTTTCAGATCCGCAATGGCGACGTTGTCATCGCGGCGATCACGAGTTGCACCAATACATCAAACCCAAGCGTGCTGATCGCAGCGGGATTGCTGGCTCGCAACGCTGTGAAAAAGGGCCTCACGTCGAAGCCTTGGGTGAAGACGTCTCTGGCGCCAGGATCGCAAGTCGTGGCGGCCTACCTCGAGAAATCCGGCTTGCAGCCTTACCTCGACAAGATCGGTTTCAATCTGGTCGGTTTCGGTTGCACCACCTGCATCGGTAACTCAGGACCGCTGCCGGCGGAGATTTCGAAAGCGATCAACGACAACGGTATCGTCGCGGCGGCCGTGCTGTCGGGCAACCGCAACTTCGAGGGCCGCGTCAGCCCCGATGTTCAGGCGAACTATCTTGCATCACCGCCGCTGGTCGTCGCCTATGCATTGGCTGGCAGCGTCAATCGCGATCTGACAAACGAGCCGCTCGGTATGGGAACAGACGGGCAGCCAGTGTTTCTCAAGGATATCTGGCCAACGAGCCAAGAGATCCATCAGTTCATCTCTGAGAACATCTCACGTGGCATGTTCGAAGCGCGCTACGCTGACGTATTCAAGGGAGATTCCAACTGGCAGGGGATCAAGACGTCCACGGGACAGACCTACGGCTGGGACGACACGTCAACATACGTGCAGAACCCGCCGTACTTCCAAGGCATGAAGAAGACGCCTACGGCTCCTTCTGACATTGTCAACGCGCGTATCCTCGCCTTGCTTGGCGATAAGATCACCACCGACCACATCTCGCCGGCTGGATCTATCAAGGCGGCGAGTCCGGCGGGCCGGTATCTGCTCGATCATGGTGTCAACCCAGCTGACTTC
>AERA01016125.1_pt1 | contig 11939 bp, 6 predicted proteins | sample 267968 | NCBI WGS metagenome assembly AERA01 (sample SAMN02954363, study PRJNA61401) | activated sludge metagenome | biome: terrestrial; feature: wastewater treatment plant; material: activated biomass; isolation source: activated biomass of an industrial wastewater treatment plant | reverse complement strand
GATGATCCAAAATGAACTTTCTGCTTTAGTGAATCTGCAAAGCAAAGAAACATAGAGGGAATCAGCATCAGAAAGCCAATAAAAAAGAAAATCTATATTTTACGAAGACAAAACAACTCTCCTCATGACTGCAGTCGTCATCGATGATGAAGATCTCGCCCGACGCACTACGATTGCCATGATCAAAGACCTTCCGCTTCCAGTAGAGGTGATTGGAGAGGCGGCGAGCGTGCACGAAGCCATCAATTTGATTGAGCGCTTACCTCCTGAATTGATCTTTCTGGATATCCGGATGCGGGATGGAACGGGCTTTGACCTCCTTGATAAGCTCAGGCCCCTGGAGAGCAAGGTCATTTTTACCACAGCCTATGATGAGTTTGCACTCAAAGCATTCCGGTTCAATGCGGTCGACTATTTACTCAAACCAATTGATCCGGATTTGCTGAAAGAGGCTGTTCAAAAAGTCGTGGATCAGAGACACCGGGAATCGGACTTGTCGAAACAAATTGACCAACTGTTTAAATCCATGCAGGCGCATAAGGTGAAGACGCTGGCCCTGCCCTCACAGGATGGGATCGATTATATCCACCTGGACGAGATCGCCCATTTGATGGCGGATGGCAATTATACCACCTTTTATCTCAGGGATGGCCGCAAAATGACCGTGACCCGATCCATCAAGGAGTATGAGGAAATTTTGCCGGAGGACAAATTCTTTCGCGTTCATCAATCCTATATCGTGTGTGCCGATGAAGTGCGCAAGTTTTCCAAAGAGGACAGTGCGGCCGTTATGCGGAATGGAGAGTCCATTCCGGTGGCTAAAAGGCGACGCATGGAGTTCCTGCAATGGCTGGTAAGAGAATGACCACAACGGACTGGACATACAGCATCACCTTTGCCCAACGATTCAATTTACTATTCCTGCTCCTGATCGGTTTTCCAGGCATTGCAGATCAGGCCACAGCGCAGAAGCGTCATGATGTTTTCTGGAACTATACGCTGGAAGATGGCCTCCCCAGTAATGAAGTATTTCATATTCACCAGGATCGCAAAGGATATATGTGGTTTGCAACCAGTAACGGGATCTGCCGGTTTGACGGGTATGAATTTGAGCACTTCGGCATTGAGGATGGGATTTTGGATACCCATATTTTTCAGATTGAAGAGGACAGTCAGGGGAAGTTATATTTATACGGAATGAGTGGGCGCATTTTCGAAGGAAATGAAAAAGGTTTTCGGTTGTTTTCATTTCAACATATCATCGATAGTTTGAGCTTTTTGTGTGAAGTTCCGACAGGGTCCCCATTTGGTTATATCAGAATTTCATCCGAAAATAATTTTAATTACATCCGCTCTGGATTGTGGATTACATTTAATAAGCAAGGTCAGTTTATTTTTGAAAAAAACCACGATTTTGAATGTAAATTTATTAATAATGATGAATTTATTATCGCCTTTCCGCCATACCATACATTCTTAGATCAAAAGAGAATAACTTATGATTCGATAATTTTTTTCACACAGACTTGTCCGATCCAATTTATCGCCGATGACACCATTTCACTTGATATTAAATTAACCAAGAGTAGTTATGTAAATTATGAAACAAGGTTTAAAAAATGGAATTATGTTCGACTTGGAGATAATGAATTTATAGGGTATACGCCTAATTCTGTTTGGGTCGTTGAGCATGACTCCGTGACCTTCCAATCGGACTCGATCGTTGATGTGGAGATTATAAGACAGTATAATGCTGGGGGCATATTTATCGGACAATTAAGCAATTTAGGCATTAGCTATTTCAAAAATTTCAGAGATATTCCACGCCATCCGGCGCATCAATGGTTAAAGGGAAATTCCATATCCTATCTTTTTGTCGACCACCAAGGACAATGCTGGATCAGCAGTACGAATGGAGGTATTTTCGTAGCGAATATGGCCGAGTTGTTTGCTACAGATATCGGATTTATCCGGGATATTGAAAATATTAACTTATTGAAATCAGACGGAATTGAAAAACTGTTTTTGACAACAAAAAAGGAAGAATTATTTGAGATCAATATGCCCCGAAAATCTGTCAGAAAAATTCCAAGAGATGCTGCACATCGAATCAAACAACTGGAAGTACAGCAGCAAGCCAACACCCTGTTTTGGGTGGACTTAACGCTGCATAAATGGGATGGTGTTACTGCCGATAAGATCATGTTTTCACGATCTTTTTTAAGTCCTTTATATGAAAGGATGGGAAAGGGCAACCTTAACATAAGTGCAGCTAACCAGGGAGTTCATTTTGGAACCTCTTGTATTTGGACCGCCAGTAATGGAAATCTAATGTCTATTGATAAAGAAACTTTAGCGTTGAAGCACATGGAAAGAGCTGATCATCTTGGGCCAGGAAGTCGTATATATTGTGTGTTTGAAGAACACGAAAGCCTGATTTGGCTCGGCAGCCAGACTGGGATTTGGACGTATGACCTGGATACCATAGTAAGACACCCTGACCCTGCATTGCAATTGGAAGTACCGGTTTATGAAATTGCAAGATCAGAGCAGGGTACTTTTTTTGCTACAAGAGGCAAGGGTGTCTTGAGGCATAAGACAGGCGTGGTTAGCTCGATTGAGAAGAAGAATGGACTTGGTTCAAATATGATCACCGCATTAATGCCAATGGATTCGACAGAACTATGGGTGGGAACACCCCAAGGGTTAGATCGGATCCAGTTCCAGAGTGATACCATATATAAGATTACTTATTATTCAACTTCAACAGGACTGCCTTCCAATCATATTAATGATATTGAATACCTGGATGGATGGATTTATGTATCGACTCCTGCCGGGCTTGGGGTCATTGATCCCAAAGCACCAGTTTCTACAGAAACTATTAATCCGATTATTCGCGAAGTGCTTGTGAACAATGAGACTTTCTCGTTGGATCATCTGGATCACCTGAAGAGTTCCGAACGGAATATCATCATCAGCTATGATTGCCTGGATTACAAACAGCTAGGGAATATTCTGTACAGATACCGGCTCAATCAAAACCCCGTGTGGACAGAGACCCGGCAACGAACCGTAAACCTGCTCCGACTGCCACCGGGCAAATATACCTTTGAAGTACAGGCCATTGCAGCGGATCGAACCTGGAGTGATTCGGCACCACTGCGTTTTACCATTGCCAAACCACTTGTACAGCGGGAGTGGTTTTGGGTGGTATCCGGATTATTGATCATTGGCTATGTCATTTTTTACAGTCGTAATCGGTTGAGAAAAGTTAAGCAGGAAGCGCAACTCATGCGTAAAGTGTCAGAATTGGAACGGTCAGCTCTTCGTGCCCAGATGAATCCCCACTTCATTTTCAATGTCCTCCATTCCATCCAGGGTTTTATCAAAGAGGGTGAATCGGACAAGGCCGTGAAGTATGTGTCCAAATTTGCTCGCCTGATCCGCGCCACACTCAACAATTCCCGACTGACGAAAATCCCGCTGGAGGACGAATTGAAGAATATCAGGGAATATCTCGACCTGGAGAGCATGCGCATGAATGGCCAACTCACGTATGAGATCCAAATCGATCCCGGTGTAGATATGGATGATATCGATATCCCACCCATGCTGATCCAGCCTTTCCTGGAAAATGCCATCAAACATGGCATTTCGCCGAAGGAGGCCCCCGGGCATATTGATATCTTCCTTCGACAGGACCAGAACAGCCTTTTAGTGCAGATCATGGATAACGGGATCGGTATTGATCAGGCCCGACAATTGAAGCTGAAAGAAAAGGAGAGTCGTCCATCCCTGGGCATCGAGATCACGCGACAGCGCCTGGCCTTGCTGGAGGATCAACTCAATACGGATGCTGTGCAGATGGAGGAGCTCAGAACCGGATCCGGTGAGATCATGGGCACAAAAGTTACGCTGCGAATCAAACTTGAGGATGATTAGTCGTTCAGCCAGGCCTCCAGCGACCTCCGCACAGCGCGAGGATCGTCCACGATAAATTGATCTGTCTGGTTTTCCCCGGAGCGGATGCGAATTCCTTTTCGCTCAATTCCAAACAAGAGGTATTCTTCTATCGACCGGATCTGATCTTTCGGGATCTCGAGATGCAATACGGATTTTCCAGGCTGTTTATAGGTGAACTGTAACCGGTCAGGATAGAAAATGATCTGACCCTCCAGCCGTGTCTGATTGTCCCATAGTATCGCGTCCCATTTCTTCCGCATGCCCCGCAAAATTTCTGCTAGTTACCCCGATATCGACTGACAAGACGGATCAGTTGGATATCTGGTGCTATAGGCATGAAAAACGGGATGAAAAGTTGGATAATCGGGCTTCAAGTCTGGAATTAGGATGAGATCGCATTCGGAACAACCACTTACACAGGGACTTCACCCGTATTTCTATTTAGGGTATGCGAATATTCATTGTCTATGACAAACATGATATGGAGGTGATTCTTTTGTGATGTCACTGCAATAAAAAGAATCGCAGGAACATCAAGCGAAAATCAGAATCAAGTAACTATTCTTCCATATCCTGTTTATCATGAAATTTACAAGATCACCAATAAAGTATTTACGAGCTGCATGCAGTACATTTTTCTTTTTGTCTGCCTTTCTTGTCCTCGGCCAGGATCTCACCGTGACCGATGCGAATAGCGGGCGGTCGAATAAGTCCAAAGAAGAGCATTACAGTCCAAACGGTGGCACCTGGACCATCAGGGCAGCAGGTGTCAGCGCGTTACCAACGGGTAATTTTAAAGGCGACGACCAATTGGCCGGTTCAGGTCTTTCCCTGGTAGGTGAACTGGATAAATACTGGGGTGGATTCGGTCTGGGCCTTCAGGGTGGTTTTTTCAACAATCCGGTCGAGGACAAACTGAATGATCGCCTTGGGATTTATGATGTGCCCAGGACCACATTCCTGGAGAAAAACAAGTGGGTGGGTACCTATTTTGGTTTTGGCCCGTCCATTCGCGCCGGTTCGGGACGATTCCATTGGCTCGCCTCTACACGGGTAGGGCTGCTCAGTCTGAAATCACCGGTGATTGACGCCACGGGGCTTGTGAATAATGGCAACATCGATCTGATCATTTTTCCGGAGGAAAAGTTTGAGGCCAAATATATTTCTGCCGGGACCGGGTTTTCGTACAAGCTGGGTCGAAGTGTGGAGTTCTATATGCAGGCCAATTACATGACTGCATTCGGGGTCAAGCCGGAGATATACACGTACCAGGAGCGGGTGGCTTTTGAGAATAATGGGATTCCCGGTTACCAGGAAACGGAGCTCATCGAATCCCGACTGGAAGCGCGGGAGGTGGAGGTAAATCCGACAAATCTTCATCTGAATGCCGGGCTCAGCTTTGTGTTTGGAAAAAAGAAAAAGAAAGTACCTGATTTGTCAGGTGAGATCATGCCGGAGCGGGAAGTGGGGGTTTGTTTTCCGGTGATCATCACGAGTCCGGTAGAAGGGAAAAATATCTATGCCATTGAGGTGACAAGACGTGCGGCTCGCACAGGGAGGAAACCGGAATTTCATACGCTTTCCGCACCGACGATCGGCTGGACGGAAGATCCAGCATCCACCTTGAAGGCTGATCAGTATATCGTCCAATTGACAGATGAGCAAGGCCAGGTTATTTATCAGGCCAAGACGACCAGCACCTACCTGGCGCATAACGAGGAGTTGGATAAAGTGTATTATGATCTCTTAGGATTTCAAAACCGGGAATCAGCTGGAGCAAGGACTATTTCAATATCCGTAGCCAGTGTGTATTCGGGGTGCGAGACTCAGCGCAGCAAGCCAAGAAAAATCAAGATTCTGAAAAATGGAACCGGTCTAGATGTAGATTTCAGGAATATTCGCTGCGACAATCCGGCATACGATTCATTAGGCAAAGTTCATTATGTTGCTGATCTGGAATTGTCTAACGACATCGAAAATGAGAGCGATCTGGAGATTACGAACCTGAGCGATATATATGTTTCAAATACAGCTGGTGGAAATGTTTCACTAATCACGTTGTGTCCACCCTTACAAACATTTCCTTTAATACTTCAGCCCGGTGACGCCATTACGCTTTGTATCCGCTTTAGCAGGGATATTAACGATAATAAAGCGACGGCTAAAGTAGATTACTATGATGATGAATCCTCCGTTCTTCAGACAACAAATGATACCGAAGATCTCCCGGGCTGTATTTGCAACATTTGCGATGACTGGCGTATCGTTTCAAAACCGAACGAACTAACCTATACGAATCAACCCGGCGCCAATGCCCAGTTGGTATCGACGTTCAACATTTCGAGTCCTTCCCCCATCATGGAGGTGAAGGCGGAGATTGTATATGTGGAACGAAGAGTCAGTGATCCCCTATGCGAATCGTGCATCACCCATGATGAACAAATGGGCTTGATGACCGACGGCACTGTGTACAGCAAGACCGGCCCGGGCGCCCCAAGCCCCTGGGCTAGTAATGGTGCGGGCGACCTGTATGATGAAGACAGTGATGGCTATGGTAACCTACTCACCTGGACAGCAGGTGATCCGGCAGTTGGCGTCAATGGAGGCGGAAAATTTACGATCAATCTGAATTTGCCGGGGAAACCAGCGCTTGAATGTTGTACCGAGCAGGTGAGGGTGTGTGTGCGGTGGACGTTTACGGATGTTGATTGTGTGACGTGTGATCGAGTGGTTTGTTACTCATTGGGAAAAGGAGGCAAGGGTACAGGGGGAAGCACTACCACAGAGCTTCCGAATTCAAATGATTGAATTTCATCAATAGAATTTTAATTATAAAGTAAAGTAAATAGCAATTATATCATGAGACATTCAGTCGGTATTTTCATCTCAATAATATTTCTGCACATTGCAGTGGATTTGAACGGTCAAAAATTACCTTCAAATGATAGAGCAGAGATATTAAAAATATATTATTCATTTGATTCCTCTGCTTTAAAGGAAGTTAATATGAATTTTGAGCAATATTTTGAGTTAAATAAAAATTATTATAATGCTTTACAGAGTGAAAAGACAAAAATTATTAACTTAAGAAGCCCAAATGATCTTTGTGCTAATGGTGATTTTGAGAGTGGAGATGTGGAAAACTCTGAGTGGTTGTTTAATTGGTGTAGCGGCCAGATTAATCCAATTTGTGGATCAAATAGAATTAACATAGGTCAGTTTGGCCCGTCTTCAAGCACCTCTCCACCTCCTCCGCTAAACCAACAAGTTCGTCACCAAGTTGTAAGTTCGACTTCAGTCGATAATTTGGGTCCTTTACAAATAAATACAGTTCCTCCTAACCCCCCTGGAAATTCATATTCGTTAAGATTAGGTAATGCTTATAATAATTACGGACTGGAAAGTGTTTCTAAGCAAATTACTGTTTCTTCTACAAATTCAACTCTTAGATTTAGTTATTCAATAGTAATGAATAATCCTGCTAACCATTCATTGACCCAGCAACCATATTTTGGTGTATTTATAAATGAAGTAGGTACAAATATTGACTACTCTAATCTGGTAGATTTAGGAAATGGATCGAATATTATTTCAAGTAGTAACCCCTTACTTACCATACTTAATGATGCAAACGGTGTGAATGTGCCAGTATATGGCTCTCCTGTTGTTTTTAAAGACTGGACTTGTGTAACAGTTGATTTATCCCAAATTATTGGAAAGACAGTGAATATAAAGTTTGAAAATCGAGATTGTTGGCAAGGTCTTCATTTCGGATATACATACTTGGATAATATATGTTTAGGATGCGGCCTAGATGATCCTGAAGGCTCTATTGCCTTAATAGATTCTGCCGCGTGTGGGATTCCTGGAAAGATATGCATTGATTATACTGTTCCCCAAGGAAATAATCCTCAGTTGCAGATAGATCTGGAGATAATTCAGAATGGAACTGTCAGTAGTACTTTAAATAGTCCAGTCTTCACATCTGATGGTTCATTTTGTTTTGGAATTGTTAGTCCAATCAGTCAGAGTTTTGACTATCGAGTGGTGGGGCACCCTTCAGCAGGAGGATTTAATTATTCCCCCAAAATAATCGGAAACAGTATTGAAGGTGTCTTGCCAGGCGTATCCAATGATTATCTAATTCCTTGTAATTCTGTGCCTGAATTGCCAAGTTGCTGTCGGACTGATTTGTCTATTTACATCGACCCACCTTCCACCATACCCGCTGCAGATGGAGTAATGAACGGAATTCCAATATCCGTTGGCACCGAGGTCGTCGGCATTCATCAGGACGCCACCTTGCCCATAACAGAGCTCCGGATTTCAATTGTTGATATTCAATACAATTACAACCACCAATCCTGTGACCAGTGCATCAACAATCCCGCCCTCTGGGGCTCCCTTTCAACAACTGATCAAACAATCGGGAATCCGGGAAATTTATTGACACTAGAGTCAATGCCATTTCAAACCAATATACCGGGAATGTTGTCCACCTATGGGAATGGCCGTGAATTGATCTGGTCTAATCCCAATGGCGCCATGCTCAAGGACGGAGACAGCTTCAAGATATCCTACCTGTTGCCGCCATCCCTGGATCTGCCCTGCTGCCTGACCACCGCCAGGATCTGCACCCGCATCTCCTGGAAAGACGCCAACTGCAATGTCTGCGAAACTTACAATTGCACCAACGTACAGATCGGAACCCCGCAGAATTGAGCGGGTACCTTTCAATTGAAAACGCGCAGTATCATGAAAAATCCAATGACAAAGCCCCTTGTATTTATTATCAGTCTTTGGTTCGTATGCTCCTGGATAGCCGTGGGCCAATCAGGCACCTGCTCCAGCCCCGTCACCCTCTCACTCAATGAAAGCTGGACAGAAGTGACGGCCACCGGTCCGGAAGGAATCATCTACTATGAGTTCACCGCTCCGGAATTTGGTACTCTGGAGATGTGTGGGCAGTACGGTGAGAACAGTATGATGCTGCTTTCCAATTGTAATCCCGACATCCCGATCAACTGGACCGACACCGACATCGAGTGCGCACCCGCGTCGGCCACTTGTTTGCAACCTCAAACATTCAAGGTGTATGAAATGACCGCCAATGAAACCGTGCTGATTTCCATGTTGGGGACGGAAGATCCTTTTTTCTGTTTTGGTTCGGTCGAATTGCGATTTTACCCTAAAGGAGATATATGTGGATTACCCACGCCTATTCACTGCGGCGAGACGGTTCAGTTCAATACAGATCTGTACAGCAATAGTCTTTCGGGCGCGGGCGACTGTGTAGGATCATTTCCCGTCTTATCCGGTCATGATCGCACCTTTCTGCTGGACCTGGGACCAACACCACAGGATGTTCACCTGACCATGTCCTCCCTCAAGATGGACCGGGATATCCTGGGCGTATTCCGGACGTGCAATGATTGTCCGGCCGGATGCTTTATGACGGATTGTGTGGATGTATCCTTCCAGTCCTTTTCAGACGAAACTCTGTACATCCCGAATATTTCAGGCCAGCTTTTGATTGTGTGTGATTGGGCGCCAAATGATAATGATGATTTACTGGATGGCAACACCTTTACCCTTTCAGTTCAATGTGATCCATGTCCAAAAGATTACCATATTGCCGGAGATGATTGTATTGATGCCACACCAGTGGTATGCGGAGACAAGATCACATTTCATACAGCTGATCTGACGAATGAATTTCAGACGTATGAATGCAATAGTCAGATCTACGCCTATTCGGGTCAGGAGCGTGTATTCCGGTTGGATATTCCATCCACACCACCCTCTGAACACATTATAAGCCTGAACTCCAACAAACCAGATCAGGACGTGCTGGCCATCTACCGGGAGTGCGCAGATTGCCAGGCAGGATGCTTTCTGGATGATTGCTATCAGATTCTCAGTGGACCGGGCAACCAGGGTACATTGATCAATTCTCTTTTTTCATCCGGCACCTTCTACATTGTTTGTGACTGGGAGCCAGATGATGCGGCTGATTTTGAGGAGGGCATTGAATTTACGCTGGAGATCTTTGGGCAAAACTGTCCCGATACGATCCTGGGTCAGGGGAATTTTTGTGTTGATCCCTCACCGGTTTCCTGTGGGGATTATGTGGAGTTCACGACAGATCAACTCTCAAACGAGATCAATTTTCTAGAAGACTGCAGTTTTAACTTGCAACTATTCCGCGGTGGCGAACGAACTTTTATACTGGATGTTGGCATTATTCCGACCGATGTTGAGATAAATATGAATTCTCAAAAGGGCGACAGGGATGTACTGGGCATTTATCGTACGTGTAACGATTGTTTCTCGGGATGTTTTATGACCGATTGTGTGGATTACGCCCAGAATAATGCAGGGGATGAGCAGATACAGCTTACCGGGATTACCGGCCAACTGCTGATCGTCTGTGACTGGGAGCCGGCAAACAGCGCCGATTCACTGGATGGAAATCAATTCGGGTTGTCGATCCTGTGCAATACTTGTGCACCAGATCCGGTTCCACCAACCATCACCTGTCCTTTCAATGAAATTGAAGTGACCACGGCATTCGGTTCTGCCTGTGAAACGGTCTTTTATCCGACCAACCAGGCATCAGACAATCAGGGGATTGACACGATTGTATACAGTATGATTTCAGGTTCGTGTTTTCCGCTCGGTTCGACAATTGTTGAGGCCACGGTCTATGATCTTTCCGGAAATTCAGCCACCTGTGCCTTCACGATCACCGTACTGGAAGAGGCTTGTTGCCTGGGGCTGACAATTGAAGGGGATGACCTCTTCAACACCTTTCCCGTGTTTCCACCGGTTTTTGGCGATGCAGATAATGATGGGCCGATAGACTGGATTGTCATCGATCAGGACCAGCATATCAAATACTATGAGAATATTCAATTGATGGGACATCCGGACTTTGCCGTGAATCAGGGACTACAGACCATCAATTTTGATACACCTTTTATCACCCGCTCCATGTATGGGTATGATTATAATCAGGACGGATATATGGACATTTTTGCCCTGAATGTCATCGATACCACCTTGCTTTATTGCGAGAATGATGCTACTCCGGCTGGTGCACAATATACCGTTTACAACACCGGTGTGCGCTTTAAAACGAACAGCGATTATTTCAGCATCGGAGATCTCAACAATGACGGACTCCCGGATTTGGTTGTGGCGGTTGATGAATACACCAATGGAGCCAGCGTTGTGTATTATGAGCACCTGACGGGTACAAATTGCACTTCACCGCCCTGTTTTGCATTGGCTGCCAATGATTATGACAGCCCATTTATCAATACACCCAAAAATGGAATTGAAGTTCCCATCCCTGAGATTTTCGATGCGGATTGCGATGGCGACATGGATTTATACCTTGGATTAAGGGGTGAGGTGCGTTTATTTTTAAATAATGGCACAATCACTAATCCGGGAAATCTGCCGCCAATAAATGGATCCAATTTCATCAGCAATCCACATGGCATCGTTGACCTGGAGACAACTGTTGAAGAATTTGTGACGCCTCGGTTTGTTGATATTGATCAGGATGGAGAAACGGAATTATTCATCGCTGAAGCCAATTTTAACATGCAGTTTTATGAGAATTGCGGCGACCAGGTCGTCAGCACCAAAGAATATGCGGATATCCGTTCCCCACTACGTGTGTATCCAAATCCTGCAACCAGGCATGTCAGTATTCTTTTAGAAGAAAAGTTTGGACTGGTTAAGGGCATTAGGCTTTACAATACCTCAGGTATTCAGTATACGAACTTTGATGTGCATCAGACAGGATCCATGGTGATACTGGATGCCATCAACCTGGGTGAAGGACTATACTTTATGGAGATCACGACAGATGCCGATGAAAAGTATTTCAGTCGGATAGTGATAACCGGTAATTGAAAATGCAATGAGTCATTCTCACATTTCCAGATTACCATATTTACCCA
>AERA01017658.1_pt1 | contig 11981 bp, 14 predicted proteins | sample 267968 | NCBI WGS metagenome assembly AERA01 (sample SAMN02954363, study PRJNA61401) | activated sludge metagenome | biome: terrestrial; feature: wastewater treatment plant; material: activated biomass; isolation source: activated biomass of an industrial wastewater treatment plant | reverse complement strand
TTTCTTTTTAATGTAGCTAATTCTATAGTATTTTTAGTTTGTTTTTTGCACTTCATATTTTATTGGTACATTTGTTTATCAAAACTCGCTTGACGTAATCAATAAAGAAATACAGGTACAACAAACAGAAGAAAGAATTATGAAGAAAGCAAACGAAATGATTCTCTTGCTAAAGCAAGATGCAATAAATGTGATAAAAGAAGATATTAATAAAAAATTGACGAAGTTATAAAAGAAAATGAAAATAAATAAGCATCTCAACAAACTATTAAAATATGTTTCACAAGCAGATGAAATATCTCTTCTGCAATATTTTCTTTATGAGTGGGATATTAAGGATTTAAATGAATTATCATTATTTTTTCATCAGGTTTTAGATGAAGCAGAATACAATTGGAGTGAGGCTCAAGAAAATATTGTTTATAAGATCATTTCCACTATAATGGAATATAAAAATCCATTGGTTAAAAATTTGCCTGATGATGAACAAGAAGATATATACGTTAAAGAACTAAAATATCTAATAACTGCCTGTTCGCTTGCTAAACTAGCTATAATGAAAGAAATAAAGTTTGATGATGTTCATCTTGATGAGGATAAATGGCAAGTTAAATTAACTTAATCATTTGCTTTGCCCAAAAATGGAGACAGAGTTTGAGAAAATGTAACCATATTTTCTTGCTTCTCTTCAGTTAAAGAAATATCTTCATTATAATGAATACCTAAGAAACCAATGGGTTTGTCATTTATTCCTTTTATAGAATAAATATATGCATTTTTGCCCCCTATCGCCTCTAAATATTTTTGAACTATTTTATCGTTTTGATGAATTTCTGCTTTAATTTCAACATGGCCGGTAAATATCAAAGGACGAAATAAATTAGTAAATTCAGAAAGCAATCGTTCTCTAAAAATAGGCGCAATTAGTTTATCCATTTCATCAGAAAATGCTTCGTTGGTTATTGAAAATTTTCTAATATCCATCCCGCTGTCATAAGACCCCCCATTGTGAAACCTGCCTACGTAAACTCTATCTGCGCTGAGGTTATTTAACAGTTGCCATATTTTTTTATCTATCTCATAGTCGTTGTCAATGAAATATGTAAGTTCGTCTTTTCGTCGATTTTTTATCTTTATGATAAGAATAAAAAATTTTTATGACTTCAGCTAGTAAAACAGTTATTCCGGCAATAAACGCTGCTATTATTTCCGTGTCTTTAAACATTATAATTTATTTTAAAATAAATATTTGCAAATATTTTAAATATTTATTAATAAAATAATAACAATGGCTTATAAAATAACTAAAGAGAATTTGAGAAAGGCGGTAAATGAAGCTGTAGACAAGAAAAAAATATTTATAGAAATCTTTTCTTCGTTGATTCTATATTGAAGGAATACCCCGATTTTAAAAACCCCGCAAAAAATATAATAAAAGAAAAAAGGGATAATGGGAAATCATTATATAATTACCTCCTTAACGAATGTGGATGCGTATCTAAATATAACAAAATAGCCGAATACGTTGATTATAAAAATGAAGACGAGTTGTTATATGATGAGCCGATGAAAGAATATAGTGATGATCCCTTTCAGGATTATGATATGGAACAGGATGAAAGTGAACGTTGGGATCATTTTAATGAATTTAACGAAGGGGACGATGTTATTGTTTTTATTACACCTCGTTTTAAGACATTGGGGAAAATAATAAAAGCAGGGGATGAAACATCTTTAGTACAATATAATAATGACATTCATGATACTCCAAACAATCAATTACAATTAATAAATTCTGAGGAGGATTTAGAAGATATGCCTTGGCATATTGTAGAACCATATGAAAAATCACGGGACTTGACTGAAACTCTAAATGAAATGCCAAAATATTGGGTGGCAGAAAAAGATGGTAAAAAAAGATTCACCGAATGTTCTTCGTTAAATGAAGACACTGTAAAAGGTGAAATACAAAGCATGGAAAAAGAAGGATATAAAATGACTGCTTTCAAAAACGAAGCAGATATGCAGAAATATCTATCTAATTCATTGTGAATTATAAAGTTACTTTTGTTTCGCCATCCAAAATTGCCATTACTAAAGGATTATAGATTTCATCATCTATGATTTTATTTAGCTGTCTTACGCCTAGATTGTCTTTTTCGCATTTATCTGCAATATGATTTATAGTTTGCTTGTTTATTCTCATCGAAATTTTATTTTTGAAATTTTTTCTAATATCTTCGATCCTTTTTGTTATGAGCAACTCATAGTATTCTTTAACAAGGTTGTTGAAATATGCGAAATTGTTAATTCTATTTAAAAACTTTTTTTCAAACTTTTTTGAAAGAATACCTTCTAAAAAATGTTTATCTAAATTGTTTTCTTTGTTAAAAGAAATCTTAGAAGATAATTCCTTAACCCCAATATTAGAAGTGAAAAATATAGAACAATTTAAAAAATTTGCTTTGATGCTTTTCCTGTCCGTTAATATTCCTTTATCTAAAATTTGCAGTAACAAAGCATAAATATCAGGATGCGCTTCCTCTATCTCATCAAATAAAATAACGCACCGAGGGTGCTTATCCACGTAATTTATTAATTGTCCGCCTTCATTGCTCCTAATATAACCGGCGGGAGATCCTATTAAGTTAGATATGGAATGACCTTCTTTATATTCTGCGCAATTTATAGTTAAAATATTAGAATCGTAATATTTTTCAGCAAAATATTCTGCCATGCTTGTTTTGCCCATTCCGCTATTCCCCATTAAGAAACTATTAAATGGCTTCTTTATCTCGCCCATATTATGCCCATAATACGATTTAATCATGTTAGTTATAACATCGCCTTGCCCTATAATCCTATTGTTGAACCATAAAACATCTTGCTTAAAACTTTTTGCAGTAAAATATTCTTGAGCAATTAGGTTATATGTATCTTTGATCACGGCGTTCAACAAGCTTTCTGTTATAGTCACTTGTTGTTTCTCTTTCGATAATGCAGCGCGCAATTCTTTTTCTCTGGACTGTATTTCTTTTGAAAGTTCTAAATTGCCTTCGGCAAATAATTCATTTTTTACTGCAAGCAAAGTATGAAGGTCTTTTTCTAATTTAAATGTTTTTCCTGTATTATTATTTAAACTAGCTTTTGCATAGCATAAATCTAAAATGTCTATTGCCTTATCTGGCATAACCCGGTTTATGATGTGTTTTTTAGAAAAATCATAAATCTCATTTAACAATACGTCAGATACAAGAAAATTGTGCTTTTTAGCAAATTGTTTCAAAATATTTAACGTATTTTTTTTATCCGGTTCAGCAACCTGTATTATAGTACATCTTCTTGAAAATGCCCGGTCATCTTCTAAATGTATAGTATAATCCCTATTCGTGGTTGCCAATATCAGTTGTATCTCGCCTCTTGCCATCGCCGGTTTGAAGACGTTTATAAGCGATAGCCCGTCTTCTGACATCCCCGCGTTTTTTAACGAATGTACTTCGTCTATGAAAAGTATGCAGTCATTGTTTGTTAAATAATCTAATAATTTTGCCAACCTGTTTTCTAAATCCCCTCTGAATTTTGTCCCAGCAACTAATTTATTTAAATCAAGTTCATAAATTTTTTGTTTTTATTTTGTGGGCCAATCCTTCAACTATACTTGTTTTCCCAACTCCTGCCTCGCCAATTAATAATATATTTTTTTCTGCGTTTTATTTAATGCCTCTAAACAATCGTTCATCTCCTTTTCTCTGCCATAAACGTTGTTTAATTTTTTCTTTGTCGCCAATAATGACAAATCTCTGCAATACTTGCTGATTATAGTATCATCAGGAGAAGGTTTTTCCTTTCGTTGGCTGTTAACTTGCGTATCACCATTATAGTGCGTTTGATCTATCGTAACTATAAAATTATCACTATAGGAGAGGTAAGAATTATAAATTTTTAAAAAATCTTTTTTGTTTATGTTATAGGTTTTGAATATGTCCGTACATTCGTTTTTCACTTCTAACAAACCTAACATAACGTCAGAGAGGGTTAGTTTTTTGTCTGTAGCCACCTTTTTTGATAAAGAATTATGTAAAATCGCCTCTAAAGATTTAGAAGTATACACATCTTTAGTGTCGATATTTTGCTTTTGAGCATGTGCAGCCTTTTTCAACTCTTCGCTTAGCAATTCTACTGCAACCCCCATTTCCCAAAAAATATTGTATACTATGTTGGCTTCGTCTTTTATTATAGCATAAAGTATGTGTATTGGCGTTAATTCCGATGTCTCAAAAATATTTGTACACCAATATTTTGCCTTTTTAATAATTTGATCTAAATCATAATCAAATTGTATCATATTTTATTTTTTGTTTTTAAAAAATTTATATTTCAATAAATATAAAATTTTTATGTTAATTGGCATACAAACAGACGAAAGTAGCGAAACCGCGTTTTTTGAATCATCAAACGTATTATATAATAAAATATAGAAACGACCTAAATAAAATGGCGATAGTCTATGAGAAAGGCGGCTATTACCTATATCATAACGTGCCTAAATATGTTTACATCCGGATAAAAAACGCCGACAGCCAAGGAAAAAAAATACATGAACTTTTAATAAAAGACAAAAAGGGGAAAACCCTATATAAAGAAGAAAAAATAAAAACTCTTAAAACAGAAGAGCTAACATTGTTGAAGGAACAAATAGAAGACATAAAAAAAGAAAAAACAAATGAACTATTCTACTTTTGAAAAAAAATACATCAACCTGCTAAAAGAAATTTTGTTAAACGGAATCGAACATGAAGACAGGACTGGAGTTGGAAGGATATCATCGTTCGGCTTGGACTTGAAAATCAACCTGCAAGAAGGGTTTCCTTTATTGGCAACTAAATATGTCCATTTTAAGTCAATAGCGGTTGAATTGCTATGGTTTTTAAATTGCCATATCAAAACAAAACCTTATTGCGAGCTAGAACCAACTAACATCAAATTTTTAGTAGATAACGGCGTCAATATATGGAATGATTGGCCGTTCCAAGATTATATAAATAGCGGAGGGAACATGTCAATGAGCGAATTTAAAGAAAGCATAAAAAGTGATTTGGCATTCGCTAAACAATATGGCAACTTGGGGCCAGTATATGGAAGCCAATGGAATGATTGGGACGGGATAAACCAATTAAGCAACGTTATCGAAGAAATAAAAAAAAATCCATATTCGACTAGGCATTTGGTCAACGCTTGGAATCCAGCGCAATTGGGCTTAATGAAGTTGCCTCCCTGCCATTATTCATTTCAATTTGTCTTATCTCCTTCATTAAGCGGAAATAACATCGACTTGATATTTAACATGAGGTCTACAGATGTTTTTTTAGGTTTGCCTTTTAATATCGCATCATATGCGCTATTGTTAAATTTGATTGCATTAGAAGTCAATGCAACCCCCCGCTTTTTAAAGTTTAGCGGAGCAGACGTTCACATATATAACAACCATGTAGATGCAATACAACAACAGATCAGAAATTTCAACATGAAAAAAGGATATGATTTGCCTCAATTATTAATTGATAAACAAAAAAACAATTCAAGATTATAAATTTGAACATTTTAAAATAAACGGATATAACCATCATGGGAAAATAAAAGCCCCCGTCGCAGTTTAATCAATATTTATTTAAAAACTTAAATGAGAATTTTTATATCTGATGGATATTCCAATAAAAAAACCTCTTTATTAGAAGAAGTGGATTATGATTCATTTAAATCCAAGGACAAATTATGCCCATATATATTCCAACCTAACGGACAACTAATTAAGGAAGTCAGAAAATCCCTATTAGAAGCTGCAAAAGATTTTTATAACTTTTTACAGTTTGATTGGCTTGAAAACGGCATAAAAGATATTTGGCTAGTCGGTTCTATGGCAGGATATAACTGGAGCGAAAGATATTCTGATATAGATATCCATTTAGTCATGAAATATAGCGACATAACAGAGAATGAAGATTTATTGTCTAACGACCTATGGGCATTGAAAACATTATACAATAAAGAACATGATATAGAAATAAAAGGATTTAAGGTAGAAGTCTATGCACAAAATATTGATGAAGACATAAAATCTGACGGCATATATTCGATATTAAGGCAAACATGGATAAAAAAACCAGTAAAAAGAGAAATAAAAATAAATAAATCAAAAATAAACAATTTTGTGCGAAATATAGAAAAACAAGTAGAAAAAGCATTAGAAGAATTCAGGTCTAATAATTTTGACGTAGCGTTAGAAATGACCGAAGACATTAAGGAAAACGTAAGAGAATTAAGAGAAAGCGGTCTGATGGAGGATGGGGAATTCAGTTCAAAAAACCTTGCGTTTAAAGCATTGAGGCGAAATGGGACTTTAGATAAATTGGACAGGTTGAAAACTTTAGCATTCGATAACGAAATTTCTATAGACAAAACTAAAAAAGAAAAAGCAGAAGCAGGTGAGATAAATAACGATACGGAAGAAAAATCGGCAAAGAAAAGCAAAGAAACTACGCCTTCGCCTAAACAAAAAGGCAAGCCAGACGACGATAAAGGCGGATATAACGACGGCATAACTTATTCTATAAACGGCATAAAGTTTCCTTCGCTAAGAAGCGCAGAAAAAAAACTGGGGTTGCCTAAATCAACAATCGAATACAGAGTGAACAGCGACTTGCCTAAATGGCAAGCATTTAAAAAAATAACGCAAGGCAATAAAGAATAAAATTCTAAAAAAGTTATCTTTTTGTTTTTGCTATTTATATATAAAACAAAATGCCTGCTAACGACATATATCCTAACAGTATTTTTACATATCAATCTGGATATGAAATAGATTGTTCCTGCGAACAATATGAACAAGTACAAAATGTGGGAGGAGAAGGAAGCGCAACCCAAGAGTTGTTAGCCGTTTTAAATCAAGTACTTGCAGAATTGGAAACTCAAACTGAAATATTAAACGGCGGTTGACAATCAATTATCCTTGCAATATATGCTATTTATATAAAAAAGATGCAAGGAGATATATTTCCCAACAGTTATTATTATCACAATATAGGGTATGATTTGCCTTGTTGCGAAAGCGATTCTTCAACAGGAGGAGGCAATTTTGAAGTGGCTGGGGCATATGCCAGCGACGAAGATGCTTTTGCAGACGGCGTTGCTGAAGATAATGTATACGAGTTATCCCAACCTAACGTATTTGGGCTTGCCAGCGGTTTCTTGCGTTTGAGGAAGAGCCTCTTAGTAGTATTGTTATTGTTAATGTCTATGCTTCTGTATGGCCAAGACAAAGGTTTCGCCATAATGGTCTTTAATACGAAAGTAAGCATGGATGCAATGACTCCTAACTTACGAAATGGTTCTGAATTGGCTTATGTATTGGAAGACAGTACTTACTATAGGTGGAGCAGAGACAAATCGCAATGGGTTAAATATACTACAGGAAAAGTATATGAAATACCGAACGCCGCCGACACCTCAACTATAACAACGCCTTATGAGGGAGATGTTGCATATATTGCTGACACTCTTATGTTCATAAGAGGGCAATCTTCTTGGCTTACTATTGAAGGGATTTCAGGTAATACGCTTACGTATTATCCAGACCGACAGGAACTAGCAGATACTTCTGCTGCGATCCGGGGGGACTTTCCTTCCGGCACAGTAACCAGCGTTGGTCTTTCCCTACCTTCTCAATTCACTGTTACAGGCAGCCCTGTAACCGCGTCTGGCACCCTGTCTGGGGCATGGCAGAATCAGGCGGCCAATACCGTGCTGGCCGGGCCAAGCTCGGGCGGGGCGGCTGCTCCTACCTTTCGCAGCCTTGTGGCGGCAGATATTACAGCAGGAGGTGGGGTGACTGGAAGCGGGACTACCAATTACCTGTCCAAGTGGACAGGGACAAACACGCAGGGCAATAGCCAGATATATGACGATGGGACAAATATAGGGATAGGAACGTCTAGCCCAAGTAGACGAATTACCATTCGAGCCACGGATGGAGTTCCGCTGCGATTAGAAAATAATACTGGGCAATTTTTTCTTACCCAAATCGGCTCGGCGGCCACGTTGCTTGGCAGCAATAGCCAGGTATATATTTGGCATAGTGCTGGCGCGCAATCGCTTGATATTAATGCCAGCGCACTCGGGACATCCCGAAATATCATAGGAAACCCTACGGCGAACATATCTATTCGCGGTGCTTATTCTGGAGGCACTGCTGGAGTATATGCTTCGCTACAAGGGTACACAGGCAGCGTGTGGCAAGATGGAATAAGAGTGACCAATGGCGCAGGCAATATTAATTCGTTGCTTGTCCCATCAGGAGGCAACGTAGGCGTGGATCAAATTACGCCGAGCTATAAAATAGATGTTGGCGGCATCTCGGCAGCACTCCGCCTCAATCCCCACACCACACCCCTGACCAACGCAGCAGGGGTGCTTTCGTACTATACAGGAAACTGGTTCCTTGGCAGGGATGGGGCGAATACATTCTACCTCGGAAAGTCCAGCTTCGCGACAGGAACGCAAGGGAGCATTCAATTCATCGACGCGAATGGCGCAACGGCGCAGGACAACAGCAACCTGTTCTGGGACGATACAAACAATAGGCTGGGGATAGGGACTACCTCTCCGCAACGCCTTCTGCATGTTGCGGGTACCACCCGCATCACAAGCAGCGTAGACACTGCTGCTGTAGAAAACATTGTCACTTCAAATTCATTAGGCGACCTTCGGCATACTCTGCTTAGCGAGATTTCACTTGGCGCAAGTTCTATAGGAACGCTTACAAATAATTACATTCCAGTCTATAATGCGAGCGGAGATAGTTTGAAAAATAGCCTAGTGTATGATGACGGTTCTGGCGTAGCCATCGGGAACTCTACAGTGGCAAGTAATCGGCTATTATACATTAAGGGTGCAAGTAGCACATCTACAACGTTTCCACTAGAGGTGGAAAACAGTTCATTCGCAGAGATTCTACAGGTTCGGGATGACGGGAAAGTAGCCCTCGGTGGTGGGACAGGATTAGTATTCGATAGAACATCTAAGACTGCATACATGAACCCATCTGGTTCATATACGACGTCCACAAATACGTCTTTTGCAGTTCGGGGCAATGACGACCTTTCAACCAGCTATGCCCTGCGGGCTTTTCGAAGTAACTTCGATCCGATTTTTGTCGCACGAAATGACGGGCGTGTAGGAGTTGGCACCACCTCGCCGGGTTATGTCTTGGATGTCTCAGGTGCTTCAGCAGCACTACGCCTTCAACCATACACCGGGACACCTGTTAATGCATCAGGAGTATATTACACTAGTTCCACGAACCGTCCTCACTTCATGGATGGTACAACTGACTGGCCTATTGTTAGAGGGGCAGTAGAGAGTTTTACAACCGGAAGCCTCCTTTTTTCCGGTACAACAGGGCAGGCACAGCAGGACAACAGCAACCTGTTCTGGGACAACGTAAACAAGCGATTGGGCATTGGCACTGTTACCCCGGACGGGGTAATTGCTGTCGAAAGTGGAGATTATCAGTGGGGGTGCAGTCCAAATGTTACTATTTCTTCTATCACTGGAACTCAGTTCGGGTCGACGAATGCTGCCGGTACAAGCATCAGCGGCAGACATGCATTTTTTCTAGGAGACGCTTCTATATTTCGATCAATAGGAGGCGTATTCATAGGCGACATAGGCAGTGAGAAGATTCCAAGCGCAAAACTTAACGTAAAATCGTCTAGTGCAACGCTCATTTTCCTTGCAGAAGATGGAACCGGAAACCCTATATTAAGCGCAGAGCGGGCTAACCGCCGCGTGGGAATAGGGACTACTTCCCCACAACGCGCATTGCACGTAACTGGCGAAATGCGCGTAACGGACCTCACCACAGATACCCCCACCCGGATTGTGGGCGCGGATATCGACGGCGACTTTGGCGAGATGACCGCCGGACCAAGCATAACCGTCGGATCTGGTCAAATTAATGTAACAACTCCTTTATCAGGTAGCGGTGCGCCTGTTGTCAATCCAAGATTTAACGGCGACAAATATTTTGACTATACTAACAATAAATGGTATATGGCTTGGGACAACGAAGATGGAGACGGAACTGGCGACGGGTTGGATGCAGATGATTGGATAATGCTTAATTAACAAATTAATTTAAAATTCTCATCCCGGATATATATTTAAAATAAAAAGCACATGAAAAACATTTTAATTATTTTAGCATTATTTATTGCTACTAATGGGTTTAGTCAAACTATCGTAGCAGATTCGCTTCGGAGGATTGAAGATTCATTAGGGAACGTATTCTATCAGCATTATACAGAAATAACATTTGACGAAGGCGGGTTTTCTAACAACCTTACTCCTCCTTTAGATTCCGCTCGTTATGTAGACAGTGTTTTAATACAAGAAATGCATAACGCATATTTGCCTCTTACTCAAGCAAAAATGATTTTATTGAATCAAGGTTTTTACAATCGCCATTTCAACAGGTTAAATCAGCTTCTGTCTAAAGTGGGCATATCATATTGGGATTTTAGCGATAAATTATTTGCAAACCAATTTAGCGGGTTGTGGAGAATAACTGATACTGGCGAAGGTGGATGGGATCGTTTTTATGAAGCAAGAATAGCAAACAATAGGCTTATATTCCGCCAAGTGGATGCTTCATTTTCCAGAGATAGCACAGGACAAAGGGTTTGGAGCGGCAATTTTTCACAAGGATCGACTAATAATCGCGCTTTGATATATAATCGCGATGATTTTAAGTTTAATTCGTTTGACAACGTGGGACAGTTAAACATTAATTTTTTCAGGGAAATTCCGAATGATGACAATATAGGCGAGACAAGAAAAATCTTCTTTGATGTTAACGGAAGATACAGGTTCGTCTTTTTAAGAGATGTTAAAAAGTCGCAATAAGCAATTTTTAGAAAATTATAAATTTCAGAGGGGATATGATAAACATTTGCAGCAACTTTACTGAAGCAATTAAAACAACATATAATTGTGCAAAGATTTGTACAAATATCCCTTCTGCTCCCATCTCTGATTATATTATTTCAGGGTTCAATTTAACTTCTTCATCTATTTTTTATGCTAACGAAAGCTTCTACAAATGGCAAGTCTACGACGGCCCATTTTTATTATATGACACAGGATGGGGAGAAGAAGGAGAGTTAATATCAGATTTTTCGAACGGTTCCACGTTTGATGATATTTATTTAGGAATGAACAATATAGATATAATTAACCTGTTATATTCAAACGGGTTTTATATCAAAAAAAGAACATTGTCCATTTCGCATTTAGCAATGGATGAAAACAATAAAATATCAAACAAAACAACAAAATATTTTTTTAATGAAACAAATTAAGAACACCGCGAATATATCAACCTTAATGGGGAAAATGTTTCTAAACGAAGAGGAAAACATATCACAGATAGTAGAAACAAAAAAAATTGGGGACAAAATATACGCTATTATTTCAGAAGGGAACAGATATGTTATAAAACAAGCTCCATTTATACTGAATAAAAAGTACAATGAAGATGATTTTAAATACATCAATGGAATACAAAACAGAGAGAAGTATCTTTCTGAAACTATAATATCTGCTAAGAAAAAATTAAACTTCATTTTAAATGAAAGCATACATAGCGAAGAACGTGGTGTTGTAAATGAAGCAAATGAAAAATATGTGATAAAAAAAGATGCCCCAAATCCTGAACCTCCTGCCGACGTTGATTTAGATATGGATGATGCCGATATTGACGTTAATGCCAACGAAGATGGAATGGAGGATGAAACTGCTGATGATATTGAAACGGATTTAGACGAATATCAGGAATTGACGGGAAAATTGTCATACATTCTTAGAAATCAAGATGAGGGGCAATATGACGACGTATCTAAATATATTTTCAATTCTTTGATTGCAGC
>AERA01023976.1_pt1 | contig 12016 bp, 8 predicted proteins | sample 267968 | NCBI WGS metagenome assembly AERA01 (sample SAMN02954363, study PRJNA61401) | activated sludge metagenome | biome: terrestrial; feature: wastewater treatment plant; material: activated biomass; isolation source: activated biomass of an industrial wastewater treatment plant | reverse complement strand
CATCAAGGGCGGGCCAACAACCGATGTGGCGCTCATCAGGCTGGTCAATGCGCCCTGCAATTCGCCTTGCTCCCGCACACTGACCTGGCTCGTGATCATGGCCTGCAGCGCCGGTCCGGCAATCCCACCAAGGCAATACGGTACCAGGAATGCCAGCATCATCCAGCCTTTAGTGGCCACACCAAACAGGAACATCCCCACTGTATACAAGGACAATCCGATAATAATACTCCTGGCATTTCCAAGAATGGGATTGACAATGCGGGTCAATCCGGCCTGCACACTGCCCACCAGTAAGCCTACAACGCCGAGCGAAATACCGATCATGCTTTCACTCCATTGAAATCGCTCAATGGTATAAAATGACCAGTTGCTCTGCACCGCGTGCGCAGAGAGGTACACCAGGATCATGGAAAAGATCAGCAGGTTGAGATTGGGATACTTTCTCAAATGGAGCAGCGAACCGATCGGGTTGGCCCTGCGCCATTCAAACGGCCGACGGTTTTCTTTGTCGAGTGATTCCGGTAGCACAAAATATCCCCAAAGACAATTCAGCAAACAAAGTGCTGCCGCCGCGATAAACGGAACGCGAGGCCCGAGTGTGCCCAGTACACCGCCGATGACTGGTCCAAGAATAAAGCCGAGCCCAAATGCCGCACCGATCATCCCGAAATTCTGCGCCCGGTTTTCATTGGTGCTGATGTCAGCGATATACGCGGCAGCTGTGGTGAAACTCGCCCCGGTAATCCCGGCGATCACCCGGCCGATGAACAACCATTCGATATTCGGCGCAACACTCAACAATATGTAATCAATTCCGAAGCCGAACAGCGACATCAAGAGCACCGGCCGGCGACCGAATTTGTCACTGAGATTGCCGATGATCGGGGCAAAGAGAAATTGCGTGATGGAAAAGGCAAATAACAGCCATCCATTCAAACTGGATGCCTGGCCGGTCGAAACGCCCTCCAGTTCCTTGATCAGGGTGGGCATGACCGGAATGATGATCCCCCAGCCGATCACATCCAGGAGGAGCGTGACGAAAATGAAACCGATGGCGGCTTTGCGGGTGGTCATGGTGACGTTGAGGAGGTCGCCAAAGGTAGCTGAAACACAGATTACGCTGATTAATTGTTAGGATGATTTCACAGATTCGGATCAGGCTGAATCTGTGAAAATTCGGAATCATTAGGATCTGTCCCGATTGTTATCGGGATCTGTGTTCCCTGCCTGCCACCCTGTTGGAGACACAGATTACGCTGATTAATTGTCAGGATGATTTCACAGATTTGGATCAGGCTGAATCTGTGAAAATTCGGAACCATTAAAATTTGTCCCGATAATTATCGGGATCTGCGTTCCCTTCAATGGAAATCAAGGGATAATCCTCGGAAACGCCGTACTTTTGCAAAACTTTTTCGGAAAAGTACCCGTGATTGTGGGGAATTGACCCCGAACGGCTTTCCAAAAGGTTCATTTACAAAAACATATATATTCCATTTTTTATATGGCTTTAATCAGCAAGATTCGAAGAAACAGTTGGATCCTCATCGTCATGGTCGGCCTGGGCATGGCCGGATTTATTGTGATGGACATGGTCGGTGCCGGTTCAAGGGCAGGGAATAACCAATTTACCATTGGGCAGGTGAACGGCGAGAAGATCGACTGGAACCAGTTTCAGCGCGCGGAGCGCATCCTCTACCCGAATTCCTCCGAGGACATTTACGCCCAGCGGAATTACCTCTGGAACTATCTGCTCGAAGAGCGCATCCTCAAACAGGAGGCGGAGGATCTAGGCCTGAGTGTGGGCGAGGAGGAGATGCAGGAACTGCAGTTTGGCCAGCGGCTCAGCCCGGTCATCCAGCGCAATTTCCGCGATCCGAATACCGGCCAGATGGACCGCAATACGCTGGAGCAGATCAAAGCCAATCTTGGCACCGGTCGTCTTCAACCGGAACTGGAGCAGTTCTGGGCTTTTCAAAAAGAAGAGATCGTCAAGGATCGCCTGCAGACCAAGATCGCGCACCTGGTCCGGAAAAGTGTGTACACACCAACCTGGATGGCCCAGCAGTTGCAGGTCGAACAGGGCTCGGCGATTGATTTCCTGTATGTGCAGGTTCCATTTGAAGAAGTCAATGATTCGGAAGTGGAACTGACAGATGAAGATTACAAGAACTGGATGGCGGAAAACGCAGGCCTGATCAAACGGAAGGAAGAATTCCGGACCGTGGATTTTCTGGTTCTGGATGTGATCCCGACAGGCGCCGATACCCAGCTGGTCGTAGACAAGATCAGTGAGAAAATTGAAGCCTTCAGGACCACGGATAACGATTCCCTGTTTGTGGAAAATAATTTCGGCCTGATCGATGAGGTCTATTTTACGAAAGATGATTTTTCAGAGACTATTGCAGACACGGTTTTCGACTTGCCGGTAGGCACGGTATATGGTCCTTACCTGGATGAAAACACGTATCGTGCAGTGAAGATCCTGGGAAAGAAAACGATCCCTGATTCGGTGAAGTCCCGCCATATTTTGATCCAGGCCAAGACGATGGATGAAATGGTTTCCGCGACCCGGACGATTGACAGTTTGAAGACGGTGATTGAGGCAGGTGTTCAACCGTTTGACTCATTGGCTCGCATGTTTGGCCAGGACGGCAGCGCAGCATCGGGTGGTGACCTGGGTTGGTCTGGCGCCGGTCGAATGGTAAAGGAGTTCAACGACCTGATTTTCTACAAAGCTGAGCCCGGAGAGTTGCATACTGTGGTCACCCAATTCGGTGTGCACCTGGTGGAAGTAACCGGTCGCAAATACGAGACCAATGAAACAGGCGTGAAGGTGGCCTATCTCGTAGAGCCAATCGTGCCTTCAGAAGCGACCGAGTCAGATAAATATGATGAAGCCCTGGAGTACGTCGGTCAATACAGGACATTGGATGAGTTAAAAACGGCCGTGGAAGCCAAACCGGAATACAGTTTGGAAACTGTACAGGGGCTGACACAAAACGCATATCAGTTCGGCACACTGGGGAGCAGTGGCACATCACGCGATATCGTACGCTGGGCATTTGATCCGGAAACACGCGTGGGTCAGGTTGCACCTGAAGTATTTGTCTACAGCGAACCCACCCTGTTTTATGATGCACGGTATGTCATCTCGGCGTTGCGCTCTATTGTGAAACCGGGCGTCGCCAACCTGGCTGAAGTGAAAGAAACATTCCAGCAGCAGGTCCTGCAGAAAAAGAAAGGCGAGATCCTCGCCTCCCGCATTACCACGACAGATCTTGATGCAGTGGCCTCTCAATATGGCGCGGAGATCGATACGATCCTGAATGCCAACTTCAACATGAGCTATCTCCAGCAGCTCGGTAATGAAACCCGCCTGATCGGTGTGGTCACTGAACTGGCTGAAGGGGAAAGTGCAGGACCGGTCATTGGGGCCAACGGTGTGTATGTGGTGAAAGTAATCGCCCGTACGGAAGCCAGTTTGTCCACGGATATTTCTTCGTACCGTCGGCAGATTTCCAGTCTGAATCGCTCCAATGTAGACAGCCGTCTTCTTGAAGCCATGAAAGATGCGGCGGAGGTGAAGGATCTCCGGTTTAACTTTTACTAGCATTGAGCTTAGAGCCCGGAGTTTAGGGCAATGGGCATGGAGTTTGGGATGATTTGGTTTGTGCAGGCTTCATGATCAACATTTAGCCGTCCTTGGCGTCCCCGCCGAGGACATGTGTATGACATTTACCTTGGTCTTGGAAAAAGCATTTATCCATTTTGCCGGCAAGGATGCCGGCAAAGGCCATGGATTGCAATACCTGAATTGGTAATCTGAAGGCAATTTCATTTTACAGATATTCGTTCCAGAAGGGTTATGAAAAGCGCTGCATGGATATTGGGCCTGGTGCTCCTGCTGATAGGGTGTAAGCCATCCGTGATGATCGAGCTGGATCCTGTAACGGGGCATACCACGACGTTCGAAGTTGATAAGAAAACCAAAGCGTATCACGGAGAGTTCACCAAGGTGGATTCACTGGGTGTGGTGCTGGAAAAAGGGCATTATGTCAATGGGCAATTGCACGGCGTGCGGGAGTTGTATTACCCGGATGGGACAGTGAAGGTGCGGGAGCGGTACGTGCGGGATACGCTGGATGACCTGTATGAATATTTTCTTCCGGATGGCCAGTTGGAACTTCACGGCTACTATGTCGATGGCGCGATGTGCGGGTTGTGGCGCAAATACGCGCCTGAAGGGCACCTGGTGGAGAAGGTGATCATGAACCAGAACGAGGAACATGGTCCCTTCACGGAATACTATGCCGATGGGACGATACAGACCGAAGGCACTTATCTTCACGGCCCCAAGGAAGAAGGAACCCTGAAATTCTATGATCCAAACGGAGACTTGTACAAGACGATGCTTTGTCGCCAGGGACGTTGTGTCACGACCTGGGAAAAACCATAGCCTCCTCCTGGTCCTGCTGTTGTGCCTGCCCTTTTCGGGGTTTGGTCAGCGCGGTGGTGAGCGTGTTTTTGAATTCGTCCACCTCGCGAATTCAGCCCGGGCCACCGCACTCGGCGGCAGCCAGGTTGCAGCGCCCACCAACGATTATGGCCTGGTCGGCGGAAACCCGGCGATGTTGAATGCATCGATGCACCGTACGGTGATCTTTCAGCATGACTTTCATTTCGCGGGTATTGATAATGGATATGCGGGCATGGCCTACTATGTCGATAAATGGAAATCCACCGTGCATGGCGGTATCCATTATGCGTCCTATGGCAAATTCACCCAAGCGGATGACCGCGGCAATATTGAAGGTGAATTCAAGGCGAGCGATCTCGCCTTGATGGCGGGTATTTCAAGGCAACTGAACGAGCGGATGTATGCCGGCGCCACGCTCAGGTTTATTCAATCCTCGCTGGAATCGTATCGATCAAACGGACTCATGCTGGACCTGGGCCTGACCTACGCGAGCGAGGACGGATTGAATCACTACGCGATTGTGCTCCGGGGATCCGGTATCCAGTTTTCCGGCTATTATGATGGTGATGAGATCGGCCGGATGCCGGTTGATCTGCAAATTGGTTTTTCAAAACGACTGAAATACGTCCCGTTCAGATTGACGGTCCTGGCACATGATCTGAATCGCTGGGATCTGCGGTATGACAGCCCGCTGGATGAAGATCAAAGCGTTGACTTCGGTGGTGGGGAACCGAAAGAGCAAAGTCAGTTCAGCCAGGAGCTCGACCTGTTTTTCCGTCACCTGATTTTTGGTGGTGAGTTTATTATTGGTAAGAATGAAAACCTGATGTTGCGCATCGGGTATCATCATCAGCGCAAGCGCGAGTTGTCCGTGGTGAACCTGAGGAGCCTGGCCGGATTTTCCGGCGGTATTGGCGTCAACCTGGGCAGCTTTATCCTCGACTACGGCTTTGCCGTGTATCACCAGGCCGGATCCAGCAAGCACCTGGGATTGCGGGTTAACCTCGATCAGTTAGGAAAGAAGAAGATTGTGGATTAAGCTTCAGCGAGTTGTTCCACTTTAATGGGCATGGGGACCTCCGGGTAAACGGTGTACAACGGCAGATTGACCGTTTTACCTTTGATCAGCAGATCGCCTTTGTGCTCGGGTTTAAGACCTGAACTTTCCCATTTCAGCAAGTCCTTAAGATCTTCGGAGATCAGCAAATTCACCTCGAGGTAATTGCATCGGTTCTGGATGCGCGCGGCTGTCCCCACCGTTTCACCGGAAAAGGCAATATCCCGTTTGACCACACCGATCTCGCCCACCATCACCGGACCGTAATGTAGGCCGGCCTTGAAATCGGGGATCACACCATATCGCGCTGTATAGTAGGATGAACGGTGATTGAACAGTTTGCGCACTTCCATCGGGCAACGGATGCAATTAAGCCGGCTGAGCCCCTGGCTCATTTTCCAGCTCACGGTGATCTCGTCGCCCACGTATTGATAGATGCGGCCTTTATGCCTTAGGATCACCGGCGTGACATCGCGGATCACATCCTTGATGAAATTGAAATATTGTTGTTCCCCCAGGATCTGGGCGATATAGGTTGAGCTTCTCAGGTCGAGGAACATGAAGATGCGCTCCTCCCGTTTGGGTCTGAAATAGCGGCCCAGGAAAAAATTCCGCAGGTTGCCGGGGCCGTATTTATCGTTGATCAGGAACCCCGCGATGGTACCCAGTACGATAAACAGCCAGAGCAAATAGTCCTTGAGAAAGCGGAGGCTCCGCACGTGATTGCCGATATAATAGAATACATCCCTGGACTCGATCCTTTCCGTCCCGGTAATGGACGCGCGGGTGATGAATGCAATGATGGCCACGAAGCAGATGATCAGGGTAAAGGCCAGGAGGATGAACAGGATGGCTGCCCCGTACGGATTGTTGCGCAACCAGCGCTGCACATAGGTGACCAGCAAGGTTCCGCCGATCAAACCCGCCAGCAAGGTCGCGACCGCGTTCACCGCCAGGTTGGTCCAGAAATGATAGCCGGTGGTGTCTGCGTCGGCCGACAGGATCACGATATAATCATAGAACGACTGGCCGATCGAAAAGAATACCCACAAGCCGGTGATCCAGAGGATCTTGTGGATCTCACTGCGACTCGTCAGGACTTCGAGGAAGTCGGGGGATTCGGATATGACCTTTTCAGTATTGCGCACGGGAACCCGGATCTGCTAAAACGGGGCAAAATTACGGAAGAAGAAGGAGTGTGGACCGGATGAAAACCCGGACATTTCCACAACTCCCGGACTAAACGGAGGAGACAAAATTTTGTTTTGATATTAACCTCCAACAGCTCCGGAGGCTTGGAATCAGGCCAAAAATTCAAATTAAAAATTTTTATAATATGAACCAGGAGCGTTATATTTGCCTAACGTAGTGCACTGCACATGATCCGACAACAACTCTCACAGAAGCTTCTGCAGAAGCTTTCCCCCCAGCAAATCCAGCTCATGAAGCTGCTGCAGATCCCTACTGTATCCCTTGAACAGCGGATCAAGGAAGAGTTGGAGTCCAACCCGGCCCTGGAAGAACCGGATGGTTTCCAGGAGAACGGGACGGAGAACGGGCAGGATGAGAAGAACGATGCGGAGAAAGAAAAGGATGATGATTATGAACTTGATGATTATCTCTCGGATTACATTGAGGATGATCCGGTCAGTTATCATACCGTGGAATCGCCCGCTGAGCAGCGAGAGCGGAACTTGCCGGCTGTGGTGTCCAATACATTTCATGACTATCTCGACCAGCAACTGGGGCTGCTGAATCTCGATTCAGAGATCCATCGCATCATTGCCCACCAGATCATCGGGAGCATTGATGATGCCGGGTATTTGCGCCGGGACATTCCGTCCCTACAGGATGATATTCTCTTCGCGTACAACATGGAAGTGTCCCCCAAACAGATCGCGGATGTATTGACGATGATCCAGCGATTTGATCCGCCGGGGGTGGCGGCCAGGGATTTACGGGAAACGTTACTCCTCCAGTTGAACCAGAAGCTTCGCAGAGCCGAGAAAGATGGCGATACGGAATTGATCCCCACCTTGCAGTTGGGCATATTAATCCTGACCAAGCATTTTGACGCGTTTTCCAAAAAACATTTCAGCCGCCTGCAGCGCATCCTCGAGATCGATGAGGAGAAGCTGAAGGATGCGATGGATGAAATACTCAAGCTGAATCCCAAGCCCGCAAGTGGCTATACGAGCCAGTTTGATGTCCAGACACAAACGATCATCCCGGATTTCATCGTGACCAATCGCGAAGGGATCCTGGAGCTATCCATGGACGTGCGCAACGCACCCGATCTGCGCATTAATGACCAGTATCTCGACATGCTGAAAGCCTATCAGCATCGCAAGAACGGGCAGACCAAAGAGAACAAGGAGGCGGTGATGTTCATCAAGCAGAAGATCGATTCCGCCAAATGGTTTATCGACGCCATCAAGCAGCGTCAGCATACGTTGCGCCAGACGATGTATGCCATCATGGAATTCCAGAAGGAGTTTTTCCTCACCGGTGACTCCACCAAACTCAAGCCGATGATCCTGCGGGATATCGCGGAGATCACGGGACTTGATATTTCCACTGTGTCGCGGGTGGCCAGCAGCAAATTCGTGCAGACAGAGTTCGGTACCAAGCGACTGAAAGATTTCTTCTCCGAGTCCATTGTCAATACGGAAGGGGAGGAAGTGTCCACGCAGGAAGTGAAGACGATTTTATCCGAAATTATTTCCCGCGAAAGCAAGCGCAAGCCGTTGTCCGATGAAAAGTTGCGCATCATGCTCGAGAAGAAAGGCTACAGCATTGCACGGCGCACAGTCGCCAAATACCGCGAGCAACTGAATATACCGGTGGCGAGGTTGCGGAAGGAGTTATAATCAAACCCGTTTTATTGGTCAGGCTCAGCCTGAATGACACACGAACGAAGGCACAGCCTTCGCTCAACTTGATCTTCCTTGTTAGTGTTATTTGCCATTAGCGATTTCGTATCGTTATCCTGACCATATTTCCACTTTATTCATTTTATGGTATCGGAGTTTTCTCCCGCTTAGCTGGATAAGGAATTGAATGCACTCGTCAGTTTTCGGATCAGTAATCCGATTTCATCTTGCGTGATGGTCAGCGGCGGGTAGAGCCGAAGCGATCTGTCATTAAAGAGGAACCAGTCGATCAGCAATCCATTTTCCCGACAGGCTTTGATCGCGGACATCAACGCATCAGGATGCTTGAGTTCAATCGCCATCATCAATCCACGGCCCCGAACCTGGTGCACCAATGGATGGTTTTGCATAGCGTCACGCAAGGTGTGGTGATGTTTTTGTGCGTTTTCAAACAACCTGTTTTCCGCAATGAATCGCAGGGCCGCCAGACCGGCTGCGCAGCACAGCGGATTCCCTCCGAAGGTGGTCATATGGCCAAGGATCGGATCATGGCTCAGGGAAGACATGATCGTGTGGTCGGCAATGAATGCACCCAGGGGAAGTCCGCCGCCAAACGCTTTGGCCAACAGGAGGATATCGGGTTCAATACCTTCCTGTTCAAAGGCCCACAGGGAACCCGTTCGCCCCATTCCTGCCTGGATCTCATCGAGGATCAGCAGCGCCCCGGATTCATTGCATTTATGCCGGACAGCTTTCAGGTAGCCGGGTGCGGGTTCAATCACACCGGCCTCGCCCTGTACTGTTTCCAGGATTATGGCTGCCGTACGGTCATCAATGCGATCCAATTGATCCGCGTCATTGAAATCAATGTGGCGAACTCCGGATAGAAGCGGCTTGAAGGCATTGGTGTAGTCGTGGTCGCTACGCAGCGCATCCGCGGCCAGCGTGCTGCCATGATATGCATTCCGGCAGGCCACGATATTGTACCGGCCGGTGAATTTGCGGGCCAGTTTCAAGGCGCCTTCCACCGCCTCAGCGCCTGAGTTGACAAAGTAGGTGGTGTTCAGATTTTTCGGTAGCAGCGAAGCAAGCAATTCAGCAAGTTCGACCTGGGGTTGCTGAACATGTTCACCGTACACCGTAGTGTGCAGGTATTGATCCAGCTGTTTTCGAATAGCGTCACCGATAACCGGATGATGATGCCCCAGGCTGGATACGGCGATGCCCGAAATGCAATCAATGAACTGATTTCCGTGCTGATCGTACAGGAATATGCCTTCCGCTTTGGATACCTCGAATCCATCGGGAGCAGGAGAAGTTTGCGCAACATAGCGCAGAAACCGGGATTGCCAGGCATGCATATCTGGCCGGATAAATTACTGAAGTTCGAGAGCTTCCTTGATCTTGTAAAAGATCGCGGTGTTTTCATAAATGCCCTGGAACACTTCTGCGCCCGGACCATAAGCAAACACCGGGATCATCAAGGCCGTGTGGCTTTTGGTCGTAAATGCGACCTTGATAGAGTCCATACGGGAACCGGGATTCACAGCAAAGCCGCCTGTTTCATGATCGGCCGTGACGACCACCAGGGTATTCTTGTCTTTTTCAGCCCAGTTCAGGACGTAATCAATCACTTTCTCAAACTCATGCAACTCGGTGATCACATAGTTGGCATCATTGGCGTGCCCCCCCCAATCGATCTGGGAGCCTTCAATCATCAGGAAAAAACCCTCATCGGATCGCTTGTCGAGAAAACGAACGGCCTTTTGCGATGCAGGGATGAGGTAGTCGCGTCCGTCACGGACCGGTAAGGGTTCACCATTGGCGGTGAAATAGGCGATATTTTTTTGCGTGAGAATATTCAGATCCCCGATGTCGTGATAAAAGAACGTACTGGTCTGGTATCCTTTATCAATCAACTGCGCGATCAGGTCCTGGCTATCTTTGCGGCGTGCGAAATAATCCAGGCCACCGCCGATGAATATATCGATCGGGGTTTGCAGGAAGCCCAGGGCGATCTCCTCCTTTTTTTCGCGGGAATCCACATGCGCGATAAATGAGCCCGGCGTGGCGTGCGTCACGGAACAACTGGACACCATACCGGTCGCCATGCCTTTGTTCTCAGCCATTTCCAGCAATGTCGGTACAGGTTCTCTGCGGGCATTCACGCCAATAGCGCCATTGAATGTTTTCACCCCGCAGGAAAATGCGGTCGCGCCGGCAGCGCTGTCCGTGACCAGGTTGTCAGATGCATGTGATTTATGAAACCCGATATGTTTGAACCGCTCGAAAACGGTGTAGTTCTTGTTCATGTACATCGCGCCGGTGATCTGCGGCAGGCCCATGCCATCACCAATCAGGAAGATCACATTTTTAGGCTTGGCAATCGCCGTATTGGATGAAACGGTAGCCGGTGGAGGTGTTGCACACGAGCTGATGATCAGGATCATGACCATCAGCGCCGTGGTCTTACCCCACCGCCATGAATTTCTTTCCGGGGAGCGATTTGATGGCACCTTTACACTCCAGCTGGAGCAGTATTGCAGCAAGTTCACCAGGTGTCGATTTAGATTCAAAGGCTAAGGTATCAATATCTTTTGCCCTCTCCTCAACGAGCAAGCGGTATATTTTCTGTTCGTTTTCGTCCAGACCGGTAAACAAATCAGTCTGGTAGGTTTGTTCCCGCGTACGTCGATTCCAGTTCATCAACTCGATCACATCCTCGCCGGATTCGACCAGGTGGGCTTCCTGTTTTTTGATCAGGGCATTGCACCCGGCGGACTGTGGGTCTGTCGACCGGCCCGGAAGCGCTGCCACATCCTTGTTGTAATCATTCGCGAGATTGGCGGTGATCATGGATCCACCGCGAATACCGGATTCAATCACAATGACAATATCCGCCAGCCCGGCCACGATCCGGTTGCGCATGGGAAAGTTCACCGCATCGGGTCCGGTGATGTAGGGATATTCCGTGATGATCCCGCCCTTGGCCAGCATTTTTTTGGCGATCCCTCGATGTGCGGCCGGATAAACGCATCCCATTCCACTGCCCATGACCCCGATCGTAGGGATGTCTTTTGCTACGCACGCACGATGTACGGTGATATCAATCCCGTAGGCCAATCCACTGATGATCGATACATCGCAGCCGGACAGGGTGTCCACGATCTGCTCCGCGGCCATCTTGCCATAATCGGAAGGACTGCGCGTCCCAATGATCGCGGCACTGCGTTCAGAGTTCAGTGGCGCGGCGCCTTTCATAAACAGGATCAATGGCGCATCCGGCAGATGGCGCAGGCGAGAAGGGTATTCGGGATCGGAAAAAAAGACATACCGATAATCATCGCGTTCCATGCGGGACAACTCTTCTTGGGCCAAGGCAAACAGGGAAGCGGCATTCGATATCTGGGCGGCAATTTCTTCGCCGATACCAGGAATCGATTTCAATCCTTTTTTGCTTTCGGAAAAAACAGCTTCCACATGGCCGCAAGTGGTCAGCAATTGCCGGCCGATCACCGGACCAACCAATGGAATAAGGGTGAAGGCGATCTCGTGGATCTGTTGGGATCTTGTTTTCATCTGGTAGATGAAAGATAGGGATAT
>AERA01027295.1_pt1 | contig 12052 bp, 11 predicted proteins | sample 267968 | NCBI WGS metagenome assembly AERA01 (sample SAMN02954363, study PRJNA61401) | activated sludge metagenome | biome: terrestrial; feature: wastewater treatment plant; material: activated biomass; isolation source: activated biomass of an industrial wastewater treatment plant | reverse complement strand
ATTAATTTAGATAAATTTCTCAAAACACACACTATTCTCCATCCCCACATACGGCCCATACTTGGGGATATGCGTATATCCATTCCGCTCATATAACCTGATCGCATCCGGTAGTCGCTTTCCGGTTTCCAATACGCATCTGGTATAGCCGAGTTCTGCGGCCCAGTTTTCAAGCTCGCGCAGGATCTGAGCTGCTATGCCTTGGCCTCGCCTGTCGGGAAGGGTGTACATCCGCTTGACTTCCACAGTGCCGGGCTCGAATTCTTTCAGCGCGCCGCAACCTACCGGGACATCCTGATCATAAGCCACCACGACATACCTGATCGGGTCCAGGGTGTTTTGCTGGCTGTAATACGCATGATCTTCCTGGTCGATGATGGCAAGCTCGGCGTCGAGGAGGGTGACGAGGTGGAGGAAGTCGGGGTGATTGGAATGGGTGCGGAGCAGATGCATCTTACATAAAAAAAGGTCATCGATTGATGACCTGAGGAAGTGGGCGCACATGGATTCGAACCAAGGACCCCCTGCTTGTAAGGCAGGTGCTCTGAACCAGCTGAGCTATGCGCCCTTTAAGGGAGTGCAAACATAATATAAAAGTGGAAAATGGATGCGAAAATTTGGCCAGACTTGGGATCAGCGTATGTAAATAGACAATATTCGATCCAATTACATGAGCCTGCTCAAGGCAGTCTGTGAATACCAATATAAGATTCTGATTATCAATCTTTTGGAGTAATTAATCCAGAGGTCTGGGGGGGTGCCAGCTCAAAATAATATCGACAATATTCGATTCAAATCCCCAGAATAGTATACGACTGGGGATTTCCAGAGGCGTGCCGGATGATGTGTCACCTCCTGGCTGCCTGGCACGCCCGCCCGGCAGGAATTTAGTTTTTACTTTTTAGTTGTTAGCTTTTTTTTCAGCGCCATCACCCCCGCAATCAAACACACCGCCCCGATACCCAGGTAGATATAGCCGGTCTGCTTCCCTCCCTTATCTTCTGCGCTGATCTCCACCCCCAGCACGTCCACACTGCCGCCGCTTTTGTCAATCTTGTCAATGCCCAGGTAGCCGAAGACGAGGGCGCCAATGATGAGCACGATGCCAAGTATGTTTTTCATAAGTCGTGGTGTTTATGGTAAGATAGTACATTTTGGAATTACTCTAAAATAGGACCCTGGCTGGCAGCATGTGTTGACAAGTCCTATTTTTAAAGTATGAAAAAGAAGATCCTCATCGGCCTCGCCCTGGTGTTCCTGATCCTCCAGGCCTTCCGACCCGCCAAAAACAATTCAAACGACAACACTAATCATCTCTACAACCAATACGCGGTCCCGGATGATATCAAACTCCTGCTGAACAACGCGTGTTCCAACTGCCATTCCAACTCATCCGAATACCCATGGTACTCCAATATTCAACCGGTAGGCTGGTGGCTGAATAATCATATCCGGGAAGGAAAGGAACATTTCAATATGTCCGAGTTCACCAACAAGCCAAGGGAAGACCAGGCCCATCAGTTGGAGGAAATCGTGGAAACCGTCAATGAAAGGAAAATGCCCTTGCCCTCGTACACCTGGCTCGGCTTACATCCGGAGGCAAAGCTTACAGATCAACAGCGGGAGGCGATCGTGAAGTGGGCGGACGGGGCGATGCGAGTGGCCGCTTCGAATGGGATTACTCCTGTACGGGAGAATGGTTCAATGGAAGATGATTAGGGTGAAGGGTTGCTTTGTTCTGTAATCAGTAATCGGTATTCGGTGTTCAGTGTTCGGTGACAACAATATTGCAGGGGTCGCTCACTGGCTGTTAAATACCTTTGTCAATAGAAGGCTGAATCAAATCCTCCTTCTTCCTCCGTCTTACTCTGTTTTCCTCCTTTGAAATTCAACGCGATTCCAGCAAGAACCAATATTACATATTATTGAATCCTCATTTTTTTTTGCCACTTATTTCGACTTCGCTCAATACAAGGATTTTCGCAAATTCCCACAGATGACCAAAAATGATCTTGTATATCCATGAAGACACAGATTACCGATTACCGATTACTGATTACTGAAATAACCCCGCAATCTCCGCGCCGCCTCATCCAGCGTGCTTTCCTTTTTCGCAAAACAAAACCGCAAAACTCTTTCCCCTCAGTGCCTTGCGAATAAAACGGACTCATCGGGATCGTCGCCACACCTGCTTCCCGCGTTAATAATTTGGCATATTCCAGATCTGCCATTTCCGATGCCCCGGAATAATCGGCGAGGATAAAATAACTACCCTGACATTTCAGGAACCGAAAGGGCAACCCTTTCATTTTTTCCACAAAATAATCCCGCTTGGCCTGGTAAAATCCGGCAAGCGCGTGAAAGTCGGCAAACTGATTCATGTATTCCGCGACGGCAAATTGAATGGGTCGATTGGCGGAGAAAATATTGAACTGATGATTTTTTCTGTACTCAACCGTCAATTCCGGCGGCGCAATGACATAGCCCGTTTTCCAACCGGTGACATGCAGACTTTTTCCAAATGAAAAAATAACAAATGTGCGCTTGTATAATTCCGGATAGCGTAAAACGGATTCGTGCCTTAATCCATCAAAGATGATATGCTCATACACCTCATCACTGATCACATAGAGGCCGTGCCGAATGACAATTTCCTGCAACCGGTGCATATCTTTTTCGTTCAACACAACCCCACATGGATTATGTGGCGTGTTGATCATGATGATCCGCGTCCGATCTGTGATCTTGCTTTCCACCTCCTCCCAATCCACAGCATAGTCCGGCGGATTCAGGGCAACGGTTTTGACCACACCGCCAAACGACTTGACGGATGGGATATAACAATCATAACTGGGCTCGAATGCGATCACTTCATCACCCGGACGGATGACACAACCAATGGCCGAGTAAATGCCTTGGGTCCCACCGGCTGAAATAGTAATCTCTGATTCGGGATCAGGCATCCAGCCGTAATCTGAATTGATCTTATTGGCAATGGCTGCATTCAACTCCGGCAGGCCCGGCATCGGGGCGTATTGATTCTGCCCCTCGCGCATAGCTTTTTCCACCAGGGAGATCAGGCGCGGATCCGCTTCAAAATCAGGAAAGCCCTGCGACAGATTGATCGCCTTATGCTCGGCCGCCAGCCGGGACATGACCGTAAAAATGGTTGTCCCCACATCGGGCAACTTACTCGGAAAGGACATTATCCCCGGTTTTGATACCGCTCGTAAATTTTACTGATACTATCCGCCAGCTTGCGATCCTTCTCCGTGACTATGCTCCCTTCGTCGTGTGTGCACAGCGAAATACTCACCTTGTTCCACACATTCGTCCATTCCGGATGATGATTTTTCCGCTCGGACAGCATCGCGACCTCGGTCATGAACGCCCAGGCCTGGGAGAAGTCTTCGAAGGTGAATTCGGCGGAGAGCTTATTGTTTTCTTCCTTCCACATGGCGATTTTTTATGAATTGTGACTGGTCAGTAGGCAATGGTGAGTAGTGAGTAGTGAGTAGTGAGTAGTGAGTAGTGAGTAGTGAGTAAAATAGTTTGAATTTTCAATTCAAACTCCACCACTCCTAACTCCTAGTTCCTAACTCCTAACTCCTACTTTATTTCCCCCATTAGTCGCTTCATCCACGGCACCAGGAAGAACATGATCAAAGCAGCGGCAAGTGAAAAGCCAAAGACCGCGAGGAATATTTTGTCCAGCGGGAATGTTTCAAATAGTCCGCCGACACGACCACCGATGAAATTTCCTGTGGCGGCGCCTAGGAACCAGATCCCCATCATCTGACCTACGATCCGCGCAGGGGCGAGTTTGGTCATGGCGCTCAAGCCAACGGGTGACAGGAACAATTCACCCACGGTGTGAATGAAGTACAACATGAGCAGCCAGTGAATGCCGACTTTACCACCGGTGGATTCAATATATCCGGCAGCCGGTACGAGGATCAGGAAGCCTACCCCGACGAGCAGCAAGCCGATCACGAATTTCATCGGCGTAGAGGGCTCCTTCTTGCGGTTGTGCAGCGTGATCCATAACCAGGCAAATACCGGAGACAGTGCAATGATGAACAAGGCGTTTACGCTTTGCCACCAGGTCGATGGGAATGCCAGGCCAAAAACGCTATTGTTAGTATGCCGGTCGGCAAACAAGTTCAACGTAGAACCCGCCTGCTCGAATGCCGACCAAAACAATGCTGCCGCGAGGTAGAAGATAATAATGGCGACGATCCGATTTTTCTCACTCGCATCAAACCCGCCTTTAATGAACAGGAATCCGAAGTAGATAATCGGGATGACGATCAAAAGCACGCCAACCAGGTTAGACAAACTCACGATTGTGACATCAAAAACTTGCAGCGCATTCAGCACGACCAGGAGTACAATCACCAGCAGCAAGCCGATAACACCATTTCGCAATGCGCCCCGCTGGCTGGCTTTTTCTTCCGGCGTTCCGGCCACGACCCGACCCCCGGCATTCCCCAAATGCTTGGCACCGAGCTTGTACTGGATCAATCCGAGGACCATCCCAATGGCCACGACCAGGAATCCGATCTGCCAGTCAACACGCTGACCGAACCATCCGGCCACCAGTGGCGCCAGGAAAGCGCCCAGGTTGATCCCCATATAGAAAATGGAAAACGCAGAATCACGACGGGCATCACCTTGCTCGTACAACGATCCGACCATGGTGGATACGTTTGGCTTCAATAGACCTGTACCGATCGCGATCAGACCGAGACCGGCATAAAATGCGGGCATCCCAAATGGAGAGGCCAGAGCCAGGTTGCCCAGGGCGATAATACAGCCTCCATAAAAAACGGCATTCCGGGCACCAATAAACTTGTCGGCAATCCAGCCACCCGGGAGATTGGTCATATAAACTACAGCTGTATACAAGCCATAAAGCGCGCCGGCTTCAACAACAGTCAGTCCTAATCCGGGGTTATCCCCGACGACCGCTGCTGTCATATATAGCATGAGCATCGCGCGTCCGCCGTAGTAGGAGAAGCGTTCCCACATTTCCGTGAAAAACAGGGTGGACAAGCCGGGCGGGTGACCAAAGAATCCCTTCATCGAATCAGATTTTAAAGGTGTGAATAGTTGGTTTGTCAGAATTAAGTGGGGCAAAATAGGGAAAAATGAGGAGTAGGTATTCCTGTCCTATACCGGAGAGAAATGATTGTTCTGGCAGAATGAATCCTTACGTAAAACCCTAGTGAATGACCACCTTCCAATGACTACCCATATCACCCGCCCGTAATATATACATGCCTGGAGTCAAGTCACTCACATCAATACTGTTGCTACCGGGTTCGATTTCAGCAGTCATCACCAGCTGTCCAACCTGGTTGACAACGGACAATACTACCCGGGACGCTGACTCTATCCAGAGGCGGTCGTCAGCCGGATTAGGATAAAGATGGAGTTCAGTTTGATCAATTGGCTGTTGGGAAGTCGCCATATCCTTATAAACAACCACCGGGTTGCAGCCCAAATGAAGATCATTCCCATGGCTATCGTATCCTACAAGATTCTTTATACGTAGGACAAGGCTGTCGGGCAAGTCCTCAAAGCTGTATCCGGCTTTCGGCAGAATCCCAAATACAATGCGAATGAGCGTGGTGTTGTTGGTCACAATTCGGTCTTTGTGGTCTGTGTAGGCGTGTGCGTACTCAAAGTGAAATTGCCCGCCGGTTACTTTTGCATCTGTGTATTGGTCATCGAAAAAAATGATTCCCTGTTCATCCGCCATCGGTCGATTAATGCCCAGCTGATGAGTGTAGAAGGTAGTATCATACTCCAATTCAAATGCCAATGCATACAGGTTGTCAATGTCACGCGCTGTTGTTATCCACACACTCTTAATGCGGCCATCGGTGTCCACACTGCCTACACCAATCGCCAAGTCATCTCCTTCAGGATAAGTATCCCGGGGCATGTAAAAAGGTGTTGTCTTTCCGAAATGAAACGTGTTGACATCCAGGTCCAATGGATCTATCTGTCCGTCGCCGCTGGCGTCTCCGTGTTTGAGATTTAGCCCTCCGGGTGTGGTGGAACTCCAATCATCCGCCAGGTGGCCTTTCCAGTTGATCAGTCCGTTTCGAACAACACCAGCCTGATCAAGCATAAAACTCCAATGGAGTAAATCATACTGATTGGCAATGCCGTCATGATTCATATCCCCTGGCCATACACATGATTCCGGATGTTCACAAACCGGATAGGGTGTGCAAGGCAACGAACCGGCTGCTAAATAACTCCGCATGGAATCGATCTGGTCGCGCATGAGGGAAATCGTTTGCAAATGATCCAGCGTGGAATCCTGGTGAAACATATAGACCGTTTCAATCCGCTCCATCTCTTTGGGTTCAAGGGATCGCAGGGAAATTGAAGAAACAGTTGAAGGATGAATATTAATACCACTTGATTTTAATTGAGACCAGGCATCCGGATCCAATGGATCACCTGGAAATAGATACCGGATGCCTGATTGTGTGGAATCCGGATTGTATCCGTCCAGGTATGGTGTGATGGGGGTTCCATCGTCCCAACGGCCGTTGAGCAGATGATAAAACGCGGTATCATTCTGTACTCTCGAATCCACAAAATTGAATGCATGTAAAGGATGACTTAACAAGGTCATGCTTTGCACAGGGGGGTTATTTCCATAGGTGTCAATACCGGCAGAACATTGGTCTTGTACATCACCATCGGTACTGTCTTCATTGTACGAAAACTCCGACTGCCTGATCGTATCACATCCAAGAAAATCATCTTCGGAGCAACCCAGATCATAATCATGCCACACCCCGAAGAACACGCTGTCCAGTTGATACCTGTTCTGGTTGATTACCTTATACGTATTAAATAGGCTATAGTTTAACACTGGATTATCCTGACAATAAAATGCAAACGCTGTGAATTGGATCTCGACGCCAACCGGTCGGCCAAAGGCATTGAGATGAGGGCCCTGATCGTTGTACACCATCCACATCAATTGATCGGGCTCCAACTCCCTGGTCCCCAGGATCGCAATGGGATATTCCCCCTGATCCGGATCATACCGACCATTGAAATTGAGATCCTTGAAATCGGCCCAGCCGCCGGCATGATCATCGGGCAGATCGAAGCCGTTATAGGCGCTGAAAAATAAATTGCCCTCGGCAGGCCAACCATATATTGAAGGGATGGGGTCGTCTATAAATCCATCCGCCTGGTAATCCTGTTGGTGATGGAGTATGTCATCGAGGAAAACATTCCATACCGTATCAAAGCGATAGCACAATGCGGGATAAAATGATACTGTCGTGTCCAACGGGCCGGGAAAGTATTCTGACCGATGGAACCCGTATTGCTGGCCGGCGAGATATAATGTGTCCCTTGTCATGCTGCCTACCCAGGGAGAGCCGGAGAAAAGTGTATACACTTTGGTCTGGTTCGGAAACGGTACCGTAAAATAAAGGTCATCCGGGCCATAAAATTTCATACCGTGCGGATGAAAACTGGTATAAATCTTATTGGCATTAAATTCAAACGGGTTGAACGTGGCGGGGCATTGAACCTGGCAAATTCCGGTAGCGCTGACCAGGAAAAGGGAAAGAAAAATGAGGGATTTCATCGTTGGTCTTTTCCCAAAAATAAAGAACGATGTGCCCGGAAACTGTCCGGATCAAGCCAATGCCCATTTCTGAAATGACTCCTGGCTTCCCAATCGCTATTATCCCTTCGTAAAGGAAATTACAATCGTACAAACTTTTGCGCCTGAGCTTGCCCGGCAGATCGAATCAGATATAATCCCGGGGCAAGGTCCGAGATGTCGATTTCATGCTCCAAATCTGATATGGTCTCTGTTTTTAACACTTGACCCTGCAGATTCATGATCATAAAAGTTGCGGGCCGGGAGGATTGGATATACAGATGCGTGGTGGCCGGATTCGGATATACATTAAAAATGGGCGTTCCGGGATCCTGGGTGGTAGTGATGCCTTCCTTATAAATCACGAGCGGCATTGACCCCAGCACCAAATCATTTCCCTGGTCATCGATTCCTTTCAGATTTCGAAGGCGGATCACTGTACTGTCTGGAATTTCTTTTCCCTGCCTGAGCCTGAAGCTTGAAGGCAATTTCAGACTGATGGGATGATCATTCTCCAATTGAATACCCTGATGATCTGCCTGCACGAACGCGACCTGGTGAAAACCGGAGGGTTGAAAGGGCGGAATAAAGACCACAGCTGCAGAATCATTTGGCCAATTCTCCAGCAAAATGGTTTTGGTAAAAAGTGATGTGTCATACTCAATCTCATACGTTAGCCCCAGTATATTCTCGATTTGCCGGCCAGTCCTGACAGAGAAGCTCCGAATCGTACCATCTCCAGTAAAATAGGGCATGGCATGTAATACCAGGTCAGATCCTTCCGGGTATTCATTCACTTCAACATATTCGGGAACTTGATTCCATAAATTCAACTCATGGATGTTTAAATCGCTTTTGTCAACAACTCCATTTCCATCCCCATCCGCATGTTTCGCGTTCAAGTTATTTACTTCGAATGTCCAGTCCCGTGTAAAATGACCGCGCCACGAGACCAGTCCATTGGGCCGTTTAAAACCGGATGCCCCATTCATCAAGCCCCAGGCCAGATAGTCGCGATGATCGGCGATACCATTGCGATCAAAATCGCCGGGCCAGACGCAATGCGGCTCATCACAAATTGGAAACCGGTCGCATTGAAAGGTAGGAGACCAGAAAAGTGCTTTGAGGGAATCCACATTTTGAAAGGCTTTGTCCAGCAACTCAGCCTGGGATAAACTGGTATCCTGATGAAACATATAAGCTTGATCAATCTTCATCCTTTGTCCCGGATTCAAACGACCGATTTTAATTGAAGAAAGAACCTTTTGATTGGTGCCTTCCGGAAAAGCTTTTGTAGATGACCATGAACCATCAATACGCGGATCTCCATGAAATAAAAACCTCGTAGTCCCGCTACTGGAATCCGGGTTATATCCGTTCCCATAAGCGGTGATCGGAAAGCCGTCAGTCCATTGCCCGTTCAGCAGGTTGTGATATTCAGTTCCTTCCAAATCATTGTCCCGAATAGCAATAAAACTATGCATGTCCGGATTGAGATAGGTAATGGTTTGAACTGGTGGCCAGTTACCATATGTCGATGAACCGGAACTGCAATTTTGATCCAAATCACCATCCACCGCATCCGCATTAAAAACAAACATTGTGTTCCTGGCACTGTCAACACTTATTGCATCATCGGCATAACACCCCAGATCAAAATCATACCAGTGACCGATGAAAAAACTATCTATGGGCGTCACTGCGCGGTTGATAATTCTGTACGAAGTGAATATCGTATTGCTTAATATGGGATTATCCTCGCAGTGATAAGCATATGCGGTCAACTGGATCTCAGCGCGAATTGGCCGATGTTGAGTATGGATATAATTCGTATCCAGGTCATTGAATACCATCCACATCATTTGATCAGGGATCCTCAAATGCGAACTATTCTGTTCAGGAATTGGAAAATCTCCATTTTCAGGGTCATAAATGTCATTGCCATTGCGATCAAAAAATGGTGCCATGCCCGTCAAATCCGTCGGCAATTCAAATCCATAGTGGGACTCAAAATGTTTATTCCCTCGCGCCGGCCAAAGGAAAATATTAGGAATCGTATCGTCGATCTTAAAATCCTCCCAATAGTCCTGCCGATGCCTTTCAATATCCTCATAATACACGGTCCAGGCTCTGTCATAGTGACTGCATATGGTATCAAAAAGCAATCCAATGGAATTCAACGGGCCAACACCAAAATCAGATAAATTGGAACTGGGATAGGTTTCTGCTGACAATTTCAAATTTTGTGCATCATCAAAACCACCTATCCAAATGGAGGATGCAAAAATGGTGGAAAGCCGCTCTGCCGAAGGATAGGGCGCCAGGAATCCGCCCTCGCCATCATCATAAAAAATATTACCACGAGGATAAAAACTGGCCTTGATTCGGTTGGCATCCAGATAATAGGACGTAAAACTCCCCGGACATTGTGCATCAATTGATACCTGGCAGCATAATCCGAGAAAGGTCAGCAGGGCAAACGCTTTCATAGTTGGCATATTCACTAAAGATAAACGGACTCACTACGAAAAGACGTCTCGCCCCGGTCAAAAGGTTTGGACAATTTGTCAACTGCCAAACGAAACGTGAATCTTTAGTGCTGGAAAGCAGGGTTATGCCCTGACTATTTTTCTTTCAGCGGATACCGCAGGCCTTTATAGTCCGTCAGCACGGCTTTGACCTTACCAACAGACACCGGGCTTTCAATCATCAGCGGAATGCGATTGTTATCGGCCGAAACCCAGATGTCCATCCGGGTATCATCTTCGAAAAAGTGACCGGACACCACCTGCGGACGGATGCGATGGGTCATGTATTTGCCCAGGCCGCGCACTTTGGTCTCGACGTTTTTCTCCCGCACCTCGACCTGGAGTGGATACTCTTCTTCGACAAACACCTTGATGTCAAATTGCTCACCAGCGCGGTAGCGGTCAAAATTGAGGTTGCGCACATTGTAAATGATGGAGATCATATCGTGCATGCAACCGGACAGATCCGCGGAGTAGTATTTGGTCGGCTTGTGTGGCCAACCTTTGACGGCATGGACCTTGTTATTCTTCTGGTCAAAGGTGAATTTATCCCACCAGACATGCTTGCCTTCCCGAATGTCGCGCGCGAAGGTGATCGGCAGGAGCGTTTCCTTGTCAATGACACTTTCATACCGGTCCTCGACGGTGTAAAACCATTCAAACGCGCTGATGGTCTTGCCGTCAATCGTGATATAATAGCGGTCGCCCAGGTCGTGGACCTTGAACGTCGCCTCACCGGCCGGGATCCAGATAAAGTTGAGTTGGTAATACAGCTTATACGTCACCTCTTCTCCGCCGGTCCAGCTGAAGTTGTCCGTCTCACAATAGTTGTGATCCGCAACCGGGGCTTCTGTTCCTGCCGGGTTGAAAAGCGACAGGGCTGCCCATAAAATGGATGACATGTTGATCATACCTTATAAACGCATATTGGTGTCCTATGTTACTTAACAAAATTCAAACCCGTTTTTGCTCCCCACCAGTGAAAATTAAGGGTTTTCTGCCCTTTTTCGATACCAAAAAGGCGTGAAATACCTGTGAAAGGGGTCATATGGTAATTTAGGATCATATTTGCAACTGACTATGGCAATGAAACGGATTATCGGGATCGACCCCGGCACGAATGTGCTTGGATTTGCCGTGATCGAAACCGACCGTGATGTGGTCACAGTGCTTGAGATCGGTGTTTTGCGCCTGAAGGAAAAGAAGGATCAGCCGGACAAATTGCGCGAGATCTTCCTTGAAGTCCAGGAGTTGATCGAACGTTATCTGCCACAAGACCTCGCAATTGAGGCGCCCTTTTTTGGGAAAAACGTGCAGTCCATGCTCAAACTTGGACGTGCCCAGGGGGTGGCTATGGCTGCCGGCATCACGATGGGTCTGGCCATCACCGAATACTCACCTAAAAAGGTAAAGCTAAGTGTGACCGGAAACGGGAACGCGGCAAAAGAACAGGTCGCGGAGATGCTTTGCCGGCTATTGAAGATTGACACGAAAAACCTGGACCTTGACGCAACCGACGCGCTTTCCGTGGCGCTGTGTCACCACTATCAGCAAGGCAGGCCTGGTAAAAGCCGGGTCGGCCAGCTGGAAATCATTTATCCGAACGAATCCGGACCGGCTGGCTTAAGCAACCGGTGCCGGTGGTCTATTTCTTCTTTTCCGGCTGCGTACCGCCCCCGTTTTCATCGTCATCTTCAATGTCCTTCAACAGGTCGTTGACGTCATTGGTGGCTTTCTTCAGATTTTCCAGATTTTTCTTCCGGCGTCGCGTTTTACCATTGCCGTTATTGTCGGTATCCGGTGTTGTGCCGTCGCCTTTAAAGCCTTCCTCACTGAAAACGAAGCCCTTGTTGTCGGCATCCACATAAATGGTGTC
>AERA01000284.1_pt1 | contig 12064 bp, 6 predicted proteins | sample 267968 | NCBI WGS metagenome assembly AERA01 (sample SAMN02954363, study PRJNA61401) | activated sludge metagenome | biome: terrestrial; feature: wastewater treatment plant; material: activated biomass; isolation source: activated biomass of an industrial wastewater treatment plant | reverse complement strand
TCATAATGGACTGAATATCAAATAGTTATCAACTGTAATGGTCACAACTTAATCTGACAGACAGACATTTTTTTTAGGTATTCATAGAGTGTCCGTTTACTTGTAATTTATTTTGCTTTTCGCTTGAATTGTAATACTCCCCAATCTTTGGACCAAAGGAGTTGTTTGCTAAGTTAATAAGTTGAGTCATTGGAAATTCCGCTCAAACTGACCCCCCTTATCCGCACCAAACTGCCCACCCCCTGTTTAAACCTGTCTGAGGCCTTGCTTTAGCAGCCCTAAAAGTTCATGTTTTGGTGCTATAATACAAAAACGTATGACCAACAAAATTCTCTCTAAGTGCAAGGTTTGGCAGATTCTAGACTTCCAATTGTTATGTATCAGCCAAGCGTAACCAAATAGGTTGAACGCGTCCTGAGGAATTTAAGTCAAATGAGGTCGAAGCCTTTAGCAATACACCTGAACAGGTCGAGCAATGAAAGTTAGCCAAGCTCTTGGAAAGGGCCTAATCCTACCCGAGGGAAGTATTTCTAAAGGATATGACCTCGGGTTCAATTAGGATGGTAATCATTTTAAGCAATTGGGGGCATGTCTAGCTCGGGTTAATCAACGACTAGAATCATATTTGGCTGATATTCAATCTTTAGGAAGGTTCCTATGGTGATTGTATCCCTGTTCTGCCTGTGGCAATTAACAAGGGTTTCCTCACACACTCCTTTTCCATATTTTAGCAACCCCAGTCCTGGACCCTATTCAGCCTATATCCCGTGGTACGGAAGCCAAGGGTTGCCTGGACAGGACAAAGACCTGGAATAGCCCCGGCTAAACCATTATCCCAAGACATTGACACCGTGGTAAGGGGAGACATAGCTTAACCATTGTTTTGAAAAGAACCTGAGAATATATGAGTACTGATAAACTTGACATGCAATCCCCCGACCTGGTCAATGAGAACCTGGAAAAGCTGGCAGCACTGTTCCCTAACTGCGTCACAGAGACTGCAGAGGGTAAGGCCATTGATTTTGACCTCCTGAAGCAGGAGCTTAGCCATAAAGTCGTAGAAGGGACTAAAGAACGCTACCGGCTGGAATGGCCTGGTAAAAGGGAAGCTATTGTGACAGCTAATCTTCCAACTACTAAAACACTGCGGCCGGTGAGGGAGGATTCGGTGGACTTTGATAACACTGAAAACATGTACATCGAAGGGGACAACTTGGAGGTACTGAAGCTGCTTCAGGAAAGCTACCTGGGGAAAATTAAGATGATCTATATAGATCCTCCTTACAATACTGGTAAGGACTTTGTATACAGGGATAACTTTACAGGACACAAAGAGGCCGAACTTTTTGAAAGTGGCCAGATGGATGAAGGTAATCAACGTCTTGTACAGAATTTAGATACATCAGGTCGTTTCCATTCTGATTGGTTAAGCATGATGTTCCCTCGATTAAAACTAGCTAGAAATCTTATGTCAGAAGATGGTGTAATTTTTATTTCTATAGATGACAATGAAGTAAATAATTTGCGAAAAATTTGTGATGAAGTATTTGGTGATCGAAATTTTGTTGCAATGCTTTCAATCATTGTGAAAACTGAGGGACGAAGGTATGGGTTTTTCGCCAAGACTCATGAGTACGTCCTTGTATATTCAAAGGACAAGACTAACCTCCAGCTTAATAAATTAGAAGTAGTTGGAAAGGAATTCAGATATTTTGATGATAATGGTGGGTTTGATTTGAAGGAACTTCGTAATCAGAATACAAGGGCTTTTAATTCAAAAAATCGACCAAATCTTCGATACCCCTTTTACGTCGATGAGAGCTCAGAAAGTGAAGATGGACTAATGCAATTATCTGTTAGTAAAAGGGAGGGATGGGCAGAAGTCTGGCCCATAACTGTAGATGATTTAGAAAGTGTTTGGCGATGGGGAAAAAGCAAATCAAAAAAGCATGAAAAGATAGAGATGGCTGCGAGAATGGGTAGTGATGGTGTGATTCGGATATTTCAAAAATATCGCTCAAAAAGTCAAGCCGCAAAGACGGTTTGGATGGATAAGAGTTTTATTTCAATTAAAGGGACAAAGGAGGTACAAAATCTATTTGGATTTAGTGCATTCGATTTTCCAAAGCCTGTATCATTAGTAGATCGACTTATTGAAATAGGAACAAATGAAAATGATATAGTATTGGATTTTTTTTCAGGTTCTGCAACTACTGGTCATGCAATTTACTCTATAAATTCACGTACTGGATCTAATAGAAAGTTTATTCTAGTACAACTACCTGAGAAAATCGACCAAAAGCATATTTCTTATAAAAGGGGATACTTAACCATATGTGAAGTTGCGCGAGATAGACTTAGGAAGGCAGGGAGTGCTGTATTGCCGAACGGAGAACGGGTTTGGGGATTTAAATCACTTAAGTTAGACAGTAGCAACATGCAAGATGTGTATTACCACCCAAATCAATACAAACAAACCTCTCTAGATTTGTTTGCTGACAATATCAAACAGGATAGATCGGGAGAGGATCTACTTACTCAAGTAATGTTGGATTGGGGATTAAAACTAACTCTTAAAGTTGAGCAGAGTTATATAAGTAATAAGATTGTTTATAAAGTAGCTGACAACTCCTTATATGCTTGTTTTGAAAGTGATATTGATGAGTCTTTTGCAATAGAAGTTGCGAAGGCCCACCCATTAAGAATTGTATTTAGGGATTCAGGATTTAAGGATGACACTTCCAAATCCAACGTAAAACAGCTCTTAAAACAGCTAAGTCCCGAAACCGAAATGAAAGTTCTTTGACATGAAGTTACAATTCAAGGAGCAGGGTTTTCAGAAGGATGCTGTTGAGGCAGTTGTAAGTTGTTTTGTCGGTCAGCCTATCCGGACTAATAGATTCACTCTGGGCCGTTCTAAAGATCTCATTAGAAGGGCAAAATTGGTTGCTGCTGGGGGCGGGGAAGAACAAGATTGGTCCCTTCAAGAAGAAATTGGATATCGAAACAGCTCAATTCAGCTTTCTAGTATCCAGATATTAGAAAACGTTCGCCAGGTTCAGGATTTAAATGAGATTGCTATGAGTGAAGGCATTGAGAAGCCTAAAAACTTCAAGCAAGGATATCATTTAACCATTGAAATGGAAACTGGGACAGGTAAGACCTATACTTATATCCGGACCATGTATGAGCTCCACGCGCATTTTGGTTGGAGCAAGTTTATAGTGATAGTGCCTAGCATAGCCATTCGGGAAGGAGTTTATAAGTCCTTTCAGATTACACAGGATCACTTTCAGGAGTTGTATGGACATCGGATCAATCCCTTCATTTACAATTCAGGTCGTCCGCAGGATATTGAAAATTTCGCCTCTGACAGCCGGATCAGTGTGATGATCATCAATACTCAGGCCTTTTCAGCCCGAGGCAAGGATGCAAGAAGGATCAAACAGGAATTGGATCAATTCGGTACACGCAGACCCATTGATATCATAGCCGAGACGAATCCTATTCTGATCATAGATGAACCACAATCAGTCGATGGTCCCACGACCTTGGCTAGTATGGAGGAATTCAATCCATTATTTACATTACGCTATTCCGCGACTCACAAGGTTGAGTATAACAAGGTGTATCGGTTGGATGCCCTGGATGCATATAATCAGAAGCTGGTCAAGAAGATTCAGGTCAAGGGTATTAATCTCAAAGGTTCTACGGGCACTTCTGGTTATCTATACCTTGAGCATATCAGTTTGAGCACGACAAAGCCTCCTTATGCTGTTATTGAGTTTGAAAAACGAACGAGTGACGGCCCTAAAAGAGTCAGACTTAAAGTTGAAGAAGGGGCCAATCTATTTGAACTGTCCGGATCCCTTCCTGCATATAGGAATCATACGATTAGAGAAATCAATGGGTATCACAACAAGATCGTAATCAATGGCCAGGATATCTATCCTGGTGATTTGTTAAATGATCAGAACGAATCTGACTTTCGTAGAGTGCAGATTCGAGAAACAATTATGTCTCATCTGCAAAAAGAGACGAGTTTGTTTAATAAGGGTATTAAGGTGCTCAGCCTCTTTTTTATCGACTCAGTTGACAAGTATAGAATTTATGATCAGGCTGGAGAGCCTCAACTTGGAGAGTATGCCCAGATATTTGAAGAAGAGTACATCAAAGTCCGAAATGTATTTCTGGATTTATTTCAGCAGGAATACAATCAATATCTCAGAGAAACAGATCCTACTTTAGCACATAAAGGCTATATGCCAGCAGAATATTTGGAGTATTTGAACCGTGATGATCCGGATAGGATTCATGAAGGCTACTTTTCAATAGATAGGAAGGGCAATGCCATAAATCCTTCCGTTAGACATGGAAGTGAAGAGTCGGATGATATCTCGGCCTATGATCTGATTATGAAGGATAAGGAGCGGTTGTTGAGCTTTGATGAGCCTACCCGATTTATTTTTTCTCATTCGGCATTGAAGGAGGGATGGGACAACCCAAATGTTTTCCAGATATGTGCTCTGAAGAATGCGGATACCGGAAGCCAAACCCGCAGAAGACAAGAAGTTGGAAGGGGGATGCGGTTATGTGTTGATATACGCGGAGTTCGCCAGGATTATGAGCTCATTGGTGAGCAGGTTCATGAGGTGAATAAACTTACGGTCATTGCTTCTGAGAGTTATGAGGCATTTGCGAAGGGCCTCCAAAGTGAAATTGCAGCAACATTGAAAGACCGGCCTCAAAAGGCAGAGGTCGAATATTTTACCGGTAAGCTGGTAGTCAACGAAAAAGATGAAACCCACCGACTTACGGATGATGATGCTAAGAAATTAAACAAGCTGCTATTCAAACATGATCTTATTGACGAGAATGATAAAATCACTCCGGTAGGTAGGGAGTTGATAGACCAGAATAAGATGCCGATCCCGGAGCATCTTGAGCCTTATCGAGATTCTATTGGTCGTTTGATGAAGGCCATATATACGGGTGAGCCATTCAAGCCTGAGGATGAGCGACAGACAATCGTGCTCAATCCGAATCATAACTTCAAGAAAAAGGAATTCCAGGAACTTTGGGAGAAGATCAGCCTGAAGACAGTTTATGAAGTCCAGTTTGATACTCAGAAGTTGATTACAGACAGCACGAACCTGATAAACGGCAAGCTGTACATCAGTGATCGAAAGTATGAGGTGAAAACCGGTGAGCTTCAGGAGGGAAGCAAATCAGAAATGGAGCAGGCCAAACTGATGAAAGAAACAAGCAGGCAAAATCTCAAGCTAGAAGCAGATCTATACACCAATGCAGTTTATGACATCATTGGTGAGATTGAGACCCTTACAAATCTAACGAGGCGGACCATTGTCGAGATCCTTAAGGCCATCAAAGAAGAAAAGTTTCTTCTTCTTAGAAAGAACCCTGAAGAGTTTATCAGTAGATGCGGCAAATTGATCAACGAGGTAAAAGCTAGTCTGATTATCAACAACATAGTGTATCACAAAATCGAGGAGTCGCATGATGCCAAGACGATCTTTACAAATGACAAGTATGCTCTGAGACACAATGAGCTCCTGAAAAAGCATATATATGACTACCTGACCTCGGATTCTAAAGTGGAGGAGGACTTTGCCAAGGCACTAGAGAATAGTGTAGAGGTTGTTGTATATGCAAAGTTGCCAAGGAATTTTTATATCCCGACCCCAGTAGCACCCTTCAGTCCAGATTGGGCCATAGTACTGGATAAGGATAAAGTACGTCATATCTACTTTGTTGCAGAGACAAAAGGATCAGATTCAGATCTGGAGCTGAGAGAAATCGAGAAACTCAAGATTCACTGTGCTGAGAAACATTTCGACACGATCAGTGGGGGTGTGGTAAAGTTTTCAAAGGTGAGTAATTATGATAAACTCATGGAAATAGTTCAGCTAAAATGAAAGTGGTAAAAAAACTAACTAAACTCAAGATTAAGGATGTATGGAGGTATGAGGATAAAGAGTTGACCCCATGGTTATGCGAAAACATAGACGTTGTTGGGGACACTATAGGTGTTCAATTGACTAATCCTACTCGAGAGCAGAGAACTGTTAATTTTAGTGTTGACATTAAAGCTGAGGACATTGAAGGGAATTTTGTTGTAATTGAAAACCAATACGGTTCTTCTGACCATGACCATTTGGGAAAACTAATTACGTACTTGGCTTCTTTTGAAGCCCGTGTAGCGGTGTGGATAGTTGAAACTCCAAAGCCTGAGCATATTTCTGCAATTTCGTGGCTAAACGAGGGAAGTAATAATTGTGACTTTTATCTTTTAAAAATTGAAGCTGTTAAGATTGGAAATTCAGAACCTGCACCTTTGCTTACAAAAATAGTTGGTCCTAGTGCTGAAGGAAAATCACTTGGAATTGCCAAGAAAGAAGATGCTGAAAGATTCAGACTTAGGCTAGCATTTTGGGAGAAATTATTAGTTGAGGCTAAAATAGAGGGCCTTACTTTGTTTGGAGCAATTTCTCCAACCAAGGATACATGGATATCAGCGTCAGCTGGAATTCGAGGGCTCTCATACAATTTTTGGGTAAATCGATACAGTGTTAGAATTGAATTGAGAATTGACTTGGGGAAAGGGTCTGAACAAGAGAATCTCAGGATCCTCAATTTACTGAAGGGGCATAAAGTTGAGATTGAAAGCATATTCAAGGATGAATTGGCTTTTGCGGACCTAGAAGGATATAGAGTCTGCTCAATTAGGAAGGATTATGAAATTGGTGGATACAAAAGTGATGAGCAGGATGTCTTAAAGGTAGTTCAGAAGCTTGTTCAATCGATGCTATTGCTTGAAAAAGCAACTAAGCCATTTTTAAAACAGATCAAGAGTAAGTGAAACTGATTAATAACATAACGGATAGGCTAATAGATGATTTAAGTACAAGCATTTCTAAGGGTAGTAAGCTTAGTATTGCTGCATCATCATTTTCAATTTATGCGTTTGAGGCTCTGAAGAAAGAGCTTAAAGGAATTGAGGAATTACGATTCATCTTCAACTCTCCAACTTTTGTGGAGGACAATTTTTCAAAGGAGATCCCTTCATTCTATATTCCCCATATCATTCGTGAAGCTGACCTGTGTGGAGGAGAGTTTGAGTTGCAATTGAGAAATAAGCTTACGCAGCGAGCAATTGCCAAGGAATGTTCCAGATGGGTAATGGAGAAAGTTGTTTTCAAATCCAACAAACACCATCATCTCCCGATTCACGGTCTCATTCATGTCAATGCCGGAGATCAAGCTGGTATTGCTTATTCAAATGTGGATAGTTTTTCCACCTCTGGATTAGGAGTAACACCTCGCAAAGGGTTTCCAGTCTTGATCCAAAGGACGGAGTTTCCGGAAAGTCAAGCTTATCTGGAATGGTTCAATCAAATCTGGGAGAATGAGAATGATTTGAAGACCGTGACCCAAAAGGTTCAGGATTATTTCGAAAGTGCATACAAGGAGAATAGTCCAGACTTCATATACTTTATTACGCTCTACAATATTTTCAATGAGTTCCTGGAGGAAATTTCATTGGACAATCTACCCAATGATCAGACAGGATTCAAGCAGACTGTTGTATGGCAGAAGTTATATAATTTCCAGAAGGATGCAGTCATCGGTGCGATCAACAAGCTGGAACGATACAAAGGGTGCATTCTTGCTGACAGTGTTGGGTTGGGCAAGACGTTTACAGCTCTTGGGGTCATTAAGTATTATGAGCTGAGGAACAAGGATGTCCTGGTCCTTTGCCCCAAAAAGCTCGAAGCCAATTGGAACACCTTTCGATTTAACGACAAGAACAACATCCTGGCCGAAGATAGAATGCGTTATGATGTGTTGTTCCACACCGATCTTTCTCGCGATCGCGGTAAGAGCAATGGTCGACTTTTAGAGAACGTTAACTGGGGGAACTATGGTTTGATTGTCATAGATGAGTCACATAATTTCAGGAACAATAACCCTTATGCCGACCGGGAGAATCGATATCAAAAATTGCTCAGGAAGGTTATTCAGGAGGGCATAGAGACAAGGGTTTTAATGTTATCAGCCACCCCGGTAAACAACCGGTTTAATGATCTCAGAAATCAGCTTGCACTGGCTTATGAGGGGGATCCTGAAATAATCAACAACAAGCTGGATACTTCTATTGGGATTGATCAAATATTTAAACGGGCTCAAAGTGCATTCAAGACCTGGAGCAAATATGATGCAGAACACCGGACCTCTGAGCGACTGATGGAATTGCTGGATTTTGACTTTTTTGAGGTTCTTGATTCACTCACCATAGCCAGGTCCCGAAAGCATATTACAACATACTATGACACCACTGATATCGGCCAGTTTCCCAAGCGTAATTTGCCGTTGTCAATTCAAAGTCTTTTGACAGAGGACAATTCAGTCAGGTATGAGGAGATTGCTGAAGCCTTATCGGTTCTTTCGCTTTGCATTTATACACCATTAAACTATGTTTTGCCAGGACGAAAGGAAACCTATAGAAAACTATATGAACAAGATGTAAGGGCTGGTAAGGCCACACTTTCCCAAATCGATAGGGATAATAACCTTCGAATCCTGATGGCCATCAATCTTCTCAAAAGGCTTGAAAGTTCAGTGGATTCATTCCGGATTACCCTGGAAGGTATCATTAACCTGATCAAGGACGCGATTAGCACCCTTGAGAGAGGTTCCTCAGACGACTATGATGGGATCCAGGCTATCATGGATGATGAGAATTTCGATTGGGAGTCCTCATGGGGCGATGAGGAAAACTTTATAGGCAAGAAGATCAAGGTCCATATTGCTGATTTGGATACATTGAAGTGGACAGAAGACCTTAACCAGGACCTTGACGTGCTAAACTCATTATTGAATCGGGTTAAACCTATTCGTGGGACAACGGATTACAAACTGCAGAACCTCATCAGTCTCATTGAGGAGAAACTCAATAAACCAATCAATCCTGATAATCGAAAGGTCATATTATTTACAGCATTTGCTGATACGGCCAATTACCTGTATGACCAATTGCAGGGCCACTTCCGGTCAAATTATGGAATCAATACGGCTCTTATAACTGGTTCAAAGCGTAAATGCAATGCCTCAAAAATTCCATCAGATCTGAATCCTTTATTATCCTGTTTTTCACCAATATCTAAGGGCAAGGATATTTCATATCCGAATATTGACGAAACAATCGATCTGTTGATTGCAACAGATTGTATCTCAGAAGGTCAGAATCTACAGGATTGTGATTTCCTGATCAACTATGATATTCACTGGAATCCTGTCCGGATCATTCAACGATTTGGAAGGATAGATCGTATTGGGTCCAGGAACACTTCAATCACCATGGCCAATTTCTGGCCTGATGTAACATTGGATAGCTACATCAAATTAAAGCAACGAGTTGAGGACCGGATGTTGATTGGAAATATGGCAGCTGCCGGTGATGACAACCCACTGGAGGAAGAGGCATCAGATCTGGAATACAGGAAGGCTCAACTACTTAAGTTGCAGAATGAAGTCATCGACCTCGAAGATTTGAAGGAAGGGGTTAGTATAACCGATCTTGGGTTAACCGATTTCCGTATTGACCTGGCAAACTACCTCAAAGCCTTTGGCCCACTTTCAAACATGCCGGAAGGGCTTCATGCGGTGGTCAGATCATCCGAGATGTTGGCTCCGGGTGTGATTTTCGTCCTGAAGAATGTCAACTCCGAGGTGAATATTGACAAACTCAACCGATTGCATCCCTATTATCTGGTCTACATTGACCAGAATGGCAAAATTATTCTTGGGCACGCAGAGGCAAAGAAAATCCTGGATGCGATGAGGATGCTCAGTAAAGGAGTAAGTGAGCCCATTATGGACCTTTGTAAGGCTGTCAGTGAGGAAACGGATGAGTATCACAAGATGGATGCCTATTCATCGCTGCTGAGGGATGGAATAGCCTCCATTCTACAAACCAAGGAACAAAGTGAAGTAAGTAGTCTTTTCACTGCTGGCGGGACAGTTCCCATGAAGGACCGGATCAGAGGCATAGAGGATTTCAAGCTTGTCTCATTTCTCATTGTCCGGTAGATGGATCCATTCAACTTACCAATCTCCACAGTGGTCAATAGGGTAGTGCCCAAGAACGCGTTTGATCCTTATACCAATACCAGACAGAGAAAGCAATTCACCGACTTGATCCAGCGGATGACCTGGACAAACAAACTTTCCCTGGAAACAGTAAATTTAGATGGTGAAGACATCAAAGAAATCCAGATATTCCAGGTTGATTTGAAGGTCCGGCAGGAGATCGAGGGGGTGTTAACGGTAATCGATCGTGCTATTCCCTATCCGATTATTTTTATGGTGGTCTGGAAAGACGAAATGTATCTTTCAACCTCCGCAAAACATCCACATCCGGGGAATGAAGACAATGCGGTCATTGATTGGACTTTCAAATCTGATTGGTTTCCGGTTGAGGAGAATCTATTTGAGGTAAGGTTGAAAAGGGGGTTGGATGAGGTTTATCTTGATTTTTGTGTGCAACTAACTGGATCATCTAATTCAGGAAATCATTCATTAGGAGAACTAGTAAGATTGAATTTAGATATTGATGTTCTTCAGAAGGAAGTTGAAAAGTTAAATAAAGCTATATCAAGTGGAATTCAATTCAAGCAAAAAGTGGAATTGAATATTGAACTAGCAAGGGTTAGCAAATTGCTATCAGAATTCAAGAAGAAATTATAGAATTAGGAGTTGTTATGTACTTCCCATTTCACTATTCCTATGATTTGGCTCATTATGAACCTCTAGGACAGTATATTAATCTTAATGGTTATGAGAGGGCTAAGTTTATTGGAATGACACAGTCAGGAGTTAATATTAATAACTATAAATCCTTTATTCCATATTTACATGAATTCAGGCATTGGCTTGATCATATTGGAACAGTTTGGGGCCAAGACTATATGATTGAAATAATTCGATATTGTGGAGCTAAATTGACAGCATCTGCTTTTAATCCATCTGAAATAAGTCCATATAGAATTAATCAGTTATTAAGTTCTCATGGCTATTTGCACCACATTAAGCATTCAACTGTGACAAGTGACTCAGAGGTTTGGAAAATTAGATATAATGTGCGATTTGTCGATCAAGTACCATACTTCATATGCACAGTGTTGGATTATAGAGGAGAACCTATTTGTTACTACCCAGTCACGTATGTATCCCTTTTCGAATCCAATGCAAGATATGAAGAGATACAATGTTATTTGGATATTTCAAGTTTAGAATTAGATCAAGATCAAAGACTTGTTGAAAATCAAGAAGTTCATCGTCAGTACACATATCTTTCATACGATTCTAATTTGATAGAATATTCCATTGATACAGCGATTCCATCTAGCATTTGGCAACTTGATAACAGTATTCAAGCTTATGCAATTTCATCAACACTAAACACAATTATTCTTAATCTTACGCCAAGAATGTTAGCTAGATTAGGGAGTAATGATCGACTACGCGAAATTGGACCAGCCCATCCAATGTTATTTAGGAATAGAGATTTTGGTTATATATTATATTATCTTTGCAAATTGTACTCGCCTCGATTTAATAAGCAGCGTAAATTTGTAATGGAAGAGTTTCTAGGATTCTTTGATTTGCCAGATCAGCAAGCGTTTAAGTCTGAAGTTATTGGACATATGGAGCAGAATAAACTTGCATTGCAACCAACGCATCCTTTTTATAATTATTATATTTCTCGCATTATTTATGGTCAATTCATTATTTCTCAAAGAGGTATTGATAGCAAAGATTCCTCTCTCTCTAAGTTTCTACACTATTCCCATATAAGACCATATTTAATTTTTGGTGATGAAGAATGGGGTCCAATTGATTTAAGCGAACTAGTTACAAAGCCTATAGAATTGTTAAATCAATATGAGTGGTGGACCTTGAACCGATACTTAAGTCAACCTTGATATTCAATATTACTTAGTCATTCAAAAGAAGTTGAAGAATGAATATACATGAATTGCTG
>AERA01028857.1_pt1 | contig 12210 bp, 16 predicted proteins | sample 267968 | NCBI WGS metagenome assembly AERA01 (sample SAMN02954363, study PRJNA61401) | activated sludge metagenome | biome: terrestrial; feature: wastewater treatment plant; material: activated biomass; isolation source: activated biomass of an industrial wastewater treatment plant | reverse complement strand
GTAAGACAGTAAGAAAAAGAAGTAAGAAGCAAGAGGTGAGAAGTAAGAAGAGAACTTACAGGATGAGTGTTCAGGGGCGTAGAAATGCGGAGATCTGGCCAATGATTTTAAACATTGCGACGAGAGTGAGTGGTGAGCAAACCTGGCTTGGGCGTGGCCGTCCTTGGTGTCCCCACCGAGGACATGGCTAAAGCGAATCCAAAAAACATCAACTGACTCCTACTTTACCGATAGATGGGGATAAATCTTTAATCTTCCGTATTGTCATAAGCATCCGCCCACTGCCGGGCAATTTCGAAATTACTTATCTGATTATCGTAATATCCCCATAATCAGACTTTGCCTGTTTATCTGCTACATTTATAATTTTCAAGACATAACCATACACGCCCGTTGGTGCCTGACTTCCAAAAGCAGAGCCATCCCATGATATGGGCAAGGTGGAATCATAAAACAACAGATTTCCCCATCGATCATAAATACTGAATTCAATCGAAAATAACTCGCTGTTTTCAAAATTTGATATCTCGATCTCATCATTGATCAAATCATTATTAGGACTAAAGACATTTGGCACATAGATGTCCGGAAAACGAATACACGCAGGATCCAAGTCTACCTTTATGGAAAATGTATCTACGAAACACAGGGATGAAACAATAACATCATACACTCCTTTTTTGTCGATTGCCCTTATAGGGGATTCAACACCATCGGTCCAAATATATTGAGCATCAAATGGCTGGGTTACATCTACGCGCAATGTAGTTTCATCACAAAGGAGATACATGGGTGCACCAGCGAATTGCGGAAAATCCATATTGACAACCACTAAAATTTCATCATGCGCCTTTCCACACTGATTTTCAACAACTACTGTGACCATCCCTTCTTCCACGACATCCATTAAGTGATCTTGGCTTCCATTATTCCATGAAATAGAGCTACCCGTTACTACATCACCAACTGCTAACGTGAGCGTATCCCCAAAACATATTGTTGTATCTGGACCCAGGTAAACCGGGTCTGGTCTTGCCAAAACATCGACATCAATTGTATCAGAGGAGGCGCCACACAAATTTCCCACGATTAACCAGTAAGTACCAGGATCTTCAATAAACCGATACTTAAAATCCGTTCCATTATCCCACTGGATAGTTTCACCTTCTTTTGGCTCCCAACTCAACGTTAATACTTCATCCTTACAAAGGACAGTATCGCGACCTAAGGTTGGTGGATTTGGCCTTGTAATAAAATCTATGTTTACTGTATCACTAGCTTTTCCGCACTCATTCTCTATCTCAACACTATAGACTCCTGACTGCAGCGCAATGATCACCGGGGCGGTGCTACCATCCTGCCAGAGATATGAAACTCCGGTTATACCAGGTGACAGCAAAACAAATTCACCTTCACATTTTATCATATCAGGACCCAAATCAAAAACAGGTTTTGCTATTCCTTGCACTACAATTGCGCTATCTGTTGCAAAACCACAGTCATTCAATCCCGTTACGAAAATCAAGCCTGTGTCTGCTATTGAAACCGTTGGCCCCGTGGAACCATCATACCAAAGCCATTCCTCAACATAGCTACTGATGGGCTCAATATCGTTCAAACTACCATGACAAAGTGAAATAAAATCGCCCAGGGACACAAGAGGCGGCGGACCAGCATCGACCACAATAATTGAAGCTTCGTCACTACCACAGCCATTTTCTACTGTGAGGCTATACTCGCCTGGCACAACCACATGAATAGAAGACGCAGCAGACCCGTTACTCCACAAATAATCTACAAAACCAACCATGGGATCCAAAGTGATCGACTCGCCCTGACACAGCCAGACACTGTCCTGCAAAAATATGGTCGGAGGCTCAACAAGAGGGTAAGCAGTTATGGAGTCCGACGCAGTACCGCAGATATTACTTATGGTGACATGGTAATTTCCCGGCGCAGTCACAGTAAATGTTGATGCGGTACTTTGATCATGCCACAAGTAGGAAGTTTGGCCCCCTGCCGGAACCAAATCAATTGTATCTCCAGGACAAATTCCAAAATCTGAGCCCAGGTCAAATTGAGAAATACTGACAACAAACACATTATCCAAATAGTAATAACTCAACGGAACATCATGACAAGGCATATATAGTGGTGATTCCATATTGTGACGGAAATTGCCAATCGTAATGAAGTTTTCTCCGCCGGTAGCCGTATAACATCCCTCAACCAGCATCCATCCTACTTTATCATTGAGCCACTCACCATTGGCTTCTATCTGTGGATCGTAATTAAAAATGTTATCACCTTGTGTGGGAACCGGGCCCTCAGAGAAATGAATCCCTGCATTCTGCACTGCACAATATCGGTCAGCCAGACTAATGTAGAATCCAGCATAAACCATTTCACCTGACTCTAATGGCCGATTCAGTCGAACCTGCAAATACTCCCTGGCTGACCGAATAGTGCCTGTTTGGCCACCAGTGGCATAAGATATAAAGCCTGCGTAGCCATCCCCGGACAAAGGCATCTGGGAACCTTTCACATTCTCAGGAACTCCTACTACAGGTTGACTCGCACAAACATTAAAGACGTCGGCTGTGCCAAATGAACCATTATTTGTAGCATTGCGTGGAGTGTACCATGGCAGGGCTTCAATGACAGAATCACCATTTAAGACACGTGGGCAGGAAGTAAGAAAATCGAAACCTGGGTTAGGAACTAAATTCTGTGCAGACGTCAAGTGAAAAAGCCATAACCAGCTTCCCATCAAAGAAAACACGACTTTCCATCTGGACCTCTGCATGAAAAACAAATATTTCTATTCAACCTAACGTCAATCCTCACATTCTTCAGACGAACCTGAGGAATACACTAAATTAAATTCACTTTAAATTCAAACTAAAGTTAATATATAAATTATATCTGCATTTCAAATGTGCATACACCAGGCTTGATAAAAGGGAATATTGTCTTCTCAATCCACTTTCAAAACAAAACCGGCTAATTTTCTCAAAAATGTAACACATAAAAAAAGCCGCTCTCTCAAGCGGCTTTTCCATTTTATTCTTCCTCCGAAGCATCGGTGGTTTCTTCCACCTCCGGAGCTTCCGGTTCTTCGGCAGCGGCTGCAGCAGCGGTTGTAGCGGCAGCGGCTTCAGCAGCTTTAGCTTTCCCTCCGCGACGTGTGCGCTTCTTCTTGGTATCGGTTGAAGCTTCGCTGCGGCGCTTTTTGGTGTTGGTATAGATCTCGTTGAAGTCCACCAGCTCAATCATGGCCATCTCGGCGCCGTCACCTTTCCGGTGGCCGGTCTTGATAACGCGTGTGTATCCACCCGGACGATCACCGATCTTGCCGGCAATGGTGGAGAACAATTCGGTCACGGCGTCCTTGTTACTCAGGTAACTGAAGACGACACGGCGGTTGTGCGTGGTATTTGTCTTTGCCTTGGTGATCAGCGGCTCGATATACATCTTGAGCGCCTTGGCTTTGGCCAGCGTGGTGAAGATCCGTTTGTGCTGGATCAGCGCCAGGCTCATGTTCATCAGTGTCGCTTCGCGATGGCCTTTCTTCCGGCCCAGATGATTAAAAGTTTTTCCGTGTCTCATGACCTACGATTTAGAATGATTGATAAATGAACTTCGCGGCACGGTGCAAGGGCATGCAAACTCGTTACCGCAATGATGGATCGAAGATTATTCTTCGTCCAGTTTGTATTTCGACAGATCCATGCCGAAGGTCAGGCCTTTGGTCTGGAGCAATTCTTCAATTTCCACGAGCGACTTCTTTCCGAAGTTGCGGAACTTCAACAGCTCATGTGTGTCAAACTTCACCAGCTCCGCCAGAGTGTTGATCTTGGCCGCCTTGAGGCAGTTGTATGCACGAACAGACAGATCGAGATCTTCGAGTGAGGTCTTCAGCAGTTTGCGCATGCTGAGGATCTGCTCGTTGACGATACCGTCTTCCTTGCCCACTTTGTCATCGAAGGTGATATGCTCATCGGTGATCAGCATCAGGTGCTGGATCATGATGCGGCTGGCTTCCTTGATCGCTTCTTCCGGATGGATCGTACCATCGGTCTCGAGATCGATCGTCAGTTTTTCATAGTCCGTACGCTGACCTACACGGGTATTGGAAACGTGGTAAGCCACTTTCTTGATCGGCGTATAAATAGCATCGACCGGGATCACACCGATCGGTGCGTTCTCGGGCATATTTTCTTCGGCAGCGACGTAACCGCGGCCTTTGGTGATCGTCATTTCCAACTCGAGGTTGACTGACGGCTCCATGCGGCAGATCAACAGATCCGGGTTCATGACGGAGAACATATTCGTGCGGGACTCGATGTCCTTTGCGCGGAATTCGTCCTGGCCACTGATCGTGATATAGATCTGGTGCTCATTCGCCTTGTCATTTTTAGCAGAACCTTTCAGGCGAATTTGCTTGATGTTGAGGATGATGTCCACGACATCTTCCACCACGCCAGGGATGCTGGAGAATTCATGATCAACTCCTGCGATGCGCACGGCAGAAACGGCATATCCTTCCAGGGAAGAAAGGAGGATGCGACGTAATGAATTTCCGATGGTCTGACCGAATCCCGGCTCGAGCGGTTTGAATTCGAACTGGCCGTGGAATTCAGTAGCTTTTTGCAACAGGATCTTGTCCGGTTTTTGAAAATTCAGGATACTCATACGGATATCGGGTTGATGTGGATAGTTAAAATAAAATGGCGGTCAATCGTTACTTCGAATACAATTCGACGATGAGCTGCTCATTAATCTTTTCCGGGATCAGGTCGCGCTCCGGGTATTCGAGGAATTTGCCTTCCATGCGATCCGGGTTCCACTCGAGCCAGGGGAATTTGCGGACATCCGCTTTAGCGCCGACATTATCCACGATGACTTCAAGATTCTGGGAACGGGTACGAACTGAAACAACATCGCCCGGCTTGAGTTGCTGGGACGGGATATTGGAGAGTTCGCCGTTGACCAGGATATGTTTGTGTGAAACGAGCTGACGTGCGCCGCGACGTGTCCTGGCGATGCCGAGACGGAAAACCGTATTGTCAAGACGTGATTCCAGCAGTTGCAACAGTACGGTGCCGGTTACTCCAGATTTGGAAGCTGCTTTTTCAAAGACGTGACGGAATTGACGCTCCAGCACACCATAGGTATACTTTGCTTTCTGTTTTTCCAGCAACTGCAGCGCGTATTCTGATTTCTGGCGGCGACGCTTGGAGTTCCCGTGCTGGCCGGGGCGGTATTTCTTCCGCTCGAAACTCTTGTCGAAGCCATAGATCATCTCACCTAAGGCGCGTGCTTTTTTTGTGGTCGGTCCGGTATATCTGGCCATAATGAATTACTCGTCTGTGGTTTGGATAGGTCCGTTAGGGTTCGGGATTATACGCGTCTGCGTTTCGGTGGACGGCAACCGTTGTGTGGTACCGGGGTCAGGTCCTGGATGCGGGTGACGCGAACGCCGGTGCCGTCAATAGCACGAATGGCGGCTTCACGACCGGAGCCAGGTCCTTTGACAAATACTTCGGCAGTACGCAGGCCGGCATCAAATGCTTCCTGGGCGGCTGTTCCGGCTGCAACCTGGGCGGCATACGGGGTGTTCTTCTTGGATCCTTTGAATCCGGCCTTACCGGCGGAGGACCAGGAGATCACATGGCCTGCACGGTTGGTCAGGGTCACGATGATGTTGTTGAACGTCGCCTGGATATAGGCTTTCCCGTCCGCTTCAACTTTAACTTTGCGCTTTTTAGCGGTTTTCTTTACTGCTTTGGCCATACGGAGATAATCTGGATTCCGGGTATACGATTACTTGGTTACTTTCTTCTTGTTGGCGACCGTCTTCCGCTTTCCTTTCCGGGTGCGGGCGTTGGTCTTGGTGCGCTGTCCGCGAACGGGCAGGCCCTTACGGTGGCGAAGGCCGCGATAGCAGGCGATGTCCATCAGGCGTTTGATCTGCATCTGGACTTCGGAGCGGAGCTCCCCTTCCACTTTGTACTGTTCCTGGATGATCCTGGCGATGCTCATGATATTGTCATCGCTCCAGTCCTGCACCTTTATGCTCTCATCGATCTCTGCCTGCTGGAGGATCGCTCTGGACCGGCTGTCACCGATGCCATAGATATACGTCAGGCCGATTACGCCTCTTTTATTCCGGGGAAGGTCTACACCTGAAATCCTTGCCATAGTTAAGTTGGATTATGATCAGCCTTGACGCTGCTTGAATTTGGGATTCTTCTTGTTAATGACATAGAGCCTTCCACCCCGTCTGACAATCTTGCAGTCGGCGGAACGCTTTTTGATGGCGGCACGTACTTTCATAGTCGAATGCGTTGACTAATAAGTGATTAAATATTACTTATATCTATATGTTATCCTCCCTCGACTCAGGTCATAAGGAGACATCTCAACCGAAACCTTGTCGCCGGGCAGGATACGGATATAATTCATCCGCATTTTGCCGGAGATTGTGGCAATGATCATATGATCGTTTTCCAACCTGACTCGAAACATGGCATTCGACAACGCTTCCTCTATAATCCCATCTTGCTTAATGACTTGCTGTTTAGCCATTTTCGAATTTTGGAGTGCAAATATCTAGCTTTTTATCCATACTTCGGACAAATTGACATTATTTTTTACCGCCTCTTCCACGATACTGTGGTCGGAAAGCACCTCTGCGGAGCCTTTTCTGACTGTTACGGTATGTTCGTAGTGGGCGGATGGTTTCTTATCGCGGGTGACCAGTGTCCACCCGTCTTTTTTCATCATGACCTCCCGGGATCCGAGGTTGATCATCGGTTCAATGGCGATGGTCAATCCCTCTTTCAGCAAGGGTCCCCGACCGCGTTTTCCGTAATTCGGCACTTCGGGGGGTTCATGCAGTTTGCGGCCGATCCCATGACCGACCATTTCCCGGATCACGCCGTAGCCGTGTTTGACCTCTGCGTGCTGCTGGACGGCAAATCCGATGTCTCCGAGGCGATTTCCTGTCACGGCTTGTTCAATGGCCAGATTGAGGCATTCTCGCGTCGTGCGAAGGAGATCCATGACTTGCGGATCAACTTCTCCAATGGCAAAGGTGAAGGCTGAGTCGCCGAAAAAGCCATTTTTCTCCACACCACAATCAATGGTGACGATATCCCCTTCTTTCACTTCGCGATCATCTGGTATGCCATGAACGATCACCTCATTGAAGGAGATGCACAGGGTACCGGGAAAGTCAAACACGCTGCCCGGGTAGCCTTTAAATGCCGGTTTTGCGTCATGCGAACGTATAAACGTTTCGGCCAGGCGATCGAGTTCCATGCCTGTAATTCCGGGCCGGATCGCTTTCCCTACCTCGGCCAGTGTGCGACTGACCAGCAGGCAGTTTTCGCGGAGGATGGAGATTTCTTCTTCGTTCTTGTAATGAAATCGGGGACCAAAGGACATAATCGGCAGCCGGATTACATATTGGCGCCGATCTGCATACCGGAACTGCTCCGCCCTTTGAGGCGACCGGCTTTGACCAGACCGTCATACTTCCGCATGAGGAGATGACTCTCGATTTGTTGCAGGGTATCCAGCACGACGCCCACCAGGATCAACAGGGATGTACCGCCAAAGAAGATGGCAAATCCCTGGTTGATACCCGCATTGAAAGCGAATACCGGCAGGATCGTGATCAGGCCCAGGAAAATGGCTCCAGGAAGTGTCACGCGCGTCGTAATGGTATCGATGAAGTCCGCCGTCTCTTTTCCGGGTTTGATCCCGGGAATGAAGGCGTTTTGTCTTTTCAGGTATTCCGCGTACTGCGTCGGGTTGACCAGCAAGGCGGTGTAGATATACGTAAAGACCACCACCAGCACAAAGGAGAAAATTGCAGTTGCGGCGGAGAATGGATCATTCAGCGAGCGCAGGAACCCACCAGTTGCGCCTGAACCGTCGCCCTGCATAAAATACTGGGCAATGGTCATCGGCAGGAACAGGATCGCCTGGGCGAAGATGATAGGCATAACGCCTGCAGCATTCACTTTCAAGGGAATATAGTCCCGAGCGCCACTCTGGGGAATATTCGCGCTTCCCCGTCCGACCATCCGTTTGGCAAACTGTATAGGAATGCGTCGCACACCCTGAACGATCAGGATACACGCCATGGTGACCATAAAGAAGGCTGCCAGTTCCAATACGAAGGTCAGCAGACCGCCCTGGTTGAGCTGGGCCTGGAATTCAAAGATGATCGCTGAAGGTAGTGTTGCAATGATACCGATCATGATGAGGATCGAAATACCGTTTCCAATCCCTTTGTCTGTGATCCGTTCACCCAGCCACATAGCGAGTACTGTACCGGTCGAGAGGATAATGATGCTGGAAAACCAGAATAATCCTTCCGGGATATTCGGAGAGATGGCGCCGATACTTTTGACGAAAGTCAGATAGGCGCCGCCCTGTACCAGGGTGATAGCCACGGTCAGCAGACGTGTCAGCTGGGTCAGTTTCTTCCGGCCCGACTCCCCTTCCTTCTGTTGAAGGCGTTGGAAATAGGGTACAGCGAATCCGAGCAACTGGATGATGATCGATGCCGTGATATAGGGCATGATCCCCAATGCAAAAATGGCGGCGTTGTTAAAGGCGCCACCGGTAAAGACGTTGATCAATCCGAGCAGGTCATTGCTGCTGCGGTTGCTTGAAAAATTTTCCAGGACCGCCGGCATCACACCGGGCAACACGATTCGTGATCCCAGGCGATAGACTCCGATCATCACCAGCGTAAACAGAATGCGCTGGCGCAATTCCTTGATTTTCCAGATATGTTGGAGGGTGGCTAGAAAATTCTTCATTCGGCGTTCGTGAAAAGGCTTAGACGATGGTTAAGGTTCCGCCTGCGGCTTCAACAGCTTTTTTGGCGGTTTCGCTGGCGGCATGGCCTGTAAACTGGATCTTGCTTTTCAGCTCACCGCGGCCAAGCAGTTTGATCTTTTCCACTTTGGAAATGACCCCGTGTTCCTGCAGTGCTTCAAGTGTCCAGTTCTGCACTTTGAATTTGTCGGTCATGGCCTGGAGTTGATCCAGGTTGATCGTCGCAAATGTCTGCCGGTTCGGATTCTTGAATCCGCGTTTGGGCAGTCGCATTTGCAGCGGCATCTGGCCCCCTTCGTGGTGGCGCTTTCGCTTGTATCCGGAGCGGGACTTCGCTCCTTTATGGCCACGTGTTGACGTACCGCCGCGACCGGAACCCTGTCCGCGTCCTTTCCGCACATTATCCCGTACGGATCCGGGGGCTGGTGTCAAATCATGAAGATCCATATCAAATGATGATTAAGAATTATTGAATGGGTTCGACAGTGATCAGGTGAGCGACCTTATTGATCATTCCCTGTAACTGGTCGTTGAGTTCGAGTTCCCGGGAGCTGTTCATTTTGCCCAGTCCCAGGGCGGTCAACGTATCCTTTTGTTTTTTCGGTCGTTTGATCTGGCTTTTCACCTGGGTGATCCGGACCTTTGCACTTTTCTTCTTGGCCATGATTCGGCTATTTACGATTCAGTTCCTTCTTCAGTTTTGCTGTTCACCGGCTGGCCGAAAACAGTTTCGACGGTCACCCCGCGATCTTTGGCAATCGTTTGTGGGCTGCGGAGTTTGGTCAGCGCGTTGATCGTGGCTTTCACCACGTTATGCGGATTGGAAGAACCCATTGATTTAGCCAATACGTTGTGGACGCCGGCACTTTCCAGCACCGCGCGCATGGCACCACCGGCGATAACACCGGTACCGTCAGACGCTGGCTTGATCAGTACGCGACCGGCACCGTATTTCCCGATCTGCGGATGCGGAATTGTGCCTTTGAAGATCGGCACTTTGACCAGGTTCTTCTTGGCGTCATCAATCGCCTTCGCGATCGACTCGCTCACGTCGCGGGCTTTACCGAGGCCCTGACCGACTGTCCCTTGTCCATCACCCACTACCACAATGGCCGCGAATGAAAACGTCCGACCCCCTTTGGTCACTTTGGCTACCCGGTTGAGGGAAACCAGCATGTCCTTCAGTTCAGTCTCAGACGCTTTAACTCTGTTAGATTCTTTCACTTCAGCTGTGATTATTGATTGATATTAGAATTTCAGTCCGGCGTTTCGCGCACCATCTGCCAAAGCCTTTACACGGCCATGGAACAGATAGCCTCCGCGATCGAAGACCACAGTATTAATGTTCAGTGCCAACGTGCGGGAACCAATCAGTTCACCCACTTTGCGGGCTACATCGGACTTGTTGCCATTGTCAATGCCTTCCTCTTTCGAAGAAGCCGAAACGAGCGTTGTACCGGCGATGTCATCGATCACCTGGCAATAGATCTGTTTGTTGCTGCGATAGACGGAAAGACGAGGCCGCTCGCTGGTCCCTTCCATTTTTTTCCGGATCCGATGGTGGATCCTTCTCCGTCTTGCGTTCTTATTGAATGCCATGATTGCAGTGATTAATTCAATTATTTCTTACCGGATGTTTTTCCTGCCTTACGTCTCAGGATCTCATCGGTGTATTTGATACCTTTTCCTTTATAGGGTTCCGGCTTCCGGAAGGCCCGGATCTTCGCGGCGACCTGGCCCAGCAATTGCTTGTCGGAGGAGCTCAGGATGATCTGCGGGTTTGACCCTTTTTCCGTTTTTGTTTCGACCTTGATCTCATCCGGTACATAGAAATAGATCGGGTGAGAATACCCGACGATGATCTCCAGCAGGTTGCCTGTGTTGCTCACACGATACCCCACACCCACCAACTCCAGTGAACGGGTGAAGCCATCCGTGACACCGGTCACCATATTGCTCACCAGCGAACGGGAAAGTCCGTGCAGGGACTTGTGCCGGTTTTGCTCGGTGGGCCTGGAAAAGTTTACTGTACCTTCTTCCATGGCAACTTTGATCTCCGGATCGATTTGCTCTTTCAGGGATCCTTTCGGGCCTTTTACCGTCACGAGGTTGCCTTTTGAGATATTGATCTCAACACCCTTCGGGATTTCAATCGGCATATTTCCAATACGAGACACGGTCTGTTGTTTTAATGGTTATTAGTGATCGGTCGGTATGTTATTAGTATACGTAGCAGATACATTCGCCACCCAGATTTTGCTGGCGGGCTTGTTTGTCGGTCATCAGGCCTTTGGAGGTCGAAATGATCGCCACACCCAGTCCGTTGATGATCCTTGGCAGTTCAGTATGGGATGCGAACTGGCGCAATCCCGGGCGGCTCAGGCGGCCGAGTTCACGGATCACCGGAAGCTTGGTCTCCTGGTCGTACTTGATCGCGATCTTGATCACCGCGTCTTTGCCTTCACCCTGGAAGGTATACTTGTGGATATACCCTTGTTCGTACAGGATCTCTGTGATCCCGCGCTTCATTCTGGAACTCGGGATGGTCACCACGCGATGGCGGGCTTGCTGCGCATTGCGGAGGCGGGTGAGATAGTCGGCTATCGGATCTGTGACTGCCATATATGATAAATGCTACTGATTATTAAAATTGAATTACCAACTTGCTTTTGTGACGCCGGGCAATTTGCCATCGAGCGCCATATCCCTGAATTTCACCCGGCAAAGACCAAAGCGACGCATGTACCCTTTCGGACGTCCGGTCAGTTTGCACCGATTGTGCAACCGCTTTTTTGAAGAGTTGCGGGGAAGCTTGTCGAGCTCGTCCCACTTGCCTTCTTCCTTCAGTTGTTTGCGCAACTCTGCATACTTCTCCACCAGTCTGGCGCGCTTTTCTTCCCGGGCGATGAGTGATGTTCTGGCCATGATCGGGTTATTTAATTTTTTTGATTTTTTGAAAGGCATGCCCAGTTCCTTCAACAGGACAAAGCTTCTGCATCGGTATTTGCTGTGGTCACAATGGTGATGTCCATCCCGTTGATCTTGGTGACTTTATCGATGTCGATCTCCGGGAAAATGATCTGCTCGGTCACGCCCATGGAATAGTTTCCGCGGCCGTCGAAACTCTTGTCGCTGATCCCCTGGAAGTCCCGCACGCGAGGCAGGGTGACGGTGATCAATCGATCGAGGAATTCATACATCCGCTCGCGACGCAGGGTCACCCGCACACCAATCGGCATATTCTCTCTCAACTTGAAGTTGGAGATGGAGGTCTTGGCGATGGTGGTTACCGCTTTCTGGCCCGCGATCGTGGATAATTCTTCCTGGAACACGTCCACCAGTTTCTTATCC
>AERA01002800.1_pt1 | contig 12283 bp, 8 predicted proteins | sample 267968 | NCBI WGS metagenome assembly AERA01 (sample SAMN02954363, study PRJNA61401) | activated sludge metagenome | biome: terrestrial; feature: wastewater treatment plant; material: activated biomass; isolation source: activated biomass of an industrial wastewater treatment plant | reverse complement strand
GATGTGATCGTCACCTTCGGCCCCGGTGGCGGCGCCGACCTCATGGGACGCAAATTCGCACAGATCGCCGAGCCGATTCTCGGCGTGGCCATGCCAGTCGCCAACATTTCTGGTGCATCGGGCAATGCCGGATTGACACGGCTGCTCACAGACGCACCCGACGGTTACTCGCTGGCAACGGTCATCGCATTGACTGTTTCGGCCTGGGCATCAGGGATCGGAAATAAGAATCCCGATGAGTTTTCCTATGCGGGCATGATGCAGAGCTCTCCTTCAATGCTCTTCCTCAGCAAGGACAGCCCCTTTAAAACCTTTAAGGAATTGGAAGAGTACGCCAAGGCCAATCCCAACAAGTTGCGCTGTGCAACGTCGGGCTATGGCACAATGGACGACATTACACTGAAGTATCTCGCCACCAAGGGCATAAAGATCGTCAACGTTCCATTCGCTAAACCGGCAGAGCGCTATGCATCTGCTGTCGGCGGTCACACGGATATGATTTACGAAGAGCCCGGTGACGTTGCGCAGTTCCTGAAGTCAGGTGACCTGCATCCGGTCATCGTCTTCGACGAAGACCGGCACGAGTCTTTCAAGGACACGATCTCGTCAAAGGAAGTCGGCCTCGAAATCAGCGATCTGCCCAACTTCCGCACCATCGCCTTTTCCAACAAGGTTGACCCCGCAAAAGTCGCGGTCGTTTCCGAAGCCATCACAAAGGTCCTTGCCACTCCCCAGTGGAAGGAATTCTGCGCGGGCACTTATACGTGCACCAAGCCAATGACCCCCGAGCAAACAAAAGAGGCGGTCAACAAGTTCTATAAGACGGTGAAGGGTTACCTGGAAAGATTCCCGACCTCTGCCGAAGAAAAAGCAGCCTCCCAGAAGTAATTAGCGATGACGAAGTACGGGCGACGCAACATTCATTGGTTGCGGCGCCCGATACCTCGCCCGGCACCAGCACAATGCTCAGCAATTCGCATTGGTGCGCCCGACTACGGGCAGAACTCAAATTTTAAATAAAAAACCGCCTCGGCTAATTGCCGGGGCGCAATCAAGCATTCACGCCCGAAGGGCATCGCATGGAGGAATACGCCAATGATGGCGAAAGGCCGATATACCCGGCTCATATTTCCATTTCTCGTCCTTGCCACCTGTGCATATTTGTGGACGCACATATCACAAAATTCACAGATGCTAGACTCAGTGCCTAACGCAGTGGGTCCGGGGGGCTGGCCACGCGCAATGTTGTTTGGGCTAGCTGCGTTCGCGGCATTATCTCTGATCTTGGAGCTCATCGAATTGCGTCAGTCATTACGGCGCGGCGGTGATCCAGAGATTGTAGCGCTCGAGAACAATGGTTCAGAACTTCTAGCCTTGGCGGGCATTGGAGTCATTCTCGCCTACGGGTTTGCCATTCCCTATCTCGGCTTCGGATTCTCGACCGTACTCTTCATCATCATCTGGTGTGTCATGGGTCGCATACGCTCGTGGCTGACCATCGGCCTCGTCTCAGTCCTTGGCACGATCGTGTTGCTCTACATGTTCGTCGCGCTGGCCAAGATGCCTCTTAACCGCGGCGTGGAACCATTCAACAGCTGGACGGTCTCGATCTACCGCCTGCTTAAGATCTACTGAGGGGAACTGACGCCATGGATCTACTAACACTCTTTTGGGGTGGCCTCGTCGGCGCCTTTCAGCCACACAACTTCCTTGTCCTGGTAACTGGCCTGATGGTCGGCACGATCGCCGGTGCTCTGCCAGGCATCTCATTTGTCAACGCAATGGCGATGGCACTTCCTTTCACATATGTGATGGAACCTGTCACCGCCATGTGCTTCCTCGGCGGTATCTACGTCGGCGGCGTTTTCGGCGGCTCGATCTCCTCAATTCTCATCAACATTCCAGGAACGCCGGCATCACTACCAGCGTGTTGGGATGGATATCCGATGACGGTGAAAGGTCTATCGACGCGCGCGCTTCGGATCGCTATCACCGCCTCTGCGACCGGCGGTCTCATCTCCGCGATTATCCTCGCAGTCGCTTCCCCACCATTCGCTTCATTCGCACTGAAATTTGACCAGCCTGAGTTCTTTGCTGCAACGATCCTCGGCCTCGCGAGCGTCGTTGCTATCGCCAAGGACATGCCGGTTCTAAGTGCCTTGTCGATGTTCATGGGGCTGCTCATTGGCACGATCGGCATTGACCCGCTTTACGGCATCTCCCGCTTCACATTCGGTGTTTCCGAAATCGAGAACGGCATCAACTTCACTGTCGTAATGATCGGCCTCTTCGCGATTGGCGAAGTAATCGATCTCCTGGTCAAGCACGTCGATCTCAAACGTACATTCTCACCCATACCCGGCAAACAGATCACCTTGCGTGAAATCTGGAACCTGAAGGGCTCCATTCTTCGCGGCGCCGGACTTGGCAGCATGATCGGAATGATCCCTGGTGCGGGCGCCACTGTCGGTGCCGTTCTCGCTTATGGCGTCGAGAAACAGGCTTCTGGCCGGGGTGCAGAGTTCGGTACGGGCGTCGAGCAGGCACTCGCTGCCCCCGAAGCCGCCAAGAATGCGACGACCGGCGCCGCCATGATCCCTCTGCTCACGCTGGGCATCCCGGGAAGCGCCGCGACCGCCATCATGCTCGCAGCGATGCTCATCCACGGTGTAAACCCCGGGCCGCTGCTATTCCGGATGGATCCATCACTCGTCTACACGATCTTCGTCAGCATGATCATCGCCAACATACTTATGATCTTCGCTGCCGTAATCGTCGCCCGCGGCTTCTCCACGTTGATGCGCGTGCCACCCGTGATCCTTGGCGCCTTCATCATCGTGCTGTCTGTCGTCGGCGCATATGGCGTTCGCAATAACATTTTCGACGTCTATGTTTGCCTCGTCTTCGGTGTGCTGGGCTTTATCATGAAGCGCGCCAACTTCCCGTCCGCACCATTGGTGCTCGGCGTGATCCTCGGCCCCCTTGCCGAGCGCTACTTCCTCACGTCCCTGGCCAACTACCAAGACAATTACTTCATCTTCTTCGAACGCCCGATCAGTGCAACGATTCTGTTCCTTGCTGCACTGTTTGTGCTGTGGTCGCTGTACCCCCTCATTCGCCATCGGCTCCCCGGCGCCCATCGCGAAGCGCACATGATCGAAAAATAGAAAAGTTAATGATCGGCCTGCCAATCCTCCAGATTCGGATTGACAGGCCGATCATATAATGAAAAATTAGGACACCATGTCCCAATTTTTGAATTGCCTCGTACTCAAATGACAACTTCGAAGCTTTCGCCCCCTGGAGCGGCACCTGCACTGGGTGCCCCCACTCAATAGCCGCTCCGGCACGACAAACATTGGAGAGTAAGATGTCAGCCACCGCCGCGAATCCCGCCAGAGCGACCGCCAAGGGCGCCAATGCGACCGAGCCAGACCCCAAAACACTCGTTGCCGAGACAATCGCCCGCGCCCAGGCAGCAATGGACGCCTATGAAAATCACGATCAGGCCCGCGTTGATGACGCAGTCCGCGCTCTCGCATGGTCGATTTACAAGCCCGAGCACGCCACCATGCTGGCAGAGCTCGCCGTTGAAGACACCGGGCTTGGCAACGTCGAATCCAAGATCATCAAGAACACGCGCAAGACATTCGGCACCCTTCGCGATCTGCTGCGCGCCAAAACCGTCGGCATCATTTCCGATGAACCCGATCGCGGCATCGTGAAATACGGCAAGCCCGTTGGCATCGTCGCCGCTGTTTGCCCATCGACAAATCCCGCGGCCACCCCCGTCAATAAAGCCATGATGGCACTGAAAGGCGGCAACGCCGTCATCATCGCCCCATCACCCGCCGGCGCTGAAACAACGCGCAAAACCGTCGAGCTGATGCGCGCCGAGCTGAAGAAAGCCGGGCATCCCGAGGATCTCGTGCAGATCCTTCCTCCACCCGTTACCAAAGCCATGACTGAGGAACTGATCCGTCAGGCTGATATGGCTGTCGTCACTGGTTCGCAGGACAACGTCCGTCGCGCGATGCAGTCCGGAACCGTTACGATCGGCGTTGGTGCAGGCAATGTGCCGGTCATCATCGACAGCACCGCTGATCTCGACGATGCTGCTCAGAAGATTTGCGCATCGAAGATTTTCGATAACTCGACATCGTGCTCATCGGAAAACGCAATCGTCATTCTCGACGATGTCTATGAAGATGCAATGGCCGCGCTGGAACGCGCAGGCGGCTGGCGCTGTGATGCAACCGAGCGCGCCAATGTCAACAACACCTTGTGGGTTGGTGGCAAACTCAATCGCACCATCATCGCCAAGGACGCTCCGGTCCTCGCCGAAGCCATGAAACTGCGCGACGAAGCAAAGAACGCCAAGTTCTTCATGGTCGAGGATCAGAACATCGGTGGCAAGCACAGCCTCGCTGATGAAAAGCTCTCCCTCATCTTGACCGTCTACCGCGCCAAGGATTTCGAAGACGCCAAGCGCATCGTTGCTGCAATCCTCGATGTGACGGGTAAGGGCCACTCGACGGGAATCCATACCAAGAACATGGATCACGCCCACGAGTTGGCAGAAGCGACCGAAGTGGTGCGCGTCCTCGTCAATCAGGCTCACACGTTCGGCAATGGCGGCGGATTCAACAATGCTCTGCCTTTCACACTGTCGATGGCCGGCGGCACCTGGGCCGGCAACACTATGAGCGACAACCTGAACTACAAGAACTTTATCAACGTCACTCACCTCGTCACCACCATCCCCGAGGATAAGCCATCCGAGGAAGAACTGTTCGGCCCCTATTGGGCGCGTTACGGCAAATAGTGAATAGTGAGAGGACAAGAAGAAAATGAATTTCGAGGAATACGCTGCCAAGCCTTTGTTAGCAAAGTTCGACATAGCCGTGCCTGATAGCCGCCTTGCCGAAACTCCCGAAGCCGCAGAAGCAGCCGCCAAGACAATCGGTCCATGCGTCGTAAAGGCCCAGGTCCCAACCGGTAAACGCGGCAAAGCAGGCGGCATCAAGTTGGCTGCAACTCCAACCGAAGCCCGTGGACACGCCGAAAAGATCATCGGCATGGAAATCGGCGGCTGGCCGGTGAAGAAGGTGCTGGTCGAAGCACAAACACCGATTGCGCGCGAACTTTACGCCGCAATTCTCGACGATTCCGCAACCAAGGGGCCGATGCTGCTCTTTTCTGCTCTCGGCGGAATGGATGTCGAAGAAGCCGCTGAGCGCGATCCAAACGCGATGCGGCGGGTTTCCGTCCCAATCGAAAAGGGATTGTCGGAAGAGGCTGCCCGCAAAGCGATCTCAGGCCTTGGCCTTGATGCCAATGCCGATGCGCTTACTGACGTCATGCTCAAGCTCTACAAAGCTTGGCGCGAACTCGACGCAGAACTCATCGAGATCAATCCGCTCGTCATCACAAAGGACGGCCAGGTTGTCGCGCTCGATTGCAAGTTGACCATCGACGACGGCGCTGCCCCCCGCCAAGGCAACATCGTTGATAACGCCGCTCCCGAGAAGCGCACAGAACTCGAAGCCAAGGCCGCAGAAGTTGGCCTCAAGTACATCGAACTTGGCGGCAATGTCGGCGTGATCGCCAATGGTGCCGGCCTCACGATGACGACGATGGACGTCATCGCACACTACGGCGGCAGCCCATCGAACTTCCTTGAGATCGGTGGTGAAGCCTATACGAAAGCCAAGATCGGGTTGTCGATTCTCCTCGAGAACCCGAACATCAAGAGCCTGCTCGTCAATTTCTGCGGCGCTTTTGCCCGCACCGATGTGATGGCGGAAGGCATAGTCAACGCCTGGAAAGAGCTCAATCCAGACATTCCGATCTTCTTCACCATCCACGGCACCGGTGCCGATGAAGCCGTGGCAATTGTAAAAGAGCGCCTGGGTATCGAACCGTACGTTCTAATGGACGATGCAGTCAAAGCCGCAGTCGCCGCCGCCAACGGGAGGGCCGCCGCATGATTCCGCGCAAGAGTGACCGCATTCTGATCCAGGGTATCACAGGTAAGCAGGGTACTTTCTGGTCCGAAGCAATGCAGGCATACGGTTCCAACATTGTTGCTGGCGTCAATCCGAAGAAAGCAGGTACGCAGCATCTCGGCGTTCCTATTTTCGCCACTGCTCGCGAAGCGGCTAAGAGCACACCCTTTGACATCTCGTGCATGTTCATTCCACCGATGATGGCCAAAGAAGCAGCGATTGACGCCTGTGAAGCAGGCGCAAAATTGCTGGTGTGCTTGACCGAGCATATCCCCTCGCACGACGTGATGGAGATTCACGTAGCTGCACGCGCGAACGGCACACGCGTCGTCGGCCCCAATACGGCCGGCCTCGTTACGGTCGGTGAGTGTTTTGTTGGCATCATGCCGGCATTCAACGACAAGGTCTTTCAGAAGGGCAATGTGGGTGTCATCTCACGTTCTGGAAGCCTTGGCACTCTTGTCAGCCTCAACCTCAGCCAGGCCGGAATCGGTCAGTCAGTGTTCTATGGTATCGGCGGCGATCCCATGATCGGAACGAACACTGCCGATGCGTTGCGCATTCTCGATGCTGACCCGGGAACAAAAGCAATTGTGCTGTGTGGTGAGATCGGCGGTAGCGCAGAAGAAGAAGCGGCCGAATATGCGAAAACAATGAAGAAGCCGGTCGTGGCCTTCATTGCAGGCCGCCAGTCTCCTCCAGGAAAGAAGATGGGGCATGCGGGCGCCATCGTCTCTGGTGGCAAAGGTGACTACGCATCCAAACGGAAAGCTCTGGAACGCGCCGGCGTAGGTGTTGCCGATGTACCAAGCCAGATCCCCGAGATGCTGAAGCGTCAATCCATTGCCGCCTAGATTTCGGCCACCAACAAGTGCGATCGCGACTCCAACCCAACTTCGGAGTTGCGATACGCACGACCTGCCCTAAGAACTAACACCGTGTCGAACGCACACATATAACAAGGAACACGAAACCATGCGTATGACCACCGAGGAAGCATTCGTTAAGGTCCTTCAGATGCACGGCATCGAGCATGCATTTGGCATCATCGGGTCGGCCATGATGCCGATATCGGACCTATTTCCCAAAGCTGGCATCAAGTTCTGGGATTGCGCGCACGAATGCAATGCCGGCATGACTGCTGACGGCTACACGCGCTCCACCGGTAAGATGTCGATGATGATCGCGCAGAATGGTCCGGGCATCACCAACTTCGTCACACCCGTGAAGACAGCCTACTGGAACCACACACCGTTGCTGCTCGTCACACCACAGGCCGCCAACAAGACGATCGGCCAGGGCGGCTTCCAGGAAATCGAGCAAATGCGGCTCTTCGCCGACATGGTCTGCTACCAGGAAGAAGTTCGCGACCCCAGCCGCATTCCAGAGGTTCTGAACCGCGTCATCGAGAAGGCTTGGCGTGGCTCCGCTCCTGCACAGATCAACGTTCCGCGCGACTTCTGGACTCAAGTCATCGACGTCGAGCTGCCACAAATCGTTCGCCTGGAGCGTTCGCCGGGTGGTCAGCAGGCAATCGCTGACGCTGCAAAGCTCCTTGCATCGGCCGATTTCCCGGTCATCCTGAACGGCGCTGGCGTCGTTCTTTCTGGTGCCATTCCCGCGTCCGCAGCGCTTGCTGAAAAGCTAATGGCGCCCGTCTGCTGCAACTACCAGCACAACGACGCATTCCCCGGCTCGCATCAGCTGTCAGTCGGACCGCTCGGCTACAACGGCTCGAAGGCGGCAATGGAATTGATCTCGAAGGCCGACGTCGTGCTGGCACTTGGCACACGCCTCAACCCATTCTCGACACTTCCTGGATATGGGATCGACTACTGGCCGAAGAACGCCAAGCTCATTCAGGTCGATATCAACAGCGATCGAATTGGCCTCACCAAGAAGGTGGCGGTTGGTATTCAGGGCGACGCCAAGTCGGTGGCCGAGCAGCTCCTCGCGCAGCTTCCCGATAACGCCGCCATCAAAGGCCGCAAGGAGCGTGAAGCACTGATCCACACGACCAAGTCGGCTTGGCTCCAGCAGCTTTCCTCCATGGATCACGAGGACGACGATCCCGGCACGACGTGGAACGAGCGCGCCCGCAAGCGCGAGCCAAACAAGATGTCACCCCGCATGGCATGGCGCGCAATTCAATCCGCAATGCCCAAGAACGCAATCATCTCGTCTGACATCGGCAACAACTGCGCCATCGGAAACGCCTATCCGACATTCGAGGAAGGCCGCAAATACCTCTCTCCGGGCCTCTTCGGTCCGTGCGGCTACGGCTTCCCCGCCATCCTCGGCGCCAAGATCGGAAACCCCGACACTCCCGTCGTCGGCTTCGCTGGTGATGGCGCATTCGGCATTTCCATGAACGAGATGACTGCATGCGGCAGAGACGATTGGCCAGCGATCACGATGGTCATCTTCCGCAACTATCAGTGGGGCGCCGAGAAGCGCAACACGACCCTGTGGTACAGCGACAACTTCGTTGGCACCGAACTCGATCTTGACGTGAACTATGCCAAGATTGCGGAAGCCTGCGGCGTTAAGGGCGTACAGGCCCGCAGCATGGACGAGTTGCGTGACCAGCTGGCCAAGGCCATTCAGGATCAAATGGACAACAAGAAGACGACCTTCATTGAAGTCCTTCTGAACCAGGAACTGGGCGAGCCATTCCGTCGCGACGCCATGAAGAAGCCTGTCCCAGTCGCGGGAATTGATGCAGCCGATATGCGCCCGCAGCAGCCGCTCTAAGGCGCACATCGAACCAGTTGCCAGATTGACGCGCACAACAATTAAGCGCGTCAATCAGGCATCTACGAGAGACGTCGCGGCGCCCACCGCCGCGACGATCCGCATAACCTCCGTGCGACACGAACCGCAGTTCGTACCAGCCTTCAAGGTCGCACCGATATCCGCCGCGCTACGGCAACGACCGGATTTAACCGCCCCGACGATTTCGTTCGCACCAACATCAAAGCACGAGCATACGATCGGTCCACGATCCGCTATGCCGTTGCCTGCTCGGCCGGCCAGCAACCGCAAACGCTGCTCTGGTGCAACCACGTCGCCCAATTGATCGACCGCCCAGGAACGCGAAACCGAAACCGGATCACGACTGGCAAAGAAAAGCCCCACGCAACGGTTCTTCTGAAACGCTGCAAAGCGATAGTCACCTCGCCGCGCGTCTTCATAAGCGAGTAGCTCGACCCCGCCAATGTGATGAATAGCGAGAACTTGCTCTGCAAGCTCTCGCCATGATGCAGGATCGCCACGATCCGCAAACTCCATGCGCACGCCGCTTTGGGTTGGCGCAATTACCGCATATTCAAACTGATCTATATGCGGCTTTTCCTGCGTCACCGTGAAACCGTACCAAGCCGCCGCAAATCTATCGACCTTTACTGGCGTAAACTTCAACTCAGGCTGCCCTGACACCGGATCCGTATGTGATGCGATGAGTGCGCCTACTCGCGCGTATCGAGCGAACTGATCATTCCAATGCATCGGCATAAAAATAACACCGCGCTGCTGTTCATCACTCACCACAACCCGCGCCAGAACTCTGCCGATTGAGCTTGAAACCTCCGCGATCATCCCTGATTTCAGTCGCAACGCCTGGGCATCATCGGCGTGCATCTCGACGAACGGTTCCGAAATATGACTGAGCAGCCGCGGCACCTTTGCGGTCCTCGTCATGGTGTGCCACTGATCCCGTATGCGGCCAGTATTAAGCACGAACGGATAGTAGCGCTCCGGCTGATCGACGGCAGGTCGATATGGTATTGAAACAAATCGCGCCCGACGATCCTTCGTGAAGTAGCCCCCCTCAGCAAAGAAGCGCTTCTCCTCGCCCGTCTCACCAATGCGCTGCGGCCACTGAAAAGGAGCCAGTGCCGCGTAGTCTTCCACGTCAATGTCGGCATAAGCGGATATGTCGAGGTCGCGCGAACCATCATTGCGATAGCCCGTTAGCGATGCATACTCTGCAAAGATGTCTTGAGGACCGCGATACGGGAATGCAGCACCATAGCCCATCTTGCGCGCGACCTCGGTGAACTGCCACCAATCGGGGCGTGCTTGACCCGGCGCATCCAAAAAAGCTCGCTGACGCGAAATTCGCCGCTCAGAGTTTGTAACCGTTCCGTCCTTCTCGCCCCATGCGGTTGCTGGCAACAACACGTCAGCAAGCGCTGTCGTATCCGTGCATTCGACAACATCTGACACGACGACAAACGGACAGATCTCAAGCGCTCGACGCACAAGATCAGCGTCCGGCATGCTATCGACTGGATTTGTCGCGACAATCCATAACGCCTTTATTCGGCCTTCTGCTACCGCGCGGAATAAATCGACGGCTTTCAGGCCCGCCGACACTGGCAACCGATCCGTCTGCCAGAATTCACTGACAATTGCGCGATGCACATCACTTTCCAAGTCCATGTGCGCGGCGAGCATATTGGCCAGTCCACCCGTCTCGCGCCCTCCCATCGCATTGGGTTGTCCCGTCACCGAGAATGGGCCCATCCCAGGGCGGCCGATCCGCCCGGTTGCGAGGTGGCAATTGATGATGGCATTGACTTTATCCGTCCCGGCCGACGATTGGTTGACGCCCTGGCTGTAGACGGTGACGACGCGCTCGGTGTCGGCAAACAACTGATAGAAGTCGTAGAGCTCGGCCCGCTTGAGCCCCGTAATCCTCGCAATGTCGTCGATCTCTAGCCGCCCAGCAACCGCCAACGCCGCATCGAGGCCAGCTGTATAGTTGACGACGTATTCCTTATCGAAAGCGCCTGCATAGCCCATCGATGCAAACAGCCCATTGAACAGGGCCACATCGCTTCCAGGCAATATTGCCAAATGAAGATCAGCAATTTCGCATGTCATCGTACGCCGCGGATCGATGACGACAATCTTCGTCCCGCGTTTCTCCTTTGCTGTCGCCAATCTCTGGAACAGTACGGGATGACACCACGCCAGATTGGAACCCACGAGCACGACGAGATCAGCTTCTTCAAGATCGCTGTAAACGCCCGGCACCGTGTCGGAACCGAAAGCACGCTTATGGCCCGCAACAGACGAAGCCATGCAAAGGCGTGAGTTAGTATCAATGTTGGCTGTCCCGATGAAACCTTTCATCAGTTTGTTGGCGACGTAATAGTCTTCCGTCAGAATTTGACCCGAGACGTACATCGCAACGCTGTTGGGACCACACCGCTCGATCGATTCCTTGAAACGGCTTGCTACAAGTTCAAGAGCGTCATCCCAAGTCGCCGTGCGTCCGCTGACTTGTGGTGTCAGCAGACGCCCATCTAACGATAACGTCTCACCAAGTGCAGAACCCTTGGAGCACAGACGCCCGAAATTAGATGGGTGCTCCCTATCTCCCGCTATTTCCACCGACCCGTCGGCTTTCGCCCGCGCGAGCACGCCACAACCCACACCGCAATAGGGGCATGTCGTCCTGGTCCACTCGTTTGTCGCCATTGCAACCTCACGCCGCATCTCTGGCAGCCAGTGCCGTGCCGTCTATGAAAATCCGCCCATGCTCGACCCTCACACCGTAGGTCTTCACACTGCCCTCGTCGGCCCCCATCGCCGTGCCGCTCCCCAGGTTGATGACCCAGTTGTGCAAGGGACAGGTCACCGATCCTCCATGAACAATACCTTGACTGAGCGGGCCGCCTTTGTGCGGACACCTGTCATCGAGTGCAAACACTTCGTCGCTGGAGGTACGAAATACTGCGACACAGCCAGCGCGAGTCTTTAATACACGCGCTCCATTTTTTGGCACGTCATCCAGCATCCCAATTTCGATCCAGGCCTTTTCCATCATGGTCATTCAGCAGCCTCCGCAACGGTAAGGTCACGCATTGGTGCAAACTCGTGCGCATCCCTGCCTTGCGCGCGCTCGGCCCAGGGATCGGATTGCGAGAATTTCTGCGACAGCAAGAACCGATCGACAAGCGCCGCACGCGAGTCGAGATCATCCACGACGTGTGCCCGGATGCTGTCATTTCCAACGCGTTTTGCCCATTTGTAGATCCGCTCTAGATAACGTCCTTGTTCGCGATAAAGCTGGATCAGCGCTGCTGTCACCGCGATTGTCTCGTCCTCCGTTGCGACATGGCACAACACCTCTGTCCCCTTGATGTCGAGGCCAGCAGCACCAGCAAAATGTATTTCATAACCACTATCGACGCAGATCACGCCAACGTCCTTGCAGGTCGCCTCGGCACAATTGCGTGGGCATCCTGAACGGCCAATTTCACTTT
>AERA01003774.1_pt1 | contig 12325 bp, 8 predicted proteins | sample 267968 | NCBI WGS metagenome assembly AERA01 (sample SAMN02954363, study PRJNA61401) | activated sludge metagenome | biome: terrestrial; feature: wastewater treatment plant; material: activated biomass; isolation source: activated biomass of an industrial wastewater treatment plant | reverse complement strand
TGTGATAGTGATCCGCATCCTCCAGGAACTGCCGGCGAATCGTGAACGTGTGCCCATCGATCACAACGTCGGCCTGCCCCATTGCGCGAACCTCCTCCGGCGAGGCACCAATGAGCCTCACGACCTCGGCCACATTCGCCGGCGTTCCAATCGTAGCAATCGCCTTTGCTTCAGGGACCTCCGAGGCTGCGGCAAGTATAGCCGCGCCACCCAGAGAATGCCCCACCAGCACCGTCGGCGCCGCATATTGCTCACGCATGTACGCGACCGCAGCTAAAACAGCAGCGCGATAATCCGTAAAATTGCTCTCCGAAAACTCACCCCCCGACTTGCCATGCCCGGGCAAATCAAAACGGAACACCGCCAGACCCTCTCCAGCAAGTCCCTCAGCAATACGCCGCGTGATGGCAAGGTCCATTGAGCACGTAAAGCCGTGAACCAATAACGCATAGGCTTGTGGCGGTCCCGCAGGCAGATCTAATCGCGCGGCAAGCTCGATCCGCCCCAATCTGCTATCGAAACCAAAATACATCGGCGGTGTCTTCTTTGCTGGCGTGCTGCGCGCGTCAGTCATGAGGAAACTCCAAATTGCTGTCGTCTGATCTCTCGACGCAAAGTCCTACCGCCAAATTCGCACGACTGCGACCCGGCGCGCCCAACTTCTCGCGCTTCCGATCCGATTGCTTCAACAATGTTGCCCGGCCAGATCTCAGGATCCGCCAAACGACGCCCGCCTGCATTGAAGCAGTGCCCACGACACAATGGATTGTTCTGGCGTCAGCCCCCGAACCAATCTCGGGCTCAACACGGTAAAGCGATTGTAAATAAATAACGCCCGCGAAAATCGCGAATAGGCCTATTTCCGGCGATCCGCCGCAAAAACAATTCGAAATCCCTCAACGAAGTCCTAACCAAGGGCTCCGGTTGCATAGGGATTATTGCAACGAAACGCCAAGATTAAAGCTCGTTTAAGATCGAATTGGTATATCCCAACCTTCAGACACGAAAAGACTTAAGAGGGTGTTCGCCTTGCTATCCTCGTTCTGGCGGCGAAAAAATGTTCGACTGGTTCAGCGTCTCAATGCAGCAATTGAGGCGACTGATCGCATGAGCGAAACCTATAGCGCTCCAAAGCCTCCCCGCGTCCTCATCGATACATCTTACGTTGAGCACCGCACGCGCCAGCCTACGATCGCGCGCAATCAAGATGATGCGCCTTACGACGACAAGCACCCTGGCGACGAGGCGGAGTTATCCGAGCATGCCGATGCCTATGGTGCGGACGAAAGTTTCGCGACCCCCGAAAACGTACAGCCGTTTGATCCGGAAGACTTTGGCGTCGACGCTTCACTGATCAAGGAAGTCTTGGCCCAGTTGGAGCTGGCTGAGCAGCGCGAAATAGAAACCCAGCAAGAGCTCGACAAACTCCGCCAGCAAGCAACGGAACTCGAGGCCGCCGCGACGGCTGCCAAGGAAGCGCAAACCGCTGCCGAAGCCGCAAGCAATGAGGCAAGCGCGGCAGCTGCCGCCGCTAGCGCTGAACTTGCCGCATTGCGTTCTTCACCCCCAGCATTGGCCACAACGATCAATGCTGAAAAAGAAATCACAGAAATTAGCGCGCGATATGAAGCTAAGCTCATGCTTGAGCAAGCCGCGCGCCGCAAAGCTGAGACGCAGCGCGATGAGGACAACTCCGAGTTAGAGGAACTCCGCAAATCGAAAGCGTTGGAACAAGCCGCCAGCGAAGCCAACGAGGTTACATCATCGAGGAATAGCGAGATGGCGCAAGAAATAGTCTTGTTGCGCTCGCGAAACGACGAACTCGCCGCTGAAGCAGCAAAAACACGCGAAGCCCTCACCCGCTCTGAGACCGAGGTAAAGGCTGCTCGTCGTGCTGCTGATGCCAGCCGCGCGCAAACCGCTTCCATACGTGAAGCTGCGGACAAGGCTACTAGCCTCGAAAAACATCTAAACGAGGCAAATGCGAGAGAAACAGAACTCACAGCCAAAGTCCAAAGTCTTGAATCGCGCACCAGTGACCTCAACGCAGAAATAGAAAAGCTCAAGCTCGAACATTCCCAAGAGCGCGAAACGACCGATAAAGAAGCTAAGAAAAAAACCGATAAGGCCGCTGCTGAGATCGCAGCATTGCGGCTTGCTGCCGAACACCTTGCCGAACAGCGCGCTCGTGATGACGATAGCGTTCTCAAGCGCAACGAGACCCTGATAAAAGACATCGAGCAAATGCGGGGGCACATTGCGGGCCTTGAATCTGCCGCTTCCAAAGAGCGTGACGCCGCCCGCATTGACGCCGAAAAGGCGAACGCAGAAATCACAGCACTTCGTGCATCCGCGCGGGAACTGACTGACCACCACGTACGGACCACGCGAGAAATCGAAGAGCACACAACAGCGCTGACTGCAGAAGTTATGACCTTGCGCGATAAAGTCGCAAGGCTCGATAAAAGCCGCGATACCGAACGCAAAGCAGCAGCCAAGGTCGCAGCAGAGGCCGATTCACAGATCAACTCACTCCGCGGTGAACTAGATACGCAGCTCAAACGTGCAGTTGAGTTTGAAAACGAACTGATGGCCGCCGAAGCTGCACGCCTCAGTGCCGAATTCGATCGCGATAATGCGAGAAAAGAAGCACGCGAATTGGAAGCGCGCTTGACAGCCAGCCGCTCAGAAGCCTCCGCAACACCACCGGCCGCGCTAAATCAAATCGCAAACGAGCCACCAGTGTTTAAAGTGGCAAAGTCCGAAACCGATTGGAACGCGATTAATACACCCGCGGAAATACCGACCGACCATGGCGATCAGATTTCGACGGCGCAGCAGACGGTGACGTCCGCGCCAAGCATCGTAACCGACGTAGCCGAACAACCATCCATCAATCCATCTGACGCAGATAACGACGCCACCGGCACGCCCAAAGTCCAATTCGTGACAACGCAACAGCTTTCACTCTTGCCACCACCGCTTCCGCAGACGGCTGCGCCCAAGTCCATCGAAAGCGCCTCCACGCAATCCGCTGAGCCTGCAAATTTGGCCGATACGTCCACTGGTCCCCAGAGTTCACCAAGTGAGTCCGGTGAGGAGGAGCGTCGTGGCCGCGAGAAGCGAATGCCATCACGCATGGCCGTAACGCTCTGGACCGAAGCCTGGGGGCAACCACTGTCGTGCTTCCTTGTCGACAAGTCGTCGCGAGGCGCGAAGATTGAAATGAAACCTGATCGCATATTCGGCGGCACCAATCGCATTAGCGTGGGCGACCGGCTTACGCTTACCTTCAATTACGCTCAGGAACGCACTTCGGTCTTCTGCGACGTCATATGGATGGACGGCAATTTCCTCGGCGTGAAGTACGCTGGCCAGTTCAAAACCGAGATAATCAAACCGCGCCCAGCGCAACGTCGTTGATCCATAGAAGCTTCATCACCCGAAGTACGTTGTGGTCTAGCACCGTCACGCACAAACCGACAACTGCCGCCTATTGGCTAAGCGCCAGTTTGTATTTCACCTCACACACCCAGACAGATACGATGCCGCAGTCGAAAACTCGCAACTGCATCGAAGTCCCATGTCCTCTCGCACACATCATGTAATCCGCACCGCCACTGCTGAAGACCTGCCCGCATTACTCGATCTCTATCGCCAAGCCGGCTTCGGCACTGACACGATGAACATCGACCGCGCTCGTGACATGCTCGCACGCATTGAAGCCTATCCCGATTATCGCATCTATGTGATCCTCGACAGCGATGGGTCTGCACTCGGCACCTACGTCTTGCTCATCATGGACAACATCGCCCACGACGGCCGCCCGTTGGCAATCGTCGAGCAAGTCGTTGTCACAGCGGAGCAAAAAGGTAAAGGGCTCGGCAAGGCGATGATGCAGCACGCCATGGAAGAAGCACGCAAGGTCGGCTGTTATAAGCTACAGCTTTCTTCGCACACCCGGTTCAAGGACGCCCACGCATTCTACGACAAGCTTGGCTTCACCCGTCACGGCTACAGCTTCTATGTCGATGTCGTGTAGTTTGAGAAAAATAAGCAATCGCTATTGAATTGCATCCGACAGACTTTTTTGAGTCGGTTCGAAAAGCATCACAGGAAGCTGTAGGGATCGATGTCGATCGACAACCGCAAGTCGCCTTTGATTGGTGGCACGGCCTCCATCCACGCGCGAATGTAGCCCTGAATGTCGAGTTCGCGCGATGCTTTCACAAGAAGCCGCCAGCGGTGACGTCCGCGAACGATGGCAAGCGGCGCTTCCGCAGGCCCTAGAATTTGAATCTTTTCCGAGAACGGCGCACGCTTGGCGATGTCGCGCGCGACACTTTCGGCAATCCCCTTGTCACGCGCCGAAACGATCATCGCGACGAGCCGACCATAAGGTGGCAGAACACCGCGCTGCCGCACATGAATTTCCTGCTCGAGAAACGATTCGCGATCTCCCGATATAATCGCCTGCATCACCGGATTATCCGGATTGTACGTCTGCACAAGCCCACGCCCGCCAGCATAAGATCGCCCCGCGCGTCCCGTTACCTGATGTAGTAGTTGAAACGTTCTTTCACCCGCACGCGGATCAGCACCTTGCGCAAGTCCCAGATCACCATCCACCACGCCCACCAGCGAAAGATCTGGGAAATGATGTCCCTTCGCAACGATTTGCGTGCCGATAATGATGTCGGCCTCATGATCTTCGATGCTCTTGATCACTTGGCGCATCTCGATGAGGCTCGGGATGAGATCCGAAGATAGCAGCGCCACACGCGCATCGGGAAATCGCTCAGCCACCTCTTCGGCAACGCGCTCCACACCAGGACCGCAAGCGACAAGCCCACCTTGTTCTCCGCACTTGGGGCACTTTTCGGGTACAGGCAGTGAAAACCCGCAGTGATGGCAGTTGAGACGATTGCGGAACCGATGCTCCACGAGCCAAGCGGTACATTGCGGGCATTCGATGCGGTGGCCACATGCACGGCAAAGCGTCAGCGGCGCATAACCGCGGCGATTGAGGAACAACAGCGACTGCCGCCCATCTGCCAACGTTTCTGACATCGCATCAACAAGTGATGGTGCCAGCCAACGTCCTTTGTCAGGCTGCTCGGCGCGCAGATCGATCCCCGTAATCTCTGGCAGCTCCGCGCCCGAATACCTCCCCGGCAGTACCACGTGCCGATAGCGGCCCGTGCGCGCATTCACATGGCTCTCTATCGATGGAGTAGCTGACGCCAGCACGACTGAAAATGACCCGAGCGAACCTCGCACAACGCTCATATCGCGCGCCTGATAATGCACGCGGTCATCCTGCTTGTAGCCCTGGTCGTGTTCTTCATCGACGATGATGAGGCCAAGATCGGGATAGGGCAGAAAGAGCGCCGATCGCGCCCCAACGACGACACGCGCCTCGCCCTGCGCCACCCACTTCCAGATACGCCCACGATCTGCCGGTGAAAGCGCCGAATGCCACTCCGCCGGCGCACCTCCGAAGCGTGCAGCAAAGCGATCCATGAACTGGCTGGTGAGTGCGATCTCCGGCAGCATGATGAGTGCCTGACGCCCTTGCTCCAGCGCCCGCGCCACAGCTTCGAAATAGACCTCCGTCTTGCCCGATCCGGTGACACCGTCGAGCAGCGACACCGAGAAATTACGCCCATCGATTGCTGATCGTAGGGTCTCCACCGCCCGTTCCTGATCCTCGGTGAAGGTGTTCGCCATATGCTGGGGATCGAGCCGCGCAGGCTTGCGCTCAGGGATCGCCACCTCGACGAGATTGCCCGACGCCACCAGCCCATCCACAACGCCACTTGAGCATCCCGCAGCCGACGCCAGTTCTGACTTCACCCGGATGAGTCCGTCAGACGCCACGTCGAGCACCCGCTGCCGTGCCGGCGTCATGCGTGGCGGATCAGCAGCTTCCGCAACATAGCGCACACCAAAACGCGGGCTTGCGGGCTCGAAGACCGATTGCGCGCTCATCATCATGCGCACGACCATGCCCAGCGGCGACAGCGTATAACGGGCAATCCACTCGGCAAATCGGAGCGAAATTTCCGGTAGCGGCGGCACGTCGAGCAGGCAATCGATCGCCTTCAACTTCTTGGGATTGACCGGTTTGCCCTCACCCACCGCCCGGTCCCAGACCACCCCGATACGCCGCTGCGGCCCGAACGGCACAAGCACGAAAGCGCCCGGACGGATTCCGGCCGCAAGCTCACCATCCGGCAACAGATAATCATAGCTCTGGTCGAGCGCCACCGGCAGCACAACGGGCACCGCGGCCGCTGCTGGCTCATGATCGTTATTCAACTGGTCCAGAAGACTTTCCAAAGGCCCCGCCGACGGACTAGAAGCTACATCGAACCCAATGGTACCGATCGAACAGTTACCCTAGCCGCTCTCGTGGAGAGGCAACGGGGCAAGGAGCCCGATGAAATGAAATTCTTCGTTGATACTGCCGATGTGGCTGAAATCCGCGAACTTGCAGCCACAGGTCTCCTCGATGGCGTCACCACAAACCCCTCGCTTGTGGCGAAATCAGGTCGCGATTTCAAGGAAGTGATCGCCGAAATCTGCGCCATCGTTGCCGGTCCGGTTTCAGCGGAGGTGACCGCGCTCGATGCCGGCGGCATGGTGGCGGAGGGTCGCGAACTGGCCAAAATCGCCAAGAACGTGACCATCAAGGTGCCTCTGACGATGGAAGGCCTCAAGGCCTGCCGCAAGCTGACGAGCGAAGGCACGCTTGTCAACGTCACATTGTGCTTTTCCGCTAATCAGGCTCTGCTCGCCGCAAAGGCCGGTGCCACCTTCATTTCACCCTTCATCGGCCGCCTTGACGACATTGGACTGGACGGCATGGTGCTGATCAAGGAGATCCGCCAGATTTATGACAACTATCCCGGTCTCTCGACCGAGATCCTCGCCGCATCGATCCGCACGGTGAACCACGTCAAGGACGCAGCCTTGATCGGTGCCGATGTAGCCACGATCCCGCCGTCGATCCTGAAGCAGCTCGTCAAGCACCCGTTGACCGACAAAGGCATCGAAATGTTCATGGCCGACTGGTCTAAGACTAAGCAGAAGATCTTGTGAGGCAGGCTTGCCTGTACGCTTCCGCTTCCCGCAGCACGGGCAACATGTCGAGCCAGCCTTCTTAGCGCTGCTGGAACAGTTGGAGCGACACGCGATTCTGCTCGATACGCAGTTTCGCATTCCCGGCACCAATATTCGATTCGGCCTTGATCCATTGATCGGCATCATCCCCGTCGCCGGCGATATTGTCGGCGCCGCATGGAGCCTTCGCCTCGTCAGCATCGCGCGGCAGCTCGGCGCCGAATCGACACTGGTGCGCAAGATGCTGCTGATCACCACCGCCGATTTCCTTCTCGGATTGGCTCCGCTCCTAGGGCCCGTTGTCGATGTTTTCTTTCGCGGCAATATGAGAAATTTGGCCCTGCTTCTGGATGCAATCAGCAAGGCCCGCGCCGCATCGAATATTCGATCCTGATGGCCGCGCTACGATCCACAATTCTCACCAATCTAAGGCAACAGGTCATTCGCGACGGTGAGAGGACACGTCCGCGGCAACTTGCGAAAATCCCGTGCCTGCACGTAATTGCCCATTGGAAGTCGCCGCAGCGCGGCTGATTGCGCCGCCACGTTGCGCCGCCCATCGATACGCATTTCGCCAACACGATGCCGGCCGCCTCGCTCAACCCAGGTCGGAATGAAGCCCGCCGCAGAAACCTCGGCGCGCGTGGTCGACGACTTCGTCAGTTCGATAAGGGCGACAATGCCAGTCCGCTGATCGTCGGAGACTTGGTTCGATATGAAGTTTCCCGTCGAATAGATGACAAGCCCATCACGACCATCGTCCGTCGTGATTTTCTCCCAACCCTGCAGAACATGCGGATGCGTGCCGATCACCGCGGTTGCGCCCGCTGATATCGCATCGCGAGCGTAATCGCGATCCGATGACTTCGGCTCCGGAGACTTCTCGATCCCCCAATGCGGCGTCAGTATCACCGCATCGACATCGGGATCTTGCGCGTTCCAGCGGATCTCCTCGAAAATTTGAGTGCGATCACTGTAGCAGTTCGCCACCTGCCGATGCCGGTCCGGCATACCGTTCGTCGAATACGTGCAGCCGATCCAGGCAACCGTCATGCTCCCCGCCCGTGTTTTCACGGCCCAGCGATGAAAGGCATCGGCATTCCGACGCTTCGTTCCTGAATATCCAAGACCGGCTCGCTCCAGCGCATCAATTGTCCGATCGATTCCGATAGGACCGCGATCGGCCGAATGATTGTTGGATGTCGAGACCACATCGAAACCTGACTGCTTCAGGTCGTCGATCACCGAAGGATGATAGTTGAACTCGAGCGAACCGCGAGGCGCACCGTAAACGCGGCCATCCCACCGCCGCCCTGGATCGGCCACAACACGCCAACCAAGCGCAACACCCCTTGCGGCAGGCCCTTCGAGATTACCGTAGGTGAGATCAGCACTGGCCAGCACCGGCGCGAGTGACTGCCAGAAATCCGCATATCGCCCCCCGCGCGCAAGCGCCTGCCGCTGAAGCGAATTGTGAAACAGAAGATCGCCGACAGCCGCCACGACGATTCGCTCACCGCCACCGCAACCGGCACGAAAGGTCATTGCCTCTTCGCCGGCCACCGCAGGCATCAACGCACCTGAAAATCCCCCGACACCAGCGAGCATTCTCAAACGAATTTCCGGCCAACCACGGCCTACTCCTCAATCGACGCGCACAAATTAGGCAAGCTCGCCGCAGTAACAGACTGAAATCACGATGATTGAAGACTGCCAGAATTTCCCTCCCCGCTCCAGCCATCCCAGGGTCGCACCCCAACACGCTGCTGTTTGTCTCCCTTCAACCGCGCAATTTTCTCTCCAAAAGCTGCGCCGGAGCACGCCAGATTCCCGTGCAGCACTCCATGCAGCACTGGCCACCGTGACCGCCGGGCCCACTCCTGTTAATCTTTTGTTAACCAAGTTGCTGCGTCATCGACTCACTGCAATCAAAGCCCGAGCACGCATGCCCCCAGCTGCCCGCCCACACGCTACAGGAACGCGAGGACCCGACGATCCGAGCGCTATGGATTTCGGCGCCGATCTGGCCGCAGCATCGAATGCCTGGCTGGAGCATCTACGCAGTGCGCGCGGCTATTCACGCGAAACTCTGGCTGCCTACGAGCGCGATCTGCGCCAGTTCGTTTCATTCCTTGGCATGCACTTCGATTACGCTCCCTGTCTGGCTGATCTTTCTCGTATCGATGCCAAAACCGTTCGTGCTTTTCTTTCCGCACGGCGCAAGCAGGGCGCGGTCAGCCGCTCACTCTCCCGCACACTATCGGCCTTGCGCACTTTTTTTCGCTGGCTGGAAGCGGAAGGCCGTATCAAGAACCGTGCACTGCAGCAGGTTTCCTTGCCCAAGGTGCCGCATTCGGTTCCCAAACCGTTGACAGAGGCACACGCTGCCCGCGTCATCGAAGGCGAGGGTCTATGCGACGCTGCCGATGAGTGGATCACCGTTCGAGATACAGCGGTTCTCTTGCTGCTCTACGGCGCCGGCCTTCGAATTTCCGAAGCTCTCAGCCTCACCGTGGCAGATGCGCCGATTGAAGGCCGCGACGTCATCGTCATTAGCGGCAAAGGCGGCAAGGAACGCATGGTTCCGATCCTGGCCGTCACGCAGCAGGCGGTCAGCCGCTATCTCAAACTATGCCCCTATCCGCTTCAACGCCATGACCCGCTGTTCGTTGGGGCCAAAGGCGGACCACTTTCACCGCGCATCATCCAGCTTGCCATGCAGCGCATGCGCGCCAGCCTTGGCCTGCCCGATACCGCAACGCCTCACGCATTGCGCCATTCGTTCGCGACCCACCTACTGGCCGCCGGAGCAGATCTTCGCCAGATTCAGGAATTGCTCGGCCACGCCTCTTTATCGACCACCCAGATCTACACGGCGGTGGACCGCGACCGCCTTTTGGCGATCTACGAAAAAGCCCATCCGCGCCACAAGGTAAGCGCCGAGGAAAGCGGCAATTAACTCTCCCTGCAAATTTCACAAAAACTGCCCCTGGTCGTTAGTAGCACTTAGTGCTTGTCCCTGAGAGATGGGACGATTCGCATTGCCAAGGGAGTGCGAAACGGACCCGACAACAATGGCTATGAGCGGGCCACAATTACAAAACCGAATTCATCAACTGGCTGACCTGCACGAACGAACGGCTTGAGATAATTTTCGATCATGACTCATTCGTGTTACTGCGCTCATCGTAATGACGGAGTTCTATCACCGGATGCGTAAGTCCCGTTTCCAATATGCCGCCCTATTAACGATGGCGATCATTGCAGCAGCGTTCCTGGTGTTGACACCGACGCTCGGCCATTCCGCACAGAAGCCAGCAAACTCCAGCACTCAAGTGCGATGCAGCGGCACCAATATGCTGCCGGAATTGGCAGCCCAATCGCCCGAGGAATATTCGAAGATACGGGCCGCCGCACAAGCGACCCCAAATACCCAAGCCGTATTGTGGAAGATCGAGCGCGAAGGCGTGCCACCGTCGTATCTTCTCGGCACGATCCACTTGACGGATTCGCGCGTCACCACCTATTCGCCAAACCTCAAAGCTGCGCTTGAAGAAACCAAAACACTGGTGCTCGAAGTGGCAGACATGTCCAATGAAGCAACCAACGCCGCAATCAATAACGCCGCAGGGTCAATAATTTTCACTGACGGGCGCAAACTCAATGAGCTGCTGTCCGACGTCGAATATGACCAGGTAAAGGCGACGCTAAGCAGCGCGGGCTTACCCAACGAAATGGCTTCTGTGATTAAGCCCTGGGTCGTTTCGATGCTCTTGTCAGCATCAGCATGTGAGCGTCAGCAAGCGAGCAATGGCGTGCCCGTGCTTGATCTGAAACTAGCCAACACCGCGCGCGATCAGAATATAAAGGTGGTCGGTCTCGAAACGATAGATAGCCAGTTTGCAGCCATGGCAGCCATTTCCGATGACCAGCAAATTGCGATGCTGCGTGCAAACCTAAAATTCGCTGATCGCGCCGACGACACCACAGAAACACTGCTGCAGCTTTATCTGAGCCGTAACATGGGCTCCGCATGGGCGTTTCAGCTTGCTTTAGCCAAAGAGGCCGGCGTCGACAGCCAATCATTCTCCGAGTTTCAGAAGCACATTATATCCGACCGCAACCGGGAGATGCGAGACGCATCCTTGCCGCTGCTCCGCGACGGCCACATCCTCATCGCAGTCGGTGCCCTGCACCTCATCGGCGATCACGGCCTCGTCGCGCTCTTGCGTCAGTCTGGCTATACATTGACGCCGATAGAGTAACGAGCCTGCGCAACACACCGCACCCATCAATCCAAAAAACAAAAGGCGGCGCGCAATATGCGCACCACCTCTGTTCGCCCGATACAAGAGCGGCGAAATACTGATTCCGCCGCATCAAGCTCTCACATATGAATCGGCCGTTTGTCGACGGCGAGTGCGGCCTCTTTCACAGCCTCCGACAGCGTCGGGTGCGCATGACAAATACGCGCGAGATCCTCTGCCGAACCACCGAACTCCATAATCACACACGCTTCAGCGATAAGTTCACCGACGTTCGGCCCAATCATGTGAACACCAAGAATGCGATCTGTCTTGGCGTCCGCAAGGATCTTCACGAAACCTTCCGTCGTGCGGTTCACCTTCGCCCGCCCATTGGCCATGAATGGGAACTTGCCGACCGAATAAGCGATGCCAGCTTCCTTTAGTTCCTCTTCCGATTTACCCACGGTTGCCACTTCGGGCGACGTGTAGATTACGCCCGGAATGACGCCGTAGTTCACATGACCTGCTTGTCCGGCAAGGATCTCCGCCAGTGCGACGCCTTCGTCTTCCGCCTTGTGCGCGAGCATCGGCCCCGCAATGACATCGCCGATCGCATAAATGCCCTTCACGTTCGTCTGGAAATGTTCGTCGACCACAATCCGCTTGCGCTGGTCGAGTTGCACGCCCACCTCATTCAATCCCAGGCCCTCCGAATAGGGCACGCGTCCAATCGCGATCAGCACCACATCGGCAGCAAGCTTCTTCGGCTCTCCCCCCGCCGCCGGTTCGATCGTGACCGAACAACCGATTTCGCTTTTTTCGAGCGCGGTGACCTTCGAACCGAGAATGAACTTAAAGCCCTGCTTGGTGAGGATCTTCTGGAACTGTCGTGCGACGTCCAGATCCGTGCCGGGCAGGATACGATCGAGATATTCCACCACTGTCACATCGGA
>AERA01035929.1_pt1 | contig 12359 bp, 10 predicted proteins | sample 267968 | NCBI WGS metagenome assembly AERA01 (sample SAMN02954363, study PRJNA61401) | activated sludge metagenome | biome: terrestrial; feature: wastewater treatment plant; material: activated biomass; isolation source: activated biomass of an industrial wastewater treatment plant | reverse complement strand
ACCCCTGATGGGGTGAGGGGTTTTTTATTTCAAAACGCTACCTACACATAACCCCTAGCGGGGTATCGGAAATAACACTTTCAATGACTTGCATTTATTCTTGATATCCTTTTGAAAATTCACAGTTCTTGCTGATCCCTGGAGCGACAATAACTCTTTTCAAGTTTTAAACGCTTAACGACGCTTCAGATGCCAGGTGCCAGATCCTTCATGTCTATCTAACCACTAACCCCTAAACGCTAACCACTTATCTTTCAGGTATAAATCCTCGCCGTACACACCTTAAACATTAAACTTTAAACATTAAACGTTAATCGACTCCTGAGATGCCAGATATCAGATGCCAGATGCCAGATCCTTCATGTCTATCTAACCACTAACCCCTAAACGCTAACCACTTATCTTTCAGGTATAAATCCTCGCCGTACACACCTTAAACGTTAAACATTAAACATTAAACCACATAAACCAACCCGCGATCCTGCTGTTCCACTAGGAACATATATCAAGCAAAATGCCACACATCGCCATCATCTCCTCCAGCGTCCGCACCGGTCGGCGCTCTCACCGGGTTGCCTTATATTTTGAAAAGTATCTGAAGGACAATGAACTTGCCACCACCGAGATCATCGACCTGGACCAATACGACTTCCCCATTTTTGAAGAACGTATCTGGAACCTGGAGAATCCGCCGGACGGATTGAAAGACTTCTCCAATAAAATTGATTCCGCCGATGGGATCATCATCATCACACCGGAATACAATGGCGGATATCCGGCAAGTCTAAAAAATGCCATCGACGCGACCTATAAAGAATGGCATCGCAAACCCGTCGCGATCTCCACTGTCTCGCGCGGCATATTCGGTGGTACGCAGGTGATCATGCAATTGCAATTTGTCCTCTGGAAAATGCGCGCGTGGACCGTTCCCGCCATGTTTCCCGTCCGCGAAATCGAAAAATCATTTGATGAATCGGGCGTGCCCTCGGATGTGGAAGGCACGGATAAACGGGCGAAAACGTTTATTGGTGAATTGTTGTGGTGTGTGGGGGCTGGTGCAAATATGAAATCATCCGATTGAAATGGTTTTCCCGATTGAAGGGGCAAGCCCTTCAACTACGTCCGAAAAACGAAATTCTTCAATCATGGGCGTACCATTGGGGCGGTTTCTGATTGATGGGGATAACCCATTTGAAGGGGCAAGCCCTTCAACTACGTCCGGAAAACGAAATTCTTCAATCATGGGCGTACCATTGGGGCTTGCCCCATTGACCAATACCATTTTTACCCCCATTGAAAAAACACCCCTTAACCGGTAACAAACCCCCACCCTCCGGACATTAACCAAAACAAGGTTTATGATCCGGTCACGAAATCATTATATCCGTAAGGGCAATACCCGTCTTCGAATACCCGGGTACGACTATTCCAATCCCGGCCATTATTTCATCACGATCAATTGCCATTTGCGGCAATCTCATTTAGGCAGGATTGAAAATGGCAGAATGATCCTCAGCGCCTTTGGTTTCATCGCCTTATATGAATGGCTGAATCTTCCGAGCCGGTTCCGAAATGTATCATTGGATGTATGTCAAATCATGCCGGATCATATGCATGGTATTATTCGATTGAAACATCAACTCGACGATTCTCCACAATCGTTAATGATTTCAAATGCTGATTCCCATTTTGTTGAAAACATCAGTGGTGAAATATCGCTTCTTGATTTTACATTTCCCCGTACGTTGACGCTTTTGCGTGATTTGAAATCCTATAATAATGGTACACCGGCTGAAGGGGACATTCCCATTGAAGGGGCAAGCCCTTCAACTACGCCCGGAAACCGAAATTCTTCAATCATGGGTGTACCATTGGGGTTTACCCCCATTGACCAATACCACCATTATCCCTCCACCCTGGGCGTACCAATGGGGCTTGCCCCCATCGAACAAAAATCTATTTCGGATATCATCGGATCCTACAAATCCCTGGTCAATAATATCTGCCTGGAACTTCATAAACTAAACTACCGTCATCAATCGACCACACCTTTTCTGGGGAAGATCTGGCATTCCCGGTTTTATGACAGGATCATCAGGAAAGACAAATCGCTCGATCCGATTCGACGATACATACTTAACAATCCCAACAAATGGAACAAGCTGGATAAATAGACGGATGGAAAATCTGACTACCTGACAATCTCCCCCCGCAACCGCAACAACTCAATCTCCGCCAGCTTGGTGTTATACCGCGCCGCGATCAACCGGTTATACGCGTCTTCGAGGCTTTTCTCCGCTTCGCGAAGTTGAATGAAGGTGGCGCCGCCGAGGCGGTAGGTTTCCTGGATAATGTTGACGTTTTCCAGGGCGAGGGCAATATTGCTCTCCTCGAGTTCAAGCGCTTTGAGCTGGAGCTCGTATTCCCGGAAGGCGTTGAGCTGATCGCGATTGATGGCGGCCAGCCGGTTTTGATACAATAACTCCTGGTACTTGATGTCGAGTAAGGCCTGTTGTGTCTGCCGATGATTGTCGCGGTAGTTGAGAATGGGAATGGTGGCGGTGAATCCGTAGTTCAACCCTCTGTTGCGATTGAATACGGGCAACGCAGGATTGACGGCGATATCATTGTTGGTGCGCGCGAAGTTGTACGCCGCATTGAATTGAATGGTGGGGAACCGATCGGCTTTGATCTCTTTCAGGGTGAGTTGGGCGATATCAATATTCTTGGCCTGGAATAACAGGTCAGGATTGCTTCGTTCGATATTGGCCCGCAATTCATCAAGGCTGAGGCCCAATTGAAGCGGAATGGTTTCCTCAACATCATACGCCGTCGATCCCACCCGATACGTAGGTGTCGTTCCATCGTTGAGCAGTTGATTCAGGTTTTCCTTGAGTTGCCGGATGAAGGTTTCCTGTTGCAGTTGTGCTGCGCGTTGCGCGTTGTGATCCACCTGGCTTTGCAGTACATCAGGTTTGGCGCCGATGCCGATCTCCAGTTTTCGCTGTGCCAGATCAACGCGTGTCTGGCTCAAGCGCATTTGTTCTTCAACAGCGCGTAATTGCTGTTTCTGCCGCACGATATTGTAATAGGTCGACACCACATTGGCGACCGTGTTGACTACCTGGGTTTTCACTGTGATCTCGCCCAGGCGGACAAACTCTTCCGCTTTTTCCCGCGTGGCAAACATCCGGAGTCCGTCAAAAAGCGTCCAGTTCAGCGCCAGGGACGCGTTGATGTTATTCGAGGCGACATTCCCGCCCCGCTCCGTACCGTTTGCAAATCGTTGATTCTGGTTGTTGTTGGTCCACGCGGTCGACACCGTTCCATTCAATCGCGGGAGGAACACCACATTTCTGTACTGGTAATTCAGGGCCAGTAGCGCTGAATCATTTTCCGCGAGCTGAATGTCAAAATTGTTGACCAGCGCGATCTGGATCGCATCCTCCAGTGTCAACACCGGAAGGGCATTGTCCTGCGCGTTCACACACATCGGCAATACCATCATCGTGGCCATCACAAACCGAATCCATAATCTACCCATGCGCTTCACTCATTTCCGGTTCTTCAATAGCCGCTTCAAACGGATTTTTCTTCTTGGTCGATGACAAATAGGTGTACAGGGCCGGAACGACATATAAGGTCAAAACCAACGCAAACAACATGCCGCCGACGATCACAATCCCAAGGGGAACGCGACTCATCCCGGCCGAACCAATCGCCAATGCAATCGGCAATGCGCCCAGTGTTGTGGCTAATGTCGTCATCAATACCGGGCGGAAACGGGCAACGGCCGCATCAATGGATGCGCGCATTTTCTCCTGTCCCGATCGTCGCTTCTGGTTGGCAAACTCAACAATCAGAATGCCGTTTTTCGTGACCAACCCGATCAGCATGATGATCCCGATCTGGGAAAAGATGTTCAATGTCTGATCAAACATCCACATGCTGAGTACCGCACCGGCCAACGCCAGCGGAACAGTGATCATGATGATGATCGGATCAATAAAACTTTCAAATTGTGCCGCGAGCACGAGGAAGATCAGAATGAGTGCGAGGAAAAAAGCAAAGGAAGTATTCGATGCACTTTCCTCGTAATCCCGTGATGCGCCGGCAAGTGATGTATTAAATGTTTCATCCAGCACTTCCGCTTTAATCCGATCCATTTCGGCAATGCCATCGCCAATCGTTTTTCCGGGTGCCAATCCCGCCTGGATCGTCGCGCTCTTGAAGCGGTTGAAGTGATAGATCGTCGGCGGACTGGCCACTTCTTCCATCTGCACCAGGTTGTCAAGCTGGATCAATTCGCCGCGATTGTTGCGCACAAAGAAGGATTTCAGATCGAGTGGATCGTCTCTGTTGATGCGTTCAACCTGGCCGATGACTTCATATTGTTTTCCGTTCATGATGAAGTAACCAAATCGTCGTCCGCTCAAGGCCAGTTGAAGTGTATTATTCACATCCAGAACAGACACACCGAGCTCATTTGCTTTTAACCGGTCGACGGTGATTTGCAGTTCGGGCTGATTGAATTTCAGGTTGACATCGAAGCCCTGGAAGACCGGGCTCTTGCGCACTTCTTCCAAAAAGACCGGCACCGCTTCACGCAGTTTGTCAAAATTCAAATGCTGCAACACGTACTGCACTGGAAATGAACCGCGACCGCCGAGTCCGACTGAAATGGTTTGCTCCTGGATGGCAAATGCCCGCACGTTGGTATACTTCCGGTACATGGCATTCATCTGGTCTGCGATCTCCGCCTGGGATCGTTCGCGAGAATCCGGATCGACCAGGCCCAGGCTGATAAACGCGTTATTACTTCCGGAACCCGCACCAAAGCCAGGCGCAAACGAAAGCAACACATACCGCTCCGGCACGGAGTCCATGATCTGCTCCGAGATCTGGTAGGTCACCCGATCGGTATAATCAAAGTCAGCCCCTTCCGGTCCGGTAATACTGGTTCGCACCCGGTTGCGATCCTCCAGCGGCGCCAGTTCGGATGGAATATTTTTCCCGATAAAATAGATGATCCCCAGACAGCCGCCGATCAACACCAATGCCAACCATCGGGCGCGCATGAACGAGGACAGCGTACGACGATATAGATTTTCCATTCCGGTAAAAAATGGCTCAGTCCACTGGTAAAGCCTGGAATGCTGCGTGCCGCGCTTCGCCATATAAATATTCAACACCGGCGTCAGTGAAAGCGATACAAATGCCGATATCAGCACCGCACCGGCCAGTACGATACCAAACTCGCGAAACAATTTTCCAACAAACCCTTCCAGGAAAATGATCGGGAGGAATACAATAGCCAGGGTGAGCGAAGTGGCGATGACTGCAAAGTAAATTTCCTTCGCGCCCAGCAGCGCCGCCCTGTACTTGTTCATCCCCTGCTCCATCTTTTTATAGATGTTTTCCGTCACCACAATGCCATCATCCACCACCAGTCCGGTGGCCAGTACAATCGCCAGCAGCGTGAGCACATTGATGGAAAAATCCATCACATACATGATGAAAAAGGCGCCGAGCAAACACACCGGGATATCAATCAACGGGCGTAGTGCGATCAGCCATTCGCGGAAAAAGAAAAAGATGATCAGCACGACCAGCGAGATCGCGATGAGCAAGGTCTCCTTGACTTCAAAAATAGCTTTGCGCACAAACGTCGTCCGATCATACCCCACTTCCAGCAACATGTCGGCCGGCATGTCTTTCTTGATCGATTCGAGGCGGCGATAAATCTCGTCTACAATCTCAATCTGGTTGGCGCCAGGTTGCGCAATGATCCCCAGGTTGACCGAGGGTACATTATTCTTTCGGGAAATTCGCTCTTCTTCATCCGGTCCCAATTCCGCATAACCGATGTCTTTAAACCGGACGACGGAATTGTTATCTTCAAAAACGATCAGGTTGTTGAAATCATCCGGCGTGGTGAGTTGGCCAAATGTTTTGACGATGAGTTGCCGTTCATTGCCGCGGATTTTTCCGCCGGGCAATTCCACGTTTTCGCGTTCGAGCGCATTGCGGATATCGCCGATGGTGAGTTTGCGGGCCACCAGTTTAGCCGGATCGATCCATAGCCGCATGGAATACCGTTTTCCATAAATACGGATGGCGCTTACACCTTCAATGGTTTGCAATTGCTCCTGCACCACATTCTCCGCATAGTCGGTCAGTTCGAGCAGGCCTTTTGATTGGCTCTGGATCTGCAGGAAGATGATCGGATCAGAGTCGGAATCGGCTTTGCTGACCGTGGGTGGCGCGTCAATATCCTGGGGCAGGTTCCCAAGCGCTTGTGACACTTTATCCCGCACATCATTGGCCGCCTGTTCGATATCAACACCCAGGTTAAACTCCACCGTGATATTGCTGCGGCCCTGCGCGCTCGTACTCGTGATGTTTTTGACGCCCTGCACACCATTCACCGCTTTTTCCAGTGGTTCGGTGATTTGCTGTTCGACAATGTCGGCGTTGGCGCCAACGTATGAGGCCTGTACATTGATCACAGGCGGGTCGATCGCGGGATATTCCCGTACGCCCAGGAAGGAATAGCCGATCACACCAAAGATGATGATCAGGATTGAACACACCATCGCGAGGACGGGCCGCCGGAGACTGAGCTCAGATAAATTCATATCGCGATGTTGTGAAGTATAGCATGCATCGATTTTTTACATCGGGTATATCGTGTCAATCGAAACCGGGATACCCGGACGTAAGAACAGGATGGCGGAGGTGATCACGGTGTCGCCCGGATCGATGCCGCTGATGATCTGAATATTGGTGCTGTCGCGCACGCCGGTTTCCACTTGTCGAACCGAAGCCGCTCCACTTTCATACACATACAATTGCTTCACACGGCCGACGGGAATGATCGCGCTATTGGGTACCATCAGGGTCTCTTCGCTCCGGCCAAACTGGATCTGTACACGTGCAAATAGTCCGGGCAGGAGTTGTTTGCTTTGTCTTTCACCGCAGCTCTTACTGCCAGGCTACGCGTACTTTCGTCGATGCGAATTTCCGTGGCAATGATATTGGCCGTAAAACTCTGGGTCGATCCGTCCACCTGGAAATTCACGGCCATCCCTTCGCGCAGTTGTGCACCATAGCGTTCCGGAACATTGAACTGAAGTTTGAGTCGGTCGACCTGACTGATGGAGGTGAGGATGGTGGATGGCGTCACAATAGCGCCGGGGCTGACATTGCGGAGTCCGAGTTGGCCGCTGAAGGGTGCCCTGATCTCGGTTTTCCGGATGGCCTCTTGCACGATGTCCATATCGGCTTTGAGGTTGTGGACCTGGAGCAGGCTGAGATCGTATTCCTGCTGGCTGATACCCTGGATCTTGAGGAGTTCAGCCTGACGTTGTTCGGTTTTTTCGGCGATCTGGAGCTGGACTTCCAATTTGCGCATCTGGGCCTGGAGATCGCCATCGTACAATTTGGCCAGGAGCGCGCCTTTCGCTACCCGCTGACCTTCCCGGATATTAAGCTCGACCAGTCGGCCGGAAATTTCAGGGTAAATCTCGGTAGTCTCATTGGCCAGCAAGGTGCCGGGGATCTCGATCTCTGCTGTCAGCCGGGTGGGCTGTGCGATCAGGGCCTCAACTTTAAGGGATTCTGTCCGCCCTGCAACCTGTGCGGTCTTGGCCGCGGGGTTTTCTTCCTTGCAGCCCGCCAGGATCAATACGGCAGCCAGAATGAGTGTGAGGGAATTGGTTTTATGGTGATTGGTCATCTGTGGCCAAAAATACGTGGTTGATCGGTCAGGATGACCATAACCTTGTATAAATACCGCTGGCGCGGAATTGTTCATTTTCAGCATATTGCTTTTAGAGGCTTTCCTGGTAATGGCGGAATAGCCAGTTGTTGGCATCCTTGCCGACAACACCGAAATGTTTTTTATCACGCTTCGCGCGATATTATCGTTCCGTTGTTAATGCCTTTACGGCATGTGTGTTCGCCCCTTGAATTGTTGCACAATTCTTTCCCCTAACGGGGAACACTGCCAAATATCCTTAGGCATTATTGTGTAGAAAAGTGGGCGTCCCCTTTAGGGGAGCGATTTGCAAAGCAAATCTATGGGCGGGTCCCACCTTACGCCAAAACGCGATTATTTTTACATGCATGAAAACCCGTCGTTCTGCAATTAAATCCATCTCCGCCGCCTCACTCCTCATGATGTCTACATCTCCGTTCAGTCTTTTGGCCAGGGGTGCCGGTTCCCGCTTCCAGATCTCATTGGCGCAATGGAGTCTGCACAAGATGCTGTTTGACGGCGCGCTGGATCATCTCGACTTTGCGCGATTTACGGCGGAGCGGTTTGATATTTACGGGGTGGAATATGTCAATACGTTTTTCAAAGATCATGCGAAGGACATGAATTATTTATCGAATATGAATCATCGTGCGGCGGATTATGGAGTGAAGCAGTTATTGATCATGGTCGATGGCGAGGGTGGTTTGGCGGAAACGGATGATGCGTTGCGAAGCACTGCGGTGGACAATCACTATAAATGGGTCGACGCGGCAAAAAAACTGGGGTGTCATTCGATCCGGGTCAATGCGTATGGAGAGTCGGAAGACCGGGTAGCGCGTCACCAGGCTGCTGTGGATGGATTGGGGAAATTATCAGCATATGCTGCGCAGGCGAATTTGAATGTCATTGTTGAAAATCACGGAGGCTACAGTTCGGATGGAAAATGGCTGGCGGGTGTGCTGAAGGAAGTGGGGATGAAAAACTGTGGGTCACTGCCGGATTTTGGCAATTTCTGCATCCGGCGGGAAGGTGGCGCGCAATGGGAAGGCCAGTGTGTGGAGGAATACGACCGCTACCAGGGGGTTGAAGAACTGATGCCCTTTGCAAAGGCTGTGAGTGCCAAGTCGTATGATTTTGATGAGATGGGGAATGAAACCAAAATCGATTTTGCCCGCATGATTGACATCGTGCGCAAATCGGATTATTCCGGGTATATCGGCATTGAGTATGAAGGTGCGCGGCTGAGCGAGGTGGATGGTGTCCTGGCGACCAAAGCCCTGCTGCAACGCCTGGTTTAATTCCCATCACGCCGGGGTTTTTCCCTGTTTTCCCACGCAAAAGCGCAAAGGGGCTTTTCCTTTTTAGTTTTTAGATTTTAGTTTTTAGTTCTGTTTCCGTCCTTTGCCCCGGCAAAGGAGAAACTACAGCCGTACCTTTGTCGTTATTATCCCGAATGAGCCACCCGGTCTTTCTGAGAACCCTGACTATCCTGGTCGTCCTGATCGCTGCCCTGCCGGCATTTGGGCAGATGGAGTATGACACGACCATCATCCACCACGACGGCCGGGTGATGCATGTGCATATAAAGGGCGAAGACACCACAGTGTTGGCCTGGATCCCGGAAGTCATAGTCAAGGCGCCGCCATCCTTTGCCAATGATGAGGAATACCGCCAATACATGCGGTATCGGCGCTATGCCTCCGAAGTGCTGCCCTACGCCATCGAAAGCATCCGGTTGTACAATAAATACCTGAAGGAAACCGAAGGCATGAAACGCGGAAAAGCACGTCGACATGCCAAAGAGATGCAAAAGGATGCCAAAGAGGAATTCACCGACCCGCTGAAAAATATGTCACGAACCCAGGGGAAGATCCTGGTGAAAATGATCGAGCGCCACCTGGATACAACGATGTATGTCATCCTGCGCGACATCCGCGGCGGCTTCCAGGCCACTAAATGGCAGACCGTCGGGCGGTTGTATGGCTATGATTTAAAAGAAGGGTATACGCCGGGGCAGGATCGTATTCTCGATATGGTCTTGAGTGACTTTGAGATCCGGGTTAACTGAATTCTCTTTTCAACCTCCAAAACACTCTTTCCACGGATTGAATCCCCGAAACGCATTCTGCGAACATCTGCGGGATCTGCGTGAGGCCAATGAAACTATTCTTGTTTCACGCAGATAACGCTGAGCCTCGCAGATTTCATCTCCTCCGCCTCCGCCTTAGCCTTAGCCTCAGCCTCTATTCGTTACTTTTACATCCGCTATTCCGCCCTCATGAGTTATTCCGCTTCCTGGCGTTCTCCCTCCAATATCGCCCTGGTCAAATACTGGGGCAAGCGGGATATTCAGCTTCCGGAAAATCCTTCACTGAGTTTTACGCTTTCCGAATGTGTGTCTGTAACCACGCTGGAGGTTAATCCCGATGATGCCTCCGGTTCGCTAGCCGTATTTTTTGATGGCGCTTTGCAGCCGGCATTTGAGCCGAAGATCCGCGCATTCTTTTCACGCATTGCGGATCGCTTTACGTGGTTGAATACATCGTCGATTGTGGTCCGCTCGCACAATACGTTTCCGCACAGTGCCGGTATTGCATCATCGGCGAGTGCGATGAGTGCGCTGGCGTTATGTATTAAAGACGTTGACGATCAAATGGCGGGGGAAGCCCTGACGCACAATGTGGATTGGTGGCAGGAGGTTTCGGAGATTTCGCGATTGGGTTCCGGCAGCGCGTGTCGATCGGTTTTTTCACATGCCGCGTTATGGGGGCAGGCCACCGGGATCAAAGAAAGCAGTGATCACTATGCGATTCCGTGGGCTGATAAACTGGCCCCGGTCTATAAAGATTTTCGCGACACGATCCTGATCATCAGCGCCGGTGAAAAAAGTGTGTCGAGTACCGCCGGTCATGCCTTGATGAATGATTTGCCGTACGCCACCGCGCGGTACCGTACCGCCAGGCAGAATGTCGAACGACTTTCAGCCGTGATGCAATCCGATGACAGCCTGGATGAGTTCATCACCATTTGTGAATCCGAGGCGTTGCAATTGCACGCGTTGATGATGAGTGGCGAAAAACCGTTTATGCTGATGGAGCCGGGGACGATATCTGTCATCAAATCCCTTTGGCACTTTCGGGCGGAAACGAAAATTCCGGTTTGCTTCACGCTCGATGCCGGACCAAATGTGCACTTGTTGTATCCCGCATCGCATGCAGATAAGGTGATGAATTGGATCCGAACCGAACTGGTTCAGTATTGCGATGGAGGACGGTTTATTGAAGACCGGGTGGGTGAGGGGCCGGAGAAAATTTAGCGAAGATTTTTCTAAGTAGCCACGGATTACAAGGATTTACAAAGAAGTTATATTTAAGATTAGTGTTCATTCGTGAAATTCGTGGCTAAAAAAATCCCCATTCCCGCATTATTCTTTTTTCCCAATCTCAAATAATTCCACTCGCGCTGTCTTGCCTCTCAATTCCACTTCCCCTATGGCTTTGATCACAATGCTGTCCGGTAATAGAACTTGATCGATTACGTCTTTCGACACCAGTACATCAACACCTAACGAATTACACATCGACTGGATCCTTGCCGTGGTGTGCAGCACGTCTGATGTAAAAAAGATCTCCTTTCGCACTTCGCCAATTTCACCGGCTGTCACCATGCCACCATGGATTCCTGCCTTAAAATCCGGGAACAGATGAAAGTGCTCTTCATACCAGGACTTGCGCTGGCTTAAATCCTTTTTCATCCCGAAGAAACACCGGATCACATCCGCATTCTCCTTTTTTGATTTCATTGGCCATGAAATAAGCACTTCATCGCCGGCGTATTGATAGATCTCTCCGCCGTGATTCACGATCGCGCGGGAGATGTCGCTGAAAAATGCTTTCAGCATCCTGAAGTATTCAAGATGCCCCAGCTTCTCTGCGATGGCGGTCGACGATCGCATGTCGACAAACATAAAGATGCGTTCTTCCTGGATCGGCCGGTGATATTTTCCGGTAAAGAAATTGAGCAGCGGACGATGACCCATGTGGTCGCCGATCTCTGAATAAAACACGGCCAGGAACTGCGAGGCCGACATTTGCAGCATCGTGCTGAAGTTGGTTTTGCTCACAAAAAACTCCGCATACCGTTGCCAGACTTTGGGGTCAAGTATTGACGTGTTTAATTCAAATGCGGCAGCTACCGGGTATGCGATCAGAATGAACACAGAGAAGAATACGATATAAGTGATGGTCTTGTACAATAACTTTCGACCGAAGCTGATCCCCGAGAACCATTTGTCAACCAGCCGGATCTCAAGTAAACCCAATACAAAACCAACGACGATGACCGTTAACATGGCGAAAATGAAAATGGACAAGTCCACACGGATAGCAGTATCCGTCCATTCATCCACATTTTCGACCGCAGCATACTCGATCGCAATGAAAAAAGCTCCCGAGACGAACCAGATGACCGGAAAGGGAAGAATGCGAAGCAGATCGCGCTTCAGCCGGGGGCTTAACATGCGGTGGGCTTTGTAGTAACCAATCGCGGATGAAAGTACGGATTCCTGTTTGTGAGATTAATCCCAATTGTTTTGCCACAG